>WNFD01005958.1_pt1 | contig 12192 bp, 16 predicted proteins | sample 5400491 | NCBI WGS metagenome assembly WNFD01 (sample SAMN13153343, study PRJNA577476) | soil metagenome | isolation source: 120 cm saprolite under Douglas fir tree site 2 hole 2 replicate 2 | place: USA:California | collected 2015-04-18 | reverse complement strand
GAAGTAATGTGACACCCGACCACAGGGAAAGTAGGAACTACTCATCCCAATATCCCTTACCTGGCTCATCCCAACGTTGATCATCCTTCACCCGCAGCGGTGAGAACTTCTCTTGCGACTGTCGAAGATGCTCCACGGTCAGAGAAGCATAGTGATTGGTCATCGTGAGCGTAGTATGCCCCATCTGCCTCTGCACGTCAAGAGGACTACGCCCCATCGCCAACTGCGTGGTCGCCATATAACGGCGGCACTGGTGGTGATACACCCGCTTATCATCGATGCCCGACCGCTCGCGCAGTTGTATGAAAAGGCAGGTAAGCCCCTGCCGTGTCAGAGGATTGCCTTCATGGGTCAGGAATACAGCATCCTCTCTATGTGAAATCGTCTTCCCGCCACATTTCATGAGGTACGGACGATGTTTCTTAATGTAGTCGTGAAGGGCTTTGAAAGCCTCCCGCGAAACGGGCACCTGCTGCCAGCTATTCCCCTTGCGGTGAACATTGAGTAAACACAGGCTGCGATCTACGTCACACAGGCGCAGGCCCACCAGTTCTTTACGCCTTGGACCAGCATCAAGAGACACGAGCAGGATGGCACGGTTACGCGCCGTGAGCGCCTTCTTGAGCCGAGGTTTCCGGCTATCCCCCTCCTCACACGCTTCCAGCAGCTTCTCCACGTCTTCGGGGGTCAAGGCGGTAATCAGCTTTTTCTCAGAACGAGGCAACTTGAAGCGCGAAGAAATCGGCTTCTCAATCACCTCCTCTTGCTCTAGCCAGTGACAGAAGGCAAGTATGTGCTTTGCGTACTGCTGGACTGTGCTATCACTCAGCTTCCCGCCATGCCGAGAAGGCTGCTGCTGCAAGTACACGACCCACTCTCGCAGGTGACCCAGCCTCAGATCATCGGTATCGGTCACTCCAAGCGAAGCCAGCCATGCAGCAAAACGAGGCAGCACATAGCGATAGTTGTTGAGTGTATCAGGACTGTCATTATTCACCTTGTGAGCCGTGATGTAATCCTGTATTGCCTGTTGTATATCCATAGCCACCTCCTTCCTACGCTGCACAGCCCATACTTGAGTCGCTTGCGGTAGACCTCCTCGACAAAAGCCGAGGCATCCGCACGCAGGATACAGGGCGTCAGATCACGCAGCCAGCGTAACACCTCCTCGAAGTCGCGCACCTCTGGCAAGGCATCCCCTTCTCCCTGACCCGCCAGCCAGGCCGAGAGGGTGGAGTAGTACCCGACAATCGCCTGGACCCCTCGCTTGACGTTGACCTGCCGCTTGCGCTTGCGGATGACTTCCGCAGGGGTACACATCTGTACCACCCCATCCTCATCCACCAGGATGTTGCCATCGTCATCCCTGGCAATGGACGAGTCATCAGTAAAGGCCTGCTGGATGACCGCCCAGGCAGGATGCACCTCCCAGCGCGCACGGTTCCTATCTGACCCAGGGATGACATAGCGCAGCCAGCCATCAGGCAACCCATCAGGTCCACCAGCCGCATGTCCCGCCGCATACACCCACAGCGCCTCTAGCCGCTCCACCAGATCATACACGTCCTCTATGCCCTCGAAGACCCCAGGCACCCCTATTTCATGCAGCGCCTCCCGCCGATAACGAAACTCCACGCGCCACACCTCGGACTCCCCATCCCAACCGTGCTTGCGCCAGAAGTCATAGAACCACATCTTGTGCGACTTCTGCTTGATTTCCAGCGTCTTGTTGTAGATGGAGCAGGAGAGCGGCCCACGCGCCCCAAATTCCAGCGTTGCCAGCCGCCGACCCGAGATCACCGCTACCGCAGCCCCACCAGCGAGCTTATCAGACACAGCCGCCCGATCAACACGCCGCCGCGCCCGCGAGAGGAACGAGGACTGCCAATCGCAGGACGGCACCTCCCAACCGACCACATCGGCGCACAGATGCACTTCTGATACCTAGATGAAGAGATGATCGCCAAAGAACTGGTAGAGGAAAAACGTCACCTCCACCACCGCATCGGCGAAGGACTCACACGACCACAGGTATTCCGACGAGCAGCGAGCCTGTGCCACAATGCCATTGAGTCGCCCCCGGCTGATGGTCAGGGTGAGCAGCGACGAAGTGAGCAACCAGCGCCATTGTCCCTTACCCGCTCCATGCGGATGCATCAGGAACGACACCCCACGAAACGCGAGCGGTATCACTACCGGCTCTTCTGCCACCCTGGCTTTCTCTTGCCACTCATTGAGCACGGTGACATACCGCTCGTCTAACTCTTGCTTGACCGGCTTGCCACTCGCGTCAGCGTAGCGCACATTCAACAGCAACGTATCCACACCCGTTCCCATCAGCCGCACTATGGTTTCTGGCTGGCTGGAAACCTGTTCGGTACCCTCGACACCACCACGACAATTCACCATCGGCATCACCTCACTTTCCTTCCTGTGGCGGCACAAAGACGCCACCACACACCAAACACCGCGCCTGAAACTCGTCATGGGCCACACGCACCTTCACCGGCGGCTGACAGTGACACTCGTACAGACGCAAGCGGCTCCCAACCTTTCCCTTGATCTGGGGCGTAATCGCCGCATGCGGATAGGTCCCCACCTGCTCAACATACTGTTGTAATAGTGGGCGCAGGGATGGCCCAACCACCGTGGCGGTCGGTGGACCGACCAGCCCAACTTTTCGCGCTGCCTGAGAAAAGGGTGCCAGGTGCTTCTGCTGGACACCCACCGAGGCATGCACCAGTTCATGCAAGAGCGTCCCTAACACCTCGATACTGTCAGCAATGCGAGGTGAGATGAAGATTTGGGACACACCATCAGCACAGACCTGGGGCGCAAAGCATTGCCCAATCACTGCCTGCCGCTGTCCCAGCCCACCACGCGACGGCCAGCCACAAGACACCCGTACCACAACCCGCGCCAGCCCACAGCGGACCATGTGGTCAATCAAAAAGGCCACCGCGCGCTGCAACCAGTATTCTCGTAAGAGGATAATTTCTTCTTCCACACCCATCACCTCCTTAAATTACTGTGTTTAAACACAAAGTTACACACCTACTCATATCCACCTCAGACTCGAAGCCAGCCCCAGGCACTCACTGATTATCCAGAAAACACACCTATGAAAATTCGGTGTAAGATTCTGCTCTTTTTTCCGTTGTGATAGTAGGGATAAATAACACGACCGACATGCAAACATGCATGTCGGTTTTTTTATGCCCAAAAACACTGGAAGTATGTTTTGAAGAGGTGTAAAATAATGAGAATTGCTCTTTTGCTTTTGGGACTTCCTTTACCGGTACTTTTGATGCTAGTCGTTGCGCTTGCTTTCTTGTTTGCATTGTTTCTGCTGCTTATTGCCTTCGTCCCTCATATGTCAGAGAAGGTTATTGCCATCATTAAGGCCTTCCGGGCGAAGTGACACAGAAAGGAAGAAAACGTCGATGCAGCCTTACGAAATGAGACGTGTGCGCCGTTTAGCAGCACTTGCACAAGGTCAAAAACCAGATGGTTTGGACTGCTACTTCGTAGAAATTGCGCAGCAATACAGACCGTATATGCATGCTATTGCATTCTCCATCTTAGGAAATCCCGATAGCGCGGAGGATGCTGTCAGTGAAGCCATCCTTAAAGCATATATTAATCTGCATGGCTTCACTCCCGAAGAGCGAGATAGCTTGAAGGTGAAAGGTTGGTTAGCCGAGATCATTCGTAACCTTTGTTTCGATCATCGAAACAAAGATAAGGAGGAAGAGTCTCTTGAGTTACTGCTACAGACAGGCTTCCAGGTAGTCGCGCATCCCTACAGTAATCCTGAGAATTGGGCATTGTACGCTGATGCCATTACTATTATATCGAAAGGCTTGGCTGCTCTGCCTCCATTCGATAGAGAGATTGTGAAACGTTTTATTATGTTAGATGAGCCCGCAACAAAGATAGCCAAAAGTTTGGGAATAAGCTCGTCAACTGTTTATGTTAGAGCATATCGTGCTATAAGGAAACTGCGTCATCCAGCGTTTAGCAGGCTACTTCTTGCTAGAGATGGGCAGCAATCATTCGGGCTCATTCTAGAGCGCGCCTGAGCAATTGGTTTCGGTGCTCGCTTTTCTCACGAAGCGCGAACAAGAACGTGGCAGGAATGAGCTTGAAAATAGATGGGAACATGATTGAAGGCATTTGCACCCAATTGGATGATTGTCAGAAAGGTTGCTGCTGACGAGTACATGAGTCAATCCGGCCAACCTTTCCAACGAAGTATAGCTACCAAAGTCATGCACTATGCAATTAGAGGGGTGTGTGTTACTTGTTCCCGCCCCTCAACCCGTTAGCCACCCATGAGCAACTGACGCTGTTTGTGCTGCCAGCGCCTCCAATCGGCATAAAACAGGTCTAATTGCTCATCAGTGGCCGCATGATACCACTGCGACGGATACGCATTGCGATAGCACCGCGCATAGTCATCTAAGGCCTTGTGCGCCTGTTCTGCTGTCGCTTCCACCGGGTTGATCTGCAACTGACGCAGGTAGTACCGCGCTGCACCCAGCGCCCACGCCCGTCCTTGCGCCTGTGTCATCTGCTTCCCGCCCTTCAGCGTCGGCCAGCCGATGCCGACACTACCCCGGCACACCGCTCGATCAGCAGCCGCGCCAGGCTCACCGCACACTCCCGACACAAACGCGTGGAACCGACCGCCTACGTTGCCAGGCCACATGGCACATGAATCGCTACGACCTGCTTGCGCTGCTGACACAGGTAACACACTTCTCAATAGGTGTAAATCCCAAGATTCTGCAGGAGATTTCTATACAATTCTGCGGGTCATAAGGTATACTTTGAAGAGACGAGATCGACGCCTTGCCATTGGGGAGGATACCTGTCATGGCGAAAGCATCCGTACCACTGACCTCGCTTTGAGATGTTGCGTCCTGCGTTGGAAGAGGGAGCCTCCCAGTCACAGATTGCTCGTACCCATCAGCTTTCCAAGAGTGCCGTACAACCAAGATCGCGTTTTACTCCCGTTCCTGTTGCCTTGCGATCTGCCCTTCCACTCGCTTTATGGTCTTTTCATCTGGAAAACTGCGACTCGCATGGACTTTATAAACAAACACTCCCGCCTTTACCTCTGGGCCCTTATCCATTATTTTTTTCACTTCGTCTGTCGCATAAACTCATCTCTTATTGTTATCATGAAGTCATTCTCCTGGGACCAATGCGCTTCTGTTTTAAAAACATTAAACAACTCTGCAAAAAGTTTGTTTTATTTCACCTGCTAATAAACCTCGAACTTAGCGTTCATCAAGTGACTGGTAATATCATCGCGGCACCATCATTTGAAATCGTGAAAAGAAAGGAACACGAAATGACAGATTGTAGTCAACTTCCTGCAGAGCTGGCCGCTGTACAACAACAACGAGATGCATTTCCGAAAAACCCTATCCAGTATTGCCTGGACAACACTGATAACCTTCAGGAGTACAAGGCATGCTTGCGAGACCAGAGGTCGCAAACATTTTACCTTGACCAACAAATTAGCATTCTTTCCGAAGATATTAAATTCTGTAACGCAATCGAAGGAACGTGGATACTTCACTCCACTGATTCATGGACCGAGGGACAACAATTCACCATCACAACATGGGATACTCAAGGATCTTTAACGATGACCTTTACATATAATGATGGTACTCCTGGGTTCGTTGAAGAGGGAGCTGAGTATACGGGCCCTACTCAACTCCTTTTCGGTATCGACAGTCGATACATCTATAGTGCCACTTTCGATAGAAGTACCTCACCACCTCAGTTCGTAGATGGTCATATTGCAGGAAAAACCGGGACAGAGCAATGGATAGCTTCTAAGTTATAGAATCAACTGTAAATCCTGAGATTCTGCGGGAGAATTTGGTACAGTTATCTGGGCGGGCAAGCGGTCTGAAAATACCGACTTGCGGTAGGAACGGCCCGCAGAATTATACTAATTCCTCCCACAGAATCTTGGGATTTACAATAGGGCTCACTCACAAACAAGCGTTGCTGGCCCATCGACTCACCTCCTTCGCTCGCTCCCACGAACACGCGCATGCGCCAGGTACCGCGCATCGGAGAGCGAGGTCGCCCAATGCTTGCTCTGGGTGCCTTCCACCACAAAGACGGGCACCTTTCCCCTTGCGAGCAAGACAGTGCCCACGGTCTCATCCTGCGGGTCCGGGTACACGGTGCGACAGATCAGCGAGTTGGGTGTATGAATGCAGCAGTCCGGTAAGGCCCTCACCCACTGCCCTGCCTGGGAACGCGCTGCCTCTTCGGAACGCGCTCTCTCTTCCTCCACCAAGGCCTGGACCGACTGATAGATTGACGACACGACCGCCTCACTACAGTGCCGACCCAACACCCGTTGTACGACCTCTTCAGGCAGCGTAGGATTATAGGCCAACATCAGCATCGTGACCTGGGTTGACGCTCCAAAGCGACTCAAGCAGAGATAACAGTAGCGAAACGGCGCCAGGGCGACCCCCACCTGACCACACATCCGACAGGCTCCCGGCTGCATCGTTTTCTGTCCCATCATGCACCTCCTTCTAGGTCATCTCACCGGCTCGCAGACGCTGCCAGAGGTCTCGCGCCGACAACCGATGATAATACCGTAAGAAATCGAACACCGTGCCACCCTGTCCCCAGGTGTAACAGAACCAGCACGACCCCCCAGGGGACCGCGGCTGATACACCCGAAAGGACGGGTGACGGTCACACCCCGCGCGGTGATGCTCCCCAAAGGGACAGCAGCCCATGCCACGGCTATCGAGGGCCACATAGCGCCCGATCAGCGTGTAGGGGTCCTGCACGGCACACCACTGGGCAATCGACGTATAGGGGAAGCTCCATCGTGGGGCCACCGGTGAGGATAACGATGGGTGTGGGAGGGTGCGTGGGCTTCCTGTGCGTCGTTTGGGTGGAGCATCGGAAGCCGGCACGTGCCACCGCTCCACCCCGCCCAGGACCGCCACCATCCCCGCCACCGAAGACGCCAGCGCCACCGCCCCCCCATCGCGCTAGGCGACAAACGGGTAGCGCTCTCCCGTCAGCCGATGCACGCCCAGGGGCAAGCGGATGAGCGAACCCAATCCGTCTGACTCGTCCTGCCTGGGATAGAACTCCACTGAGGCCTGCACATACGGACGCAGCCACCAACGTACCTCGGAGGCACGCACCGGACGCGCGAGCCACACCCACAGGTGTCCACCCCGCCGCGAGACTTCCAGGTAGGCGGGCACCCGGTCAGCACGCAAGCGCGCTTGGACCTCTGCCAGCCGCGCCAATCCATCGGCACGGTCATCATCGAAGACCGCGAAGCGGCACATACCTTGCTCATCGATCACATAGGTCCCCAGCGTGAGCCGCCCCGCCAGGTGCTCCCGTAATAGCGCATAGGTCAAGCGCTCACTCACACGCACATAGCGCCCATCGTCACGCTGCACGGCATAGGTTCCCGCCGCCCCACACACAGCCGCGCAAACACTTCTAGCTCGTGTTGTTGCAGCACCATACAGCGCTCACCTCCTCTCCACAGGACCACACCGGACCGCGAGCGCCGGGCGCCGGGCGTCGGGCACCAGGCACAGAGCGTCCAGCGTCCGGCGTCTAAGGGCGACCCACATCCGCAGGCCATAGGAGAACTTACAATGCCAAAACTTGGTGATAGATACTACACAGGAAGAGAGGTACAACGAAAGTTAGGAATAACCGAACCAGCTTTACGTAACCTAGTCAACCAGAGAAAACTCAGAAAAATCATTCCGCCAGGAAGACAATACGGGGTCTATCTGAAAGAAGAGGTAGACATCTATGCGGAGAAGTGGCTAGCATTCCTCACCACTGAAGAACCCCCAAAAACGACCTTTGGAATAGCTCAAGCAGAAGACATGGAAGCAGAAAACGACCTGGCACAACGTGCCATAGGAAGCCCTGGACGTATGACTGCCGACATACGACGATCATGGTTAGCAAAAAATCCAGAAGGACATTACCACCTAAAATACAAAAACAAGCTCGTGGCTTTTTCTGGATACTCCCAGTAAAACATGATCGCCTTATAGCATTCATGAATGGTGAGATTAGAGGCGGGGACCTCACCCCCGAAGATGTGGAAACATTTGAGCCGGGAAGACCCGTCGAATGCTTCATCGTAGGCATAGCAAGCGAGCCAGACGTAGGGGAACTCACAAGGATGCATTATGTCCAGCACCTCTTGCGTGGGGTGAAACGAGAAATGGAGCAATTAGGACGTAGAGGCATCATTATCACAAAACTCTATGTTACCAGTGATACCCCATCAGGTATAGCCATGGCTCTACATGCAGGAATGGATGAGTGCGGTCCTAGAATGGGAAAAAGGCTAAGATTTGTTATGGATATAGCGGGTTCTAATTCTTTCCTCCTAGATGATTACAAAAGGGGACTTTCTGAGTGGAGGAAAGAACAAGAAAACCAAACAAAGATCGGCCGGAAAACAGGCAGCAGGACGTTACAAACAGAACCTATAATGCCAACTACATAAGCCTCACCAATCCACACAGAGCCCTGGCAGTAACCTCGACTGCTAGGGCTTTTCCTCACCTTCTTCTACTTATCCACAACAGAACAAACAAGCCATCCAAAAGGCGCTGCTCCGAATGACAAAAGGATGCAAGGAGTTCAATACCTCCTTTATACTCCAGGCTCCAATCCATCTCGACAAGAACCACCCCATTGCAATAGAACCATCCACCCTGTATAATCGTACCAGAGGCAATACCTTCACGGAACAAGAAAAAAGGAAACGAGCTACCATGGCAACCGAACATCCATCTAACAAAACCGATTACTTCATCGATGCCGAGAGCGCAACAGAAACGGCCCGTCTCATTGACCAGGACCATTTTCTCACCGAAGCCATGGGAGGGCTGTTCTCAGAGCGATCTGATATAGCCACAATGCACTTCATCCTCGATCTCGGTTGTGGCCCCGGAGGCTGGGTCCGTGATGTAGCCTTCACGTATCCTCAGATCGAAGTGACTGGCATCGACATCAGTGACGCAATGATGGCATACGCACGCAGTTTTGCAAAAGTGCAGGGATTGAACAATGCCTTTTTCGAGGTAATGGATATCTCAAAGCCCCTTGATTTTCCTGATAACTCCTTCGATCTCGTCAATGCTCGCTTGATTGCCTTTCTCACCCAGGAAAAATGGGCCCAGCTCCTCCAGGAATGCATGAGGATTACTCGACCAGGAGGCGTGATTCGTCTGACAGAGTGTGAAGCGATCACCACCAGCCCTGCCACGGAGATGCTCTTTACCAAATTCACCTCCGCCATGAGGAAAGTAGGACAAAGTTTTTCCCCTGTGAGACCGTTGCTTGGCAGTACCCTCGTCTTGAGTCGTTTTCTGAGGGCTGCGGGCTATACCAATGTCCAACACGTAGCTCATGTCGTCGACTTCTCGGTCAATACAGAAGCATATAACCCATTCCGCCACGTAACCTATGCCTTGTTCGCGGGAATGGAACCCTTTCTCGTAGGCGTAGGCGAGACGACGCATGAAGAGATGCAACAGCTGCTTCAGCAGATGCAACTAGAGGTTCTTCAGGATGACTTCTGCGCTCTTATGTACCTGCTCACAGCATGGGGGGAGAAACCACAGGGCACCTGATATCATGGGAAGAACAAACAGGGGAAGGGCCACATGACGACCATGCAGCGATGATGTGGCCCTACCAGCTCACTCAGGCGAATACCAGCGTCAATGAACAAAAATACAATCGCGCGGTTACGAGCGGTCAAGGCCCCACGGACAGAACGACTGGTATGCTTCACCACGGCGCAACAGAACGACAACAAAAAGGAATGTTGCACCCAAGGGCAAAAGGAATGTGGTACCTGGCACCAAAAAGAGCAGGAACTGGGCCTGAAAACCCCATGAATAAACGAGTGCTTGCCCGCTTTAAACGGCTCGACAAGCCAGGCCAGGTGATCAGGTGAAAAGCGAGCAAGCAGTAATACGCGGGTCGCTCATTCCTCCCAGAAATGTTTGACCCACCCACGTTTCTGCATAATGCGTCTCAGTTCATGCGTGGGAGTATAGGTGCACATAATGTAGAGCGTCCCGCCGGGGCCAGCGTTTTTGAGGGCGGCATCCAGCGCCTGCTCGCGATCATATATCAGACTGAACCTGTCCTGGGGAACCTCGGCATATTTCAGGCGCATCGCGAGTTCTTCCGGCTTGTTCCCACTGCATACCGCGTCCAGGATGGCAGGCGCCATTGCTTCGATATCTACATCCCACAGCCAGGCGAAATCTTCACCATCCACCAGGGTATGGCTCGCGGCGAGCAGCAAATGCTTCTGCCCGCGATGCTGGTTAACCAGGCGTAGTATCAGGTTGAAGGACGTGGGGTTCTTCACAAAGGCCAGGTAAATGGTCTGATCGCCTGCCTGGATCTTCTCCAATCGTCCGAAAGCCGGGCGAATAGTGGCAAGCGCCGCCGGTATCTTCTCCACGTCAAAGCCCGCGGCCAGGCTGGCGCCAATGGCAGCCGCCGCATTATAAACATTGTGCACGCCGGGCAGAGGAATATCCAGCACGATCTCTCCCGCGGGCGTGCGCATCTTTACATGTGAAGGACCTTCTCCATCTGCTGCCAACTGCACCGAGGTGGCGGCAATATCCAGCCTGGGCAGCGTATAGCCACAGTTGGGACAACGATAAATGCCAAGATGCGACATATAAGCAACTTCATAGAGCAGGTCTTCCTGGCAGCGGACGCAGCGGATGACATCCGCCGATTGCTCAGGCACGGGCGTTCCCACCTCTGTTGTCTCCAGCCCAAAGAAGAGGCGTTTCGCCCTGGTGTTCTGTCCAAAATTGGCGACCTGGGGATCATTGCCATTCAGCAGGATAGTAGCTGATTCTGGCAGCTCATCCAGCATCTTATCGAGCGCCCTGGCGACAGAATACATCTCGCCGTAGCGGTCCAACTGGTCGCGAAAGATGTTCGTAATCACCACTACGTCAGGCCGGATCTCAGGCACGGCCAGCGGAATCGTGCCCTCATCGACCTCGAAGAGCAGCACATCGCTATCTAAACGCCCCAGCAGGTCGGCAAAGTTGACGGCCACGGAAGTCACTCCCTGCAGCATATTCGATCCGCTGCGGTTCTGTGAAATGCGCTGCCCACTGGCGTCTGCGATAGCAGCAGTCATGCGTGCGGTAGTCGTCTTGCCATTGCTGCCGGTGATCACAATCTTTTTAGCCTTGCTCGCGCCGATGACCGATTTGAGAACATCGGGATCGATGCGCCGCGCGATCATCCCTGGTAAACTCGTGCCGCCTCCGATGCGGAAGAAGCGTCCCGACGCGCCTGCTAGTTTCCCTGCTGAGATGGCAAGCGCCAGGCGCGCTCTTCTCAGGCCCGAGGGCGCTGCACCACCATCACCATTGCTTCTATAGTTATCTTCTGTCTCTGTTGCCATGCTACATATCCCTCTCCGGCATCCACAAGGGGTGCTCCTACTTTTTAACTTGCATGCGTTACGTGCAGTATAGCAAACCTGCCCCACATGGGCAAGTAGCAAACGCCCTGTCGGCCTCCGAGTCATGCACTGTTACTTCTATCGGCATGGGGTACAATAAGCCTATCAGTCTGTTGAAAGACGGTGTATTTATATCAGCTATAGCGACCGAAGGAGAACATTGTAATGCTGCTTGCCGGTGACATCGGAGGAACCAAGACAAATCTGGCCGTCTTTTCGCCTGAAGCAGGCTGGCGTGCGCCACTGGTGGAAAAGACCTTTCCCAGCTCACAGTATCCCAGCCTTGAAGCAATCGTACACGAATTCCTGGCGCAAGAGCAGTTCTCTATCGACCGGGCGAGCTTTGGCGTGGCCGGTCCGGTGGTAGGTGGCCAGGCTACCATCACCAACTTGCCCTGGAAGCTGGACGAGCAACAACTCCAGGCTGCTCTGAATATTCCTTCCGTTCACCTGCTAAACGACTTAGACGCCATTGCGCACGCCGTGCCTTTGCTGGGGCCTGATGACCTGCACACCCTCAATGTGGGCCAGCCGGTAGCAGGAGGCGCCATTGCCGTCATCGCACCGGGTACCGGCCTGGGCGAAGCCTTCCTCACGTGGGATGGATCACATTACCGGGCCCACACCTC
>WNFD01005957.1_pt1 | contig 12192 bp, 10 predicted proteins | sample 5400491 | NCBI WGS metagenome assembly WNFD01 (sample SAMN13153343, study PRJNA577476) | soil metagenome | isolation source: 120 cm saprolite under Douglas fir tree site 2 hole 2 replicate 2 | place: USA:California | collected 2015-04-18 | reverse complement strand
AAGACCGTAGGGCGTCGCTCCACTGACGTCCGTCAGCGTCCGCAGCAGTGCAGTCGGAAGCGTCGGCAATCCACAAACGTCCGCATTCATGTGCCCTTGTCTGCCGACTTGGCTGTCTTCTTGGCTGTCAGTGATCCGAGTTGATGTGCGGTCCAGATGCCTTTCTGGTGCGCAAGTCTCTTACTTCACGACCTGCCCCGATGTTGTCTCGCGACAAGACTGCAAGGGCTTGATGGTCCGCGTCGCCCCGGCTAACCAGCGACACGATGCGGTTGGGCACTAAATCAAGACCCATCTCCAGCCACCCGGCGCCTGATCTGCTCGAGCGTCGGCGGCGGCTGCCTGATGTGTTAAGGCTCCCGCCTCTTCGAGTTTTCAGGTCCAGACCAGGCACGACCGTCCGCCAGCATGCGCTCGATCTTGAATGTACGTTCAGCGGGATTGTCGGGAACAACCGTGCTGACCATGCTGACCACGCTCGCGCCAAGCCGCGATAGTTCGTCGATGAAGGTCACATAGACGGCGAGCGCGCCGAGCTCCATAAGCCGACCCCCCCGGCGATGGCCTCGCAGCTGGGACTCAAAATTCTCTCCGGAATCCGGGTGTACAGGCGGTGCTGGTCTCCTGTCGGCCGATTCGGATGCTCTGCCACCCTGCAGCGGCACCTGTTCAATGCGTATGCGCCGTGTGTACCACCTCGCCGTCGTGCCACTCGGGTTCGGACTCCAGAAGGCTGATCAGCTCGCGGAACCACTGGCCCTGGATCGGATCGTCGGCGTTTTTCTTGTAGCTCGCTTCGTCACGGAAGACGACCGCTATCCAGTACTCCCCAGGCTCATCCTTAGCCCCGGTAAATGCTTGTGGACATCCAGCCGTCGACGTGCCGGCTCTCGAACTTCTTGCTCAGCGCCTCGAGGTGGCGGTCCATCCCTCTCTTGACTCGCATTCGCGCAACCGTGCCGAACATGGCGATTACCGTACTCAACTTGCCCGTTCTGAAACCAGTCTCTGATACTCGAACCGAGGGGCAGAAAAAAATCACTCCGGAACGATGTAGGACGATCGCCTCCGGTCCTCGCGAGCGACCTGGTACTTAGCAGAGAAGCGTTCAGGACGTCAGCGAGCCCCCAACGTCGCCCGACCAACTCGTTCAGGCGACTACAGATGTGATCAGTCCTCTTGGATGAGAAACTTCTCATCCCCATCTCATGATGGCCGTAAGACCGCGTCGTAAGTTCGTCGCGGAATGGCCGGGGTACCCGCGCTCAGCTTCATCGTCCTTGGTCCGGAGGGCCGGGATGGTCAGTACCGCCTGAGCCAACTCGCCGGCGAGCTTCGCGCGCTCAAGAGGCGTACGGAGCTGCTGGTGACGAGTCCAGATCCTCAGTTGCTGCGCCAGGCACTCCGTTCCGCGAGTGCAGATTTGATTTGCATTTGGGATCCGGACCAATGCTCGCTTCAACCGTCACAAATCGAGCAATTCACTCAGAACCTGCCGACTGTCTGGGAAGTCGCTGTGCAATCCCCTACCAATCGACAACCTCTTGTGCCACTCCTCGTCTTCCGGAAAGAGACTGCAATCGAAGTCTTCTCCCGGCTGCAGGCTACGGCCAGCCCTCTGCTAGCGGCGTTGCTGGTTGCTCGAGCTTGGGGGTATCGCGAAGTTGCTCTCTCGCCCCATCCCGGGCCGCCGAGCAGCAATAGAACCCGACGGTTCACACGGTGGGGCACTCGGGCCCTCTACACCCGTGCGGCTGACTGGGCGCAGCAGAAAGATGTCCAAGCCGCGCGCAAGACCTCGCGGCGCCGGCGTGCGACCCTCAGGATTCTGATTCTCGCCGGTACGCCTGCCCTCGGTTGGTGGTTGGTGTGGCTTGTGAACTTCGCGCACGCGGCCTCATTGCCCTTGTACGGTCTCTTGGTTCTCGCCCAGCTGATCAACATCTTCCAGGTGGTCGGTTACTGGCGTGCGGTGTGGCGCCTGCGCGAACCAAGCCGCCGCAAGGGAGACATTGAGGGCGATGTGGATGTGTTCATCACCACATACAACGAGCCCATCGAAATCGTCGAGTCAACGCTTGCTGCTGCGGTCGCTATGCACAGGACACACCGCACCTACTTGCTCGATGACGGGCGACGCCAAGAGATGGAGCAGCTAGCACATCGCTATGGAGCTGTGTGGTTGACGCGGCCTGACAACCGCGGTCACAAAGCGGGGAATCTCAACGAAGCTCTCAAGCGCACCTACGGCGACTTCTTCGCCGTGTTTGACGCCGACCATATTCCGGATGCGGCGTTCCTCGAGCGCCTCTTGCCTTGGTTTCGCGATGCCGACATCGCGTGGGTGCAGGCGCCGCAGTTCTATGCCAATCAGCACGTGTCATTCACCGCAGGTGGTGCGATGGACCAGCAGGCGATTTTCTTCGGACCAGTCTGCGAGGGGATGGACGGACTCGATGGCGTCATCTGCTGCGGTACCAATTTCGTGATGCGGCGCGCCGCGGTCGACGAGATCGGCGGATTCAAGGAGAACTCGGTAACCGAGGATGCGGCTACCGGTCTCGCGCTGCACGCTCGCGGATGGCGATCGCGCTACATCAACGAACGTCTTGCTGATGGCCTTGCTCCAGAAGATCTCCCTTCGTTTCTGAAGCAGCAGCGCCGCTGGGCTCAAGGCAACCTCGAGATGCTGGTTCGCGGTCTGCATACCCTGAACAGTGTTCGACCAGCGCTCGGAGTTCAATACGCGTGGGCGGCCTCCAATTATCTGAGTGGCGTCTCCGTACTCGTTTACATAGCCCTGCCCTGCATTTTCTTGCTTTTCGGCGTGCAAACCGTGAGGTTGACGACCTCCGACGATTTCATCGCGCACTTTCTGCCCTACATCTTTCTGACGGTTTTCATCTTCGTGCGATCTCTGGACGGTCACCTGCGGCTGCGTTCAGTGCAGGTTTCCTTCGGTCTCTTTCCAGTCCATCTTTCGGCGCTGGTCTCAGCAATAGTTGGACGACAGATTGGTTTTGCAGTCACTCCAAAGGTCGCGCAGGGGGGGTCAGCCTACATGCTGGTCATCCCTCAGCTGGCTGCCATTGCGGTCAGCCTGATCTCTATCCCAGTCGGTCTTCACCGCGTCGTCGATGCCAGTGCGATTACCAACTCGTGCTGGGCCTTGTTCAACATCGCGATGCTGGCCGGCATCGTCCGGGCGGCCAGTGGGCAACGTGCGGCCGAGCCGATGTTGGCGAAGGCTCGGGAGGCAGCCTGATGGCGGTAATTGCGCTCGACATCCGAATCCGCACACGCGCCTTCGTGAATTTGACTACTTTGGCCAACTGGGCGAACCGGCTGGCGCTGCCCTGCCTAGTCGCTGTAGCGGCGACGCTTCGCCTGTACGACGCGGGTCGACTGAGCCTTCGTCTTGACGAGGGCCAGAGTCTGCACTTTGGGCTCCTGCCTCTTAAGCCCTACGACGCGACCTACCAGCACACCCCGTCCTTGTTCCAAGCTGCGGCCGCGGACGTCCACCCCCCCGGTTATCTGCTGCTGCTCCACGAATGGATTGCTCGATTCGGCACAGACACCGTTGTTCTGCGCCTACCGAGTGAGCTGGCTGCGATCGCGACGATTCCGCTCCTCTATCTTTTGGCCAGACGGCTCTATAGCCACCACATCGGCCTTCTTGCCTCAGTGCTTGGTGCTGCGTCGCCATTCTGGATATGGCATGCACAGGAAGCGCGCATGTACAGCTTCTTGGTTTTGTTCGGAACGACGGCGACGCTCGCGCTGGTGTATGCGATCGAGGACCGCCGCATCTGGGGATGGGTACTGTTCACGCTCGCCACCGGCTTAGGAATCTACTTCCACTATTTCGCATTCGCTGTACTGGCGGCGCATTTGGTCTACGTCGGAATTCGCGCGTCACGTTTAGGACTCTCCGTGCTGAAACCGGCGGCCTTGGCACTGGCCTTCTTATCAGTCGCTTACCTTCCGTGGATCTGGATGCTTGTCCACTTCTATCGCGGAGCCGGCGATCCCAATCTGGCGGCACCGGACGCCTACACGCCCCTACTTCTGCTGTCTGACTTCTTACTTGGCTATCTGAACGTCGCAGCGACCTCACAGGTGATGGCTGCTTGGCCGTTGCTTGTGTTCCTTGCGCTTGCTGCCGGTAGTTTCGGTGCTCATCCGAGCTGGCGGGGACTCTTGCTATGGACTCTCTTTCTCGTGCCAACAATCGGTGTTTTCGTGTTGTCCTTAACGTGGAAGCCGATAGTCTCAGCCCGCTATCTCATCGTCGTGACACCGGCGCTGTTCATTCTTCTGGCGGTCGCCGTTGAGAGAATTGTTCGCGGGCCTATCCATCTGGCTGCCATCGCATTGATAGCAACCTTGATGCTGCTCGGGCTGGGCGTTGAACGAACAAGTCCCTACAACCCGGCTGCCGAGGACTTCCGTCAGGTCGCCGACTATATCCATGAGCATTCTGCAGCCGGCGATGTAGTCGGAATCAGCGCTGGTTTCAATCGTTACACGTACGAGTACTACTCCAACGACAACTTACCTACTTACCTCGTTCCAGCTCCTGCGGCTGCCCTACAGACAAAGCTCGACGAACCCGCAATCGACCGCTACGTACGCAGCCTGGCTGCGGGGTACAAGCGGCTGTGGATGGTGTACTACCTGGAGGACGAGGGCTCGGCAGCCGTCCGGCACTATCTCGACTACCACTTTCGCGGGCGCAGTGTCGTGACCGGCGGCCGTTACGGCCGGAACCAGGCGGGCGATCCCGCCAGCTTCGTCAACGTGCAGCTTGTCTTGTATGAGATTCCTGATCTGCCACAACAACCGGTCCAGGCCAGGCCGCTCACATTGGGTCAGCTGGACTGGCTCACGGGATTGCCTTCGACGACCCGATATCCGGATGCCGCCGTGCTCGGCAGCCAGGGCGAGATTGTGCGACCGATCGGGTGGTCTACGCCCGAGCCGGAGCCGCTGCCTCGCTGGGGATTCGGTGCATTGTCTCCGCCGGCTCCTGACGACATCATTACCGTCTTCAACCCAAACCGCAGCGCGGTCAAGATCCAGATACAGGCGCACTGGGTCCTGGGTGACATCGTCACCGGGATCGCAGTCCCCGCGCTCTCCGATCTCGAATACAGCCTCAATCACTGGGACAGCCGGGCTGCGGGCCTGGCGCTCACAGTTATCTCATCGCTTCCCGTGACTGTGAACCGAACGGAGTTGTCGGGTAAACAAATCATCAAGCGATACGGGTGGGACGCGCGAGTTCCTTCCGGGCAGGCATACGATGGTCAGGTCTGGGTCGGCGGCCCTCAGCCGCCTACGCCTGCCCAACTTGTGCAACTGCCGTGCGGCGGAGCTGAGATATGGGCGTCGCATATGCAAATAGGCTCAGGCAGTTTCACCGTCAGCCGCTATCTCGCCAGCGGTCAGCAGAATGCGGTGCAAAGCGGTTGGAGTTACGACATTAGCAAGGGCGGCATTCAACGAATCGCGTCGATTCCAGCTTGGCAGCTCGGCTATGGCAATTACGAGCTCCGTGTGGTTAGAGCTGGGGGTGGGCAACCGACCTCCGAACGTATCGCCTACTTCGGTATCGGCTGTACACCGCCATGGTTGATCCCGCCCCGGTATCGGGGGGGCGGAGGGGGCGATTGATGCGGCTCAGGCTGACATATCTGGCGGTGGGCATCGTGATTACGCTTGGGGCGAGCGCTCTCATCTATCAACTCGGGTTCGGCCCAGGCAAGCTCCATGCAACGCGGCCTCAGGCGTCGATTGCGCCAATAGCGGTGTCGCCTGTCGTGTCACCACGTCCGGCGCTGTTGACGGCAGCGTGGATCGGCTACAAACATCGCTTCATTCAGCCCGACGGTCGCGTTATTGATTTTCAACGCGACCAGGTGACCACGTCCGAAGGCCAGTCCTACGCCATGCTGCGCGCGGTGTGGATGGATGACCGACCCACGTTCGACCTGACCTGGCGCTGGACACGGGACAACTTGGGTGATCCCACACGCAGCCGTTTCGGCTGGCTTTGGGGCAAGGCACCCGATGGGAGCTGGCGTCTATTGGATGCCAACAGCGCCAGCGACGCGGATGAGGACATCGCTCTCGCGTTGCTTTTCGCATCCCATCAGTGGAGCCCCAGCTACCGACCGGCCGCCATCGCTCTGCTCGACCGGATTTGGGGTGAGGAGGTGGCCACGGTCGCCGGCCAGCCCTACCTCACGGCTGGCAACTGGGGACCGGGCGCAGCCGGGGGCCCAGTCCTGAACCCTTCTTACTTCGCGCCTTATGAGTATCGGATCTTTGCCCAGGAAGACCACGCGCACCCCTGGGGGGAGCTTGTCGATACCTCGTACCGGGCCTTGCAGGCGTGCACCGATGCACCCCTCGACAGCGGCGCCGGCCGACTGCCCCCCAACTGGTGCGCTCTCGACGTCGCCACAGGTGCTGCGCACCCGGCGCCGGGCATGTCTCGAGGCAGCGACTATGGATACGATGCCTTCCGCGTCATGTGGCGGGTGGCTCTAGACGCCCGTTGGAATCTCGAGCCGCGAGCGCTGCGCTATCTCAGCTCTACCACAATGGTTCTGCTCGATTCATGGCACCAGCAGGGCAAACTCGGATCGGAATATGGTCATGACGGCACTGTCCGCAATCCAAAGGAAGATCCGACAGTGTACGGTGGCGCGATCGCATCCTTCCTCGTCGTCGACAGGAATGCTGCGGATCAACTGCTGTCCCGTATGGAGGCGACGGCGACGCGTGGTGGCCAAGACGGCACGTACTTTGGCACGTCGGCCAATTACTACGAGCAAAACTGGGTTTGGTTCGGCCTCGCGTTCGCGTACGGCACTCTCCCCAACCTGGATCGCTGAGACCGATCAGGCTAGAGGCAGCTCGATAGTGAATCGGGCTCCCGCGCCAGCTTTACTCTCGACTTGCACAGCGCCTCCGTGTGCGCGGGCGACTTCATAGACAACTGTCAGGCCGAGGCCGCCATCGGAGCGGCTCTGTCCGTCCTTGAACCAGGGTTCGAACACGTGGGGCAGGTGCTCGGGCGCGATCCCATTGCCAGAGTCCGCCACCGAAATCAATGCGTGGCCTCCTGAAGACTGGCAGCTTAGGTGGATTTCGCCACTCTCCGGAGTATGGCGAGCGGCGTTGACGACGAGGTTTAGGAGAGCACGAGCCAGTTGCTCCCGACTACCTCGTACTACCACGGCTTTGGGGGCGTAGACAACCCAATGTTGAGTCGATGCGCCCCGAGCCCGGCGATGCACCTCGAGCAGAAGCTCACGCACATCAACGGATTTGGTCGACACCTTGGCCACTTGGATCCGGCTCAAGAAGAGCAGGTCGTTGACGTCTTCAGTCACTCGCTCCAGTTCCTGGAGGGCGACGTCAAGGGTTTGTTGCACCTCGTCCGAGGAAGGTTGCTTCTGCCGCTTCAGCACCTGAAGATGACCGCGAATGACGGTGAGTGGAGTCCTCAGTTCATGCGAGGCAAGCGCATACACCTTCTCCCGCTGGTGGAAACCGTGCTCAAGCCTGGTCACCATATCGTCAAAAACCTCCGCCAGCTGCCCGACCTCATCTCGGGGTCCACGATTCTCGACGCGGTGGCCGAAGTCCCTCTCCGTGATGCCCGCGGCCGCCAACCTGATCCTCGTTACCGGCGCCAGCGCGCGCCCGACGACGCCATAGGTCAGCAGCCCTGAAGCCCCAGCTATGCCGAGGCATATCAGGGTCATGATGGGCGTTAACGTCGCCAGGATGGCCTGTGCATCGTGAAGCGGTAGAGCCACTCGTACATCGCCAATTCTCTTACCGCCTAGCGAGATGATCGCCGCCGCCATCCGGTAATCGCCACGCGCGCCTGTCACCGTTGAAATTTCGCCGGACGTGCTCGAGCCGGCAACCATAGCTAGCAGAGCGTTGTCCTTGGTGTTGGTTATCGGCGCCGCGCCATTCAACTGGACGCGAATGACTGGGGCAAGTCCGGAGGCGGCAGCTGGGTCGCTCGCGATGAATTCGCGAGTTGTGAGATCAACATCTGTTGCTGTAGCCGCGTATGACATTCGTTGCTGAAATGCACGAACCTCGAGCGCAACGTTGGCATCAACCGTCCCGTAGAGCTGAGTTCGAAGGATTGCCAGGGTGACAAGCTCGACTGCGATGAGTGCGACCAGCACTAACGCTGCCGCAGTCAGACTCAACCTGATTCGTATGCCCAGCCGAGCCAGAAGTCGGTCAAGGCGTTGTATGGCTACCTTGATAGCTGCGAACCAACGCTCGAGGTGGTAGTCGATGTTCATGACACGCGCAACCGATATCCTGCGCCCCGAACCGTCTCGATGCGCACATCGGCCGGCCAAGGTACTTTCCGTCTCAGATAACCGACATAGACATCGACCACATTGCTGTCGCTGAACGAGTCGTACGGCCATACGCCGCTGCTGATCTGGGCTCGAGTAACAACATGATTCGGATGGCGTAGGAAATACTCGAGCAGAGCAGACTCGCGTACCGTCAAATCCGCACTGCCGGACGGCGAGCTCGCCGAATGCTCTCGCAAGTCGAGTCGGAGTGTGCCTGCCCGCAGCTCGATTCCACTAGCCTGGTCCCGTCGCAGCAGGGCGCGGATCCGAGCAAGTAACTCATCGAAGTCGAACGGCTTGCCGAGGTAGTCATCGGCACCGGCGTTCAGACCTCGAACCCGGGAACTCACGTCATCGAGGGCTGTGAGTATCAAGACTGGCAAGCCTGCTTTGGAGCCACGCAGGGCCGTCAGGACTTCAAGCCCGCTGCCATCCGGCAGCACTAGGTCGAGCACCACCAGATCGATCGGCTCAGTCCTAGCCAGAGTAAGTGCTTCACCACTGTCTCGGGCGCGGACACACGAATAGCCTTCCGCTTGAAGCCCTTTACTGACGAAGGTGGCGATCCGCTCCTCGTCTTCGACCAGCAGTATCAGCACCCGCCGGAATTACTTGTGGCGGCAGCGACCCGAGGCCTAGTCTCCGCCGTCTCCTCCATCGCCTGAATCATGCTCATCGCTCTCGTGTGCCGGCGCTAACTTGACTGTGAGCGTCATGTGGTTGCTGGTGCCAGCGTTGATGACGCTAGGTACGGGCCCATCGTGTCCAGATGTCGCGGCAGCAAGTGTGGCGCGGCCAATGCTCGTTGCGGCCAGCAGAAGCAGAATTGCGGCCAGCAATACGACAAAGAGAGTCGCCGGCCTTCGTGGAGCTATGTCACCCATGACGTGCCTCCTGTGATTCCCGGGTGGCAATCATTGAGTAAAACGATTACGGCGCCCGGTTCTTGCGTTGAGGCGCTCTGTTGAACCCGTGCGTGGATTCATTGCGCACGACAAACTCACAGCGATCACCCCCAGCTGGTAAAGCTTAGCCGAGTGTGGGGTTCGAAAATTACGTCGCGCACCTCGGTCATGAGGTTGTGCGGCTGCTATTCCGGACAAATCCGCACCGCAACACTGAGGAAGCGGTAGGCCCACTCCTCTGCGAACCTGCGAAACGTTCGCTCTAGAAGAATCGTCGGCTTGGCGGGCACAACCACATACAAGTTCACAGGGCCCTGTGAAGATCAACAACACTCAGGTCTACGGAATCTGCTCGGTCGACGCATTATTGACGCTCATAGTCGATCCCACAGATAAATAAGAGGCGGCCTAATGTGGGCCGCCTCTCTCGTTGACTCTTACTTGCTAGTCATCCTCCTCAATTAGGGATCGACGACGACTGTGCAGGTGTAGGTTCCCGGCTTCAGGCCATTGGCGTCGACTTCGGCCGGATCGCTGGGACCTTGCGGAGAGTTGCCGATGTTAGTGGTAGAAGTGCCAACGACGCAGGTGATGGTTGTGTTCGTTACGCCTGGAACCTCGGACGTTGCCGTTACCTTAAGGTCGGTAAGCGGCGAGTCCGTGAAGGAAACGCCGTCGGGCGTGCCGCTGCTGCAGCCTGCTGCTCCACTGACGGTTACGGACTTGGACGCGGTGTCGATGGCATATCCGCTCGGAGCGCTCGTCTCGGTGACGGTGTAGGCAGTTCCAATCGCCAAGCCGTCGAAGCACGCGTGACCATTGGCGTCGGTCGTCTTGGACACGCCGTTGACCGTGAATGTCGCACCCGCAAGAGGATGCTGACCCGGGCCGAGGTTGTGGTTCTTTGCGGTCTTGCTAACCAGGATCGCTCCCGATCCCTTGTTGGTGTAGGTACACGTCACGACGCTGTTGGGGACGACCGTGATATTGGCCTGGGAGGGACTGGTGCCGTCCTGAGACCCGGCGCCCCCACCTGTTGCCGTACAGCTGAGACTCTCGAACGTGAAGTTAGGTGGCTCGGCCCCTTCGGTGACCGTGTAGCTACCCGCCGGGACGTTTATGCAGTCCTCGGTGTTGCCTGTGCTGTCCGACGACGTGTTGCCGTTGTCGTTCAGGGTGAAGCCAGACGGCGTCGAATCGGATGTGCAGCTAGGCGTGGTCGAATTGCCCACCGGATTAGGTATCGTCGACGTGAAGCTGAAGTTCTGGTCAATTCCCCGCGGGTCGCTGTGCTTGATGATCTTGATCTCGCCGCAGTTGCTAATGTTCACCGGCTGCGGAGCGATGAAGTCCTTGATCTCGGCGGTGAACGAGGAGGACGAGCGGCTCTTGAGGAATGTGCTGCCGAAAGCGGTGCACGTTCCGGTCGGGAAAACGCCAGCCGCGGTCAGGTTGATCGACGCCTCGCCGAAGAGCCCGGTTGACAGGGTGCGAGGCGCATCCGGGGCCATCGGATCGGTCACGCTGCCAGAATTGACCGCTCCCTCAGCTTCGTTCAAACCGCTGAGATCCACTCGGTTGCCCCAGCACGGGATTGTGTTGCTGGAGAAGCACTGGCTGGTCGCACCGCTCGTTACCCAGCGGAGCAAGCCTAAAGTCGGGGTGCCGCTACCGCCGAAGTCGTAGGTGACCAGGACGTCACCCTCCGTACGGTTAAGCGTGACCGGCCCGGTGGTCGATGAATTGAAGCCAGTAGTCACGTTGTGGCTGATCTCGAAGTCAAGGTTGGCGTTGCCAATGTTGACGAGGCGTTCCCAGCCTAGATAGAGAAAGTCAGCGCTGCCGACGGATTCGGTCCCGTAGTAGAAGCGAGTGAGGTCGTTCTTGTTCGGTGGGATCGAGCCGGTCACGACCGTCACATTGGGGTTATCTTCCTTGGTCCCTTGCCCGAACGAGTTGTCGCCCTTGCCGGAGGCCAGGTCAATGCCTTCCACGAAGCCGGGCACTTGAGAAGCGGTCGGACAGGTCGAGTTGAATCCAATGGGCTGATTGCACCAGTCGGTATTCCCGCTGGTGTCAACCAGGAGGTTCCCGTCGCTGCCCTCAAAGGTACTGCCTGGCAGAACTGCGAGCACGAACCCCGCCGAAGCAAAGAACGCCAGCGCGGCCGTCGCGCCGCTGGCCACCCACCGCTTTGGCAGGCGTAGGTGCCATCTCATCACTGCATCTCCTCCAATTTTTAGATGTCTCGAACGGTTGTTCGGGCTTGCAGTCAAGGCGGCTAGGGTCCTCGGACCTGGGCTGACTGGCGCGGCCGCAGTGGCAAAGCCGCGAAATCAAGACCGCGTGGTGCGTCGGATCTGGACGCGACCGAAGCTGATTGCAGCGCACGGCGCGGCATGTCCTCGTCCCTCTCCCCGGCACGGCGCCAATGGCGGTTAGCTCCGGCCTAGAGCGAAGCTACATGGGACAGAAACGCCGGGAAATAGGAATTTTGTCCCAGCGCCGCACGATGTCCTCCTTCTCCAACCGCCCCAGGCTCAAGAGCCCAGCAGTTAGAGAAGCTGGCCGCGCCACGAGACCGTGGAGGGTGACAGAGGCAGAGTCGCGGCAGAGAGGGCGACGGTGCTAACAACGCGTAGAGGCCAACTCCGGCGAGTCTCTACGGACACACCGGCTCGTCTCCACGCTGGAGGGCGGGGAGCGCGACGTGTGCAACTGACAGTGGCATCGGCGGCGGTTTCGCCGTGGCGGGCTTCGTCTGCCTGTTTGGGATTATCACCGTGGATGGCGTCGCAGTAGAGATGGCGCGAGGGGACACCGGCGTCGCTGGAATGGGCGCCGTGCTTGACCAGGCTCGTAACCATGACTTGCTGCCC
>WNFD01010250.1_pt1 | contig 12194 bp, 14 predicted proteins | sample 5400491 | NCBI WGS metagenome assembly WNFD01 (sample SAMN13153343, study PRJNA577476) | soil metagenome | isolation source: 120 cm saprolite under Douglas fir tree site 2 hole 2 replicate 2 | place: USA:California | collected 2015-04-18 | reverse complement strand
TCCAACGGTTTCGGCCTCAACAAAAAACCGCGCGCACCCTCCCACCCCCAGGGTGGTCAACGGAGCCAGCGCAACATTTTGCTGAATTTCCATCACGTGTGTGGAGCGGCGCCCTCGCCTGCTTTGCTGCTCCTGCTATCGATTCGCAGCAGTTCGCAATCACTATATCGGAAACTTGAGAGATAACACCGGCTGCCCCTGGGGCTTCACTACAGAGTCACAGAGACGACCCAACCCAACCCTTCAACCAACTAAGCAAGGGAAAAGGTTTCTCTGTGACTCTGTGTCTCTGTGGTGAATGGTTTTCTGTCCGCGAAATCCCTTTGCTCGGAAAATCTCAAGACCAACGCCCGCCCGCAGCAGGTGACGCGCACATCTTTTCAAGTTAATATCGAAGCTAGGTTAAGACAAAAAAGAGGAGAGAAATGTATCCCGAAATTCTAGTAATCCCCATGCGTGAGGAACTCACCTGCCTGGGAGTTGAGGAACTGAAGACCGCCGCCGATGTGGATCGCGAACTCGCCGCTCAGCAGGGCACCGCCATGGTCATTGTGAATTCCATCTGCGGATGCGCCGCCGGCCGCATGCGTCCCGCCATCCGCACCGCGCTCCAGAACCGTTCCAAGCCTGACCGCCTGTTCACCGTGTTCGCCGGCCAGGACGCCGAAGCCACCGATCGCGCTCGCTCCTACTTTACCGGCTACCGCCCCTCTTCTCCATCCATCGCGCTCTTTCGCGATGGCCAACTGGTTCACATGCTCCAGCGCAGCGACATCGAACATCGCGATCCTGCCGACATCGCCGTCGAACTAAGAAAATTATTCGACCAGCACTGCGGCAAAAATTGAATCATTGAATCATCGGATCATTGAATCGTTGACCGAAACCCTGCGAGCGCTCCAATGATTCAATCCCCGATGATTCAATGATTCAATGCCTTTCTACTTCTCTTTCCTAATAAAGTCCCCAGTCGAAGCATCCACATCCACCACTAGCTTCGCGTCATTCCGGCTGTTGCCGTAGATCACGTGCCACACCAGCTGGTTGCCGCTGGCATTCCAATCCACCAGGTAGGAAACGCAAGTGTCCGGCGCGTCCGTCAGTACCTTGTCACCCCCATGTTTCTGCGCCACTTCAAAGGACTTGTCAGAGTCGATTTTCAGAAACGCCATATCGAACGCCCCGCTGGGAGCGAAACTATCCTGCGTTCCCGGAGTAATTCCCCGCGGCGTTGACCCATCCGGAGAATCCGCTCCCGACCAGGTGAAAGGCTTCGCTCCTCGCGTGGCCGACGCGAAAGACGCGCGCCATAGCTCCGCCTTTCCATCCCTGCCTTTGTTGTCGCCGATGCATTGCGATTGCAGTTGGTAAGGCCGCATATCCGCAGCCCAGCCTCGCGCCGCAATGTAGAGCTGCTGAAAAGCCGCGCGCCCTGCCAGTACTTCCGGCGGCTGCGCCTTCGGCGTCGCCGGCTGCGTGGACTCTGAAGTGCATCCGGAAATCACTGCAACCGATAAAAGCGCAGCAGACAGGAAAACTACCGCGAGCCTTTTCATGGGAGACGCTCCTCCACCGGAAATTGTGCAAACGGAGTAATCTTGCATCATTCTACTAAACAGCTATGGACGCAAATCTGGCACGGCTGCACCGCATACTCGCAACCGCAATTGGCGGCATGACTGCTGACCAGTTGACTTGCCATCCGGAAGGGAAGTGGAGCCCCGCCGAAATCCTCGAGCATCTGAACCTAAGCTACACCGGCACTATCAAGGGTCTGGAGCGCTGCCTTCAGTCGGGAATCACCAGCGTCAGTTCCGACCGCGGCCGCATGCGCTGGCAACGCCTGATCGTGATTCAAGTCGGATATTTTCCTCCCGGCCGCAAGTCCCCGCAGCGGGTTCTACCTCGTGGCACTCCTGCTGAACAGGTAAAGGCAGAAATTCTTCAGAATGTTTCCCGCATGGACAGCGTCATTCACGAATGTGAAACCCGCTTCGGCCGACGCCAGTTGCTGGCCGACCATCCCGTCCTTGGTCCCCTTACCGCCTCCGAATGGCGCAAATTCCACTTAGTGCATGGAAAACACCATGCCAAACAGATCCGCAGATTGAAACAGCAGCCCTGATCCGCTACTCTCTCACCGAACTCGGCGCTCCAGCTTTCCGTGCCTGTTCCTGCAGGTCGTCGAGCTTCGCTTTAGCGGCGTCAACTTTTTCTTGTTGCTCGGCAATTTGCTTCTTGTACTTCTCTTCTTCTGCGGCAAAGCCGGTCGGATTCTGCGTCCGCCGTGCCGTATCGTAGTAAAACTCCGACGCCTTAAGGTCATGCTCGCGCTTCAACACGTCCAGTTCGCGCGACAGCAGACTAATCTGCCCCCGCTGTTCGTCCAGCCTGGTTTTCCACACCGCGAACGCCTTCTCCCGTTCCTCGGCTACCTGCCCCGGCTTCACCTGCGCAGCGTCGGCCTTGGCGTCTGCATCTGATTTTTCACCGCCCTTGGCCGCATCCGCATCCTGGTCTTTCTCGCCGGCCGGTGACGTGCTCCCGCCCACCACGCTCAGAGAACTGCTCCTCGGCAAATTGTCGTTGTCGTAAACTTTCGCGGATGCCTTCTCCGGCTTCTGGTTCTTTTTCACCTTGCGCGCATAGTCGCCCAAAGATGGAGACGTTTGCTGTGATTGCGCCGCAATGCTGCTAACCGCAACCGTAGTGACAACCGCCGCCAGCCAAAAATAAAATATGCGTTTCATGTTTGCTCCATTTCGCTCGTCTATCTTTTCGACAGGCGAACCTCCAACTAAGCTCCTGCTCCCAGCGCCTGGTCTTCACGGCTTCCCGCTAAGAACCCTCCCACCAGTTTCTCCAGTCGTCCTGCCTCCGCCGAGATGTCCCCGGCAAGGCTTCGCGTTTGTTCCCGGTCCGTGGTCCTGCCCATCTGCTCCGCCCACTCCCGAATGGTTGCCAGCGACGTTCGCAGCTCCAGCGCCATTTCCGCCGACGTCTCCGACAACAACACTCGCGCCCGCCGTAAATCCGCGCTCGCGCTTTCGTCGCTGACCACCGACGCCATGCCTAGCGTTTCCCCGGTTGGCGCGCACATTGGGATCAGTGTGAACTTCAGCAATCGTTCCTCGCCATTCGGAGTCAGATATGAACTTTCGAAATTTGTCGTACCCGCCTTGCTCTGCAATGCGCCCTGAAAAGCCTCCGCAACCGTGCTATCGGCGTTAGAATCCGACACCGCTTTCGCATCGCGAAACAGTTCAGTCAGGCTCATCCCCAGCGGAGACGCAAACCCCAGCATCTGCCGCGCCGCAGCATTAGCTTGCCGCACCAGTCCGTTTGGCGTAACAAACAACACGCCACACGGAAGATGAGCAATCATCGAAGCCGTGATGTGTTCCGACGTTTTCGCCCTTCGCCGCTGCGTCTGTTGCTCGTTCTCCAGCGCGAATTTCTCTTGCTTCAGTTGCTGGATGATCGCCGAATACGGATACACGGCGCTCGCATTGTCCGGCCCCAGATTCTCCAGGTTATCGTCGCTCTCCACCAATTGCCGCCGCAGCCATCGCACTCCCACAATGGCCAACACGAAAGCCGCTAGCGTCGCAACCAGCACCGTTGCCAGGCGCACAAACGTGGGGCTGAGCAGGATTTTCACATCAGCCCCCAGTACCACCTGAGAAACGGCCCACCCAAAATAAACGCCACCAGCCCCATGCTGCCCAGGAATACCCCGAACGGCATCTGATGGCGCCGCAGCGCGACCAATGCAGAAGCCCATGCGTGTCTCCGGGCGGCCGCCCCGGACTCGTGAAACACATGCCTCCGCCGCTGCGTACGCTTGATCCAAACTGCAAACACGGTCCAAAGTCCAAAGAACGATCCCGCTATCGAAGCCGCAAAAATGGTCAGAATCGTCAGCCGCAGCCCCAAAAAAGATCCCATCATGGCCATCAGCTTCACGTCCCCGAATCCCATCCCCTCAACTCCCCGCCAGCGCAAATAAATCGCACCCGCACCGTAAAGGAACGACGCGCCAATCGCCGCTCCCAGCAAGGAATCCATCAGCGAAAACAGCCGCCAGGAAACTTCAGAACTCACCGGCAACTGAAAGACTCCGGGCAGCGCCGCCGACAACAAATCATTCACCGGTACGACCAAACTGAAAACCACTCCCGCCGCCAACCCAGTCAGCGTCATCTTGTCTGGAAGCAAGTGGGTCTCGGCATCGGTGAAGATCAGCCCCAGAAGCAAAAAGGCGAGCACCGCACACTTCAAGGTCGCCAGCGTCAGTCCAAAATGCCAATAGCACAAAAGAAAAAGTAGCCCAGTGATCAGTTCGACTGCCGCGTATCGTGGTGTGATCCGGGCCTTGCACGCCCGGCACTTCCCCCCGAGAATGATCCAGCTCAACACCGGAACATTGTCGTAAAAACGAATCGCCTTGCCGCAATGCGGACACGCCGACCCCGGCCGGACAACTGACAACCCCAGCGGCAGCCGGTAGATACAAACGTTCAGGAAGCTGCCAAAAATCAGCCCCATCCCGAATATCCCGCATGCAATGATCGGATCCACCCAACCTCCGCCTACACCTTTCCCGCGATTCCAGAAAGCAGTCGCCTGATTATAAGTCGGCCCGGCCAGCACCCGCCGGGTACAGAAGTCATTGTCCGAAAGGTCAGTAGGAGCATACACACCTGTGCCACCACCTGGCTCTCGGGCGAGGGGGTGGTCAGGCGAGTCGCCGCTAGCTGAAGATAAAGGGGTTAATCCGTGTAGATCCGTGCAAATCCGCGGCGCGCTTTTCAGGCTGCCTGGGTAGCTGCCTTAGGCGGAGACTCCGGCAAAAATACAGAAAACACCGTCCCGCTTGTTCCTGGACCAGTGCGGCTAGCCACCCTAATCCAGCCGCTGTGCTTCTGCACAATCCCGTACGCGAGCCACAGCCCCAGCCCGGTCCCGGTTTCCTTCTTGGTGGTGTAGAAAGGCTCAAAAATATGCGGCAGATCGCGAGCCTGAATACCATTCCCCGTATCCGCGATTGTGATGCGGACCCCGTCGCGCCGCTTGTTCGACCACTCATGTGCCCGCACGACCCGCAATCGCATTCTGCCGCCGTCCTTCATCGCATCCATGGCGTTCAAAATCAAATTTGAAAACAGTTGCCGCAATTCGCCGGGGTAGCCGAGTATTTCAAGGTCGCCGCCGGCATGCTTCTCCAGCGCGACCTTCCCAGTCTGCAGCTTTCGCAGATATAGCTGCACTACCTCTTCCAATATCTTGCCCGCATCCATCCGCTCCGGAGAAGCTCCTTCCCGGACAAATCCCAGCGCCTGTTGCGCAATCGCATCCAGCCTTTCTATTTCCTGCTCCGCCAGCCGCAGATGCCCGTCCTGCCCTGCCATGTCGTGCCGGGCCAGATAAACCAAATTGGTCAACGCCTCCAGCGGATTCTTGATCTCATGCGCAATTGCTGCCGTCAGTCTCCCTGCCGTTGCCAGCCTCTCATTGCGCCGCAAGGCTTCTTCCGTACGCTTTTGCTGCGTAATGTCACGCGCGATCGCCGATGCCCCCACCAGTTCGCCTTGCTCGTTGCGGATCGGCGAAACCGAAAGCAGCACTCGCAGCCGCGCACCATTCCTATGTACGCGCTCGGTTTCATAGCTGCCGATCCGTTCCGCGCGGTTCAGTCGCTCCAGTTCCCCCATTCGGTCCGTGGGCACCAGCACCGCCAGCGGCCTGCCAATGATTTCCGCCGCAGAATATCCATACAACGATTCCGCTCCGCGATTCCAACTGGTAACCATCCCATCCACCGTGAAGCTCAGGATTGCATCCTCCGACGAAGTCACGATAGCAGCCAATTGTTGCCGCACTTCGTCTGCCCGCGTTTCCGCTCGCGACCTCTGCCGCGCCAGTCCCGCTACCAGCACCGAGATTAGGACGAAAATACCCAGTCGCTGAAATTCGATTTCCGAGGCCCCAACCCCCAGCCTCGGCCGAAACACAAAATAATCCAGCACCAACGCCGAACTGAACGTGCACAGCACCGCCGGCCCAAAGCCAAAGAATCGCGCCGTGAATACCACTCCCAAAATGAAAATGACAAACGGGTCCTGATGCATTACCGGGGATAGCGCCCAAATGCACAACGACAGCGCGCTCGCCGCCAACGCCGACCCATACCATGCGACCCGGTCTGACCATTGGGGTTCAAACTTGTAAATCGAGATGTGCCGTTTAACCATCGCAGATCAGCCGAGCGGCGTAACAAAAGAAGCGGCAGAAAGTACAGGCGTGCGCTAAAGAAGAATTTAGCACGAATCGCACTGCACGATTACACCCTGGTGCAATAAAAAAAGAAAAAGGCGCACTAAGAGGCATGCAAGAAACGCGCGGCCGCATGCCGCTCTTTTCCTGCCGCAAAACTTTCTATGGTTGCGGGTTGGCCTCGAGCTTTTTGCCCTCGCGCGCTGGCTTCGTCGTGGGTACTATAGTAACCGGTGCCTGCAGGGTAAAGGTCAGGATTTTCTCCGAAGACAATTTTATGTCAGGCTTTTTGCTAGCGGCCTGCACTCCGCCGCCCGCTCCCGCTCCCGCAACCGAACCGATGGCCGCCCCCTTGCCGCCGCCGAAAATCCCTCCCAGGATCGCCCCCGCGATCGCGCCTCCGCCAACCTTCTCGGCGGTGTTCTTGCCTCGCGAGCCGGTTTCCTGTTTGAAGTGGTCAGTCTCGATGTTGTACCACCTCTCTCCCACCTTGATCCGGTTCAGTTGCAATTCCAGCAGCGCCCGTCCGGCAAATTTCCCCGATGCCTGCGCATTAACGATTTGCCCGTCCACGTCATAATGCGCCGGAATCACAACATCCCCATCCACCGCCACCGGAACCTCCAGCGTCGCGTGGAACGTGTCTCCCGTCTGCGCGGTCGCGCTGTCAATCGTATCCACCAGTCGCACTGCCAGCGATGCTCCGGAAGGAATCGTAACCTTCTGTGGCTCCGCCGGTGGCGCAGTCGCTACCGCTGCCTGTGGCGCGGTTTGTGCCGGTGCGCTATCTGCAACTGCAGGAGCCGCCGAACCCGAACCCGATTGCTCAGTCGGGGCCGCGGAATGTCCCGTTTGCCCATGCGAGTCGCGCCGATCGCGCCAATCTACCGCGTCCCCCTTCCGATAATTCGTCCTCGCAGCCGGAGACGGCTTTTTCTCCGTCGCCGGAGCCTTCGCTGCGGATCCCTCGACCTCCGCTGGTACCGGCGCACTCTGCGCGCTTGCCGCCATCCCGGCCACCTGCAAGTTGTTGATCACCTGCTTCACTCCTGGCGCTGACGCTGTATATCGGGCTGCTGCTTCCCGTTCTGCATCATTGTCCACCGTCCCCGAAAGCGTGACGGTCCCATTCGCCGCCTGCACCGTGAGTTGCTTGTTTTGCAATCCCGAATCAGCCGCCAGCCTGGTCTGAATCTCAGACGTGACTTGCGCATCATTCGGCGGCTTCGCGCATCCGGTTCCAAGTCCCAGCGCCGCAACCAGCAGCGCACTCCGCAACAAAAGAGAAGATATGCTTTTCATGACTTTTACTCCTGATAGCCGGGGTTTCTTCCAGTTTAGATGCAAGCCCTGACCTCTTCAATGCCCTCGACGTTGACAACGTTGACATTCACTGAACATTCACTGTGGCCGGAAGTTCTTTCACCCCGCACCCGCCGTTTAGGACTGAATGCTGAGTGCTGAGTGGCGAACGCATTTTCAGAAATGAAACACTAATCCCGTCGATACCCGCACGTTATTCTGAGTGTCACCGAACAGTTGCGTATGCAGCAGATCGCCCTGTATCCGCCAGCCGACGACCTTCGCCAGTTTGAAGTCAACCCCTCCTCCAACCACCGTCGCAAACGAGGCATCATTCACAGAATTGCTCCCAAGGCTCTGGGTCAGCCAGGCTCCTCCGACCAGAACGTGGGCAAACGGCCGAATACCACGCACAGAAACAGAAACTCGCGGGCCAAATAGCAAACTATGCAGCTTCCCATCAACGCTCGGCGCTCCCGTTCCCGGACCCACCTGGATAAACTGATTGCTCTGCTCGGTCCCATAGTGCCCGCTGATATCCCCCACCAAGCCGAGAAATGGAAAGACCCTTTTCTCCACCGATCCCTCCCAGCCGTTCAGATTGGCACGGTTCGGAGTGTTTGTATCCGCGCTCAAATATGAGTACCCGACGAAGACGTTTCCACTCGGCAACTGTGCAAACGCCGCGCCTGCCAGCAGTGTCAGCAAGAACACGCCCAGGTAAATTACCCGCATGCGAAATACCCTCCTATATCCAGAACACAAAAGAGTTCCGTGAAATTTAAAGGGTTAGATGCGGCGGGTGCGGAATTCTCCCCGGAAATTTTCCGTCAATGGTCTTTGGTCGCACACAGGACTTGCACAATTAATTGAACAAAGAACTAAAACCTGCGATGATCCGCGTAAAATCCGCGGTGGGTTGAAGTAGTTTAGTGGACGAACTTGTAATCCAGAATCGACGTCGCAAACTCATGCTGCTCGGTCTCGGGTCGCGCTTCTTTCATTCGGATCACGCGTCCCTGGCACAGCACCTTACTGTTCTTCTGCCCTGAGATCTCCTCGGGCATCTCGAACACCATCTCCACCAACGTGTTCTCCGGAAACCGCTGCGACCCCAGCAGCAGCACTCCCGACTGGCTCAAGTTCTCGATCGTGCCCTCGCTCCACGTCCCTAGGTTCTTCACCCGGTAGCGGACCGGAGCATTCATCTTGATCCGGCGCGCCCGAGGCACCCACGTCGTTTTGCGGACATGCGTCCGCCGTTTCGACGGTGCCGTACTTTCCGCCCCCTCGTGGCTTACCCGCTCCGTCCGGCGCATCGTCGTCCAGTCGTAGTGGTACTCCGAGGCGCACAGGAGGCACACCTGGTAGTACTGGCCATCGGCGTCACGCCGGGGCCAGGAAAATTCATGAGAGCAGCGGCCTAACAGCAGAACATCTAACAACTTCTGCGCCATCGGATTTTCGCCTTACTGGGAAGCGGATACCCCGTTTCGTGCACGGTTGGCCGACGCCCTGTGCACCCGCGAAGTGGTGGACCGGATGCTTGACAAATTGAACTTCCCTGTATCATCCCCACGTGCCCCCAATCACCGCCTTCATCCTCGCCGGAGGCCGAAGCGCGCGCATGGGCTCCGACAAAGCCTTTCTACAGCTCGCCGGACGCTCCTTGCTCGCCCACGCCCTGGATCTGGCGCGCGCCGTCACTCCCGACCTGCGAATCGTAGGCGATCCCGAAAAGTTTGCCCCCTTCGCCACCGTCGTCCCCGACCTCTATCCCGCCCGCGGCCCTCTAGGCGGAATCCACGCAGCCTTGTCCAACTCTGCCACCGATCTCAACCTCATTTTGGCTGTAGACCTCCCATTTCTCGAACCCCGTTTTCTCCACTACTTGCTAGCCGAGGCCCAGTCAGCCTCCGCCACCGTCACCGTCCCCTCCGCCGCCGGACATCTCCATCCTCTCTGCGCCATGTATCGCAAACAATTCGGCGTCATCGCAGAACGCGCGCTCGCAGCAGGCCGCAACAAAGTAGACGCGCTCTTCTCCGAAACTCCACTCCGAATTCTGGATGAACAGGAACTGGTAACTGCGGGATTCAACCTCTCCATCTTCCGCAACCTGAACACCCCCGAAGACTGGCAGCAGGCGAAGAATAGTTTGTCAAACGTCACTGACCAACAACCCTGACAACACTGACTCTGGAGCGGCGGGCGTCCCCCCCGCCCGCCACGAACCCAGCGCCCCCATAGGATTTCGCGCCCTACCAATCCTTAGTTAATCCGTGAGAATCCGCGGCCAAATGAATTTTCTCTCCCCAGCGATCATCCATTTATGATGACAGGGAAGCGACCTATGCCCGACGCCCCCGCCCCAAACGACTCCACTCCCTACATCGAATTCCAGCACGTCTCCAAAGCCTTCGGCGACAACCGCGTCCTCGATGACGTCAGCTTCGACGTCAAACCTGCCGAAACAGTCTGCATCCTCGGCCGCAGCGGCGTCGGAAAATCTGTCTCCCTCCAAACCATTCTCGGCTTTCTAAAAGCCGACGCCGGACGCGTCATCGTTGCCCACGAAGACATCACCGACTACACCGAAGCCCAGATGGAGCCGATCCGCAAAAAAGTCACCATGGTGTTCCAGAGTGGCGCGCTTTTTGATTCGCTCACCGTCTCCGAAAACGTCGCCTTCCCCCTGCGCGAGCGCAACGACCTTCAGGAAGACCAGATTTTTCAGATCGTCAACGGTCTGCTGGAAATGGTGGGCGTAAAAGAAATGGCCGCGCAATTTCCCTCAGAGATGTCCACCGGCATGAAGCGCTCTGTCGCCATCGCCCGCGCCCTGGCCTCGCAGCCCGAATGCGTCCTCTACGATGAGCCCACCACTATGGTCGATCCACTCATGGCTCAGCTCCTCGGAGATCTCATGCAGCGCCTCAAACTTCAGCTCCACCTCACCAGCCTGGTCGTCACCCACGACATGCGCCTGGCCAAAAAACTCGCCGACCGCGTCGTCTTTCTCTACGAAGGCAAAGCCATTTTCTTCGGGACCTATCCCGACCTGGAAAAATGTGAAGAACCAATCGTGCAGGAATTTCTAACGCTGGATGAACTGGATATTGGAGCGTGACTGGTGAGGATGATTAGCCGTTAAGTCCTATGAAGCATGGCGAAATCACCCGAATTTAAGAAACCAGACATAATCACGCTTCGTCAGCGGGCGGGAGAGATGTGTTCACGCTGCAAGAAGGAAACCGGCCTACCCCACTCCACTCCCGATAAATCAATCACACTTGGGGAAGCCGCCCACATACGCGCCGCACGGCCCGGAGATACGTCCCTTCGATGACGGATGAAGAACGCGGACAAATTAGTAACGGCATCTGGTTGTGCCGCATATGCCACAAGACAATCGACAGCGACGAGTCCCAGTACACGATAGAGATTGTTGAGGCGTTGAAGAACCGCCATGAGGCGTGGATACGGGATGGCAAACCTAACTTAGAAAGCGCAAGGAAGAAAGCTCGGATTCTTGAGCATCAGGGCCAGACGGTCTCGCAGCTAAACGGCTCGCGTCAATGGAACCCTTCCGTTGTATTCGGGGTCGATTGTAATGACGACAACGTGATCCTGCGATTTGGTAACGCCGAACAGCAATCGATCAGCTGGCCCTTGACGCAGGTGACGTTAGAGACCGACGTGAATGGACGGCTCACAATCGTCCTGCACGGACAGGGTAGATAGGAAAGACGCCGCTTCCGTTGACTCAAAACCCCGCTCGCACCAACTTCTCCACCGTAATCGTCCCCGCGGTCTTTGAACCCGCCATCATCCTCTCCACATACTTCGCGACCACGTCCACTTCCAGATTCACCGAATCGCCCGCCTTGAGCGAAGATAGATTCGTCACCTCCGCCGTATGCGGAATGATCGCCACCCGCACCTCGGTCCCCTCAATCGCTGCCACCGTCAAGCTGATTCCTTCAATCGCCAACGATCCTTTGCTCACGATGTAGCGCGTCAGTTCAGACGGAACATTAATCACCAGCACATAGTCGTTCCCATCCGCAACCCGCGCGAGCGAGATGACCGTCCCCACTCCGTCCACGTGCCCCTGCACCACATGCCCATCGAATCGTCCGGTTGCCCGCATCGGAAGCTCCAGATTCACCAGCGCCCCTTTGCTTAATCGGGCAAACGAAGTCCGACGCCATGTCTCCTGCGCTAGGTCAGCCCCAAACGAATCCGCCGCAATTTCCACTGCCGTAAGACAAACCCCGCTCACCGAAACACTGTCCCCCACCTTGAGTTCCGGCAAAATCTTCGAGCAGGAAACAGTAATCCGCCGCTGCTCACCCTTGGTCGTGATAGCAGCCACCCGCCCAACTTCTTCAATAATCCCAGTAAACATAACCAAATTTGCGGATTACGCAGATCAACGCGGATCAAAGATCAAAAGAGAAAAAAGAAAAAGATCCGCGACAATCCGCTAAATCCGCGGCCAGAAGTTGATCTTGATCTCCAGCTCTTCAACTAGTCCAAATACGGGTCTCTTAAGTATCCCTCCACCGCGAAATCCTCACCAAACCGATGCAGCCGAAACGACTTCAAATGCG
>WNFD01020935.1_pt1 | contig 12195 bp, 10 predicted proteins | sample 5400491 | NCBI WGS metagenome assembly WNFD01 (sample SAMN13153343, study PRJNA577476) | soil metagenome | isolation source: 120 cm saprolite under Douglas fir tree site 2 hole 2 replicate 2 | place: USA:California | collected 2015-04-18 | reverse complement strand
GGTTTTTCTCGACGGGCTTCTGTGGCTGGTGCATCCTCTGCCCTCTGGTCAATCGGCGCGCTGGATTTGGAAGCACGATATCGCCGGCATAAAACCGGAAGTCGCGTTCGAGAAGTATCACGACCTTCGGGGCGTGTCCTGGACTGAGCAGTCACCGTTGCCTAAGCCGCCTGGGACTTTTCGCATACTAATAGTCGGAGCGTCCACGACTGAGAGTTCGCAACAGGACCCAAAGGACGCATGGTGGGGGTTGCTTGAAAAGAAACTCCAGCAGCAGCCAGAGCTTGCGGGAAAGCCAGTTCAGGTGCTGGCTTTCGGCCAGGGGGGGTTCGAAGTGTCGGACATCAACACATGGCTGAAGCACGAGCTGCATGAGTTGAATCCTGACCTTCTCATCACTCTCGTAGGAGTGAACGACGTTGCCTTTCCTGCACACTCCGACTCCGATCTCCCCGGGATGTATCGCCTGCGCGGTTTCCTGCGAAAGGTGTCGCAAATCTACCGTCATGCTTCAGTCATTAAGCTGAAGTGGAGTGTTGCTCGAGGCCTCGCGGTCAATTGGATTACAGCAAAAGACATGATGGAACTGGCGGCAAAGCTGCGCGCGTTACCGCTAAGCGAACCCGCGAGCAGAAACCCGGATCCGTTGCCCCGATTCGCAAATGGCGTGCACTCCGTTATCAGCCTCGCGCGTCAAAATAATACTCCGGTTCTGTTGCTGGGCCAGCCGGTTTTGTGGAAAGAGAAAATGAACGAAGCGGAAGATTCTGTTCGATGGTTTCGTCACTACGAAGGGCAGGAGGCGTACCAGGCTTCGGGGGCGTGGATGTACCACGAAATGCAACGGTTCAACGATGCCCAGCGGAAAGCCGCAGCCGAAACCGGATCTTGTTTCGTGAATCTGGATGAAGTCGTTCCGAAGTCTCTGGACGTCTATTACGACGACTGCCACTATACCGACGCGGGAAGTATCAAAGTGGCAGAGGCGGTTTTCCCGGCTGTGATCGAATGTCTACACAGAAGATGAACGAGGGTTCAGCCCTCACTGAGGACTTGGCTCAGTGCGAATCTTTCTGAGTTTTTTGCAGGCCCTTCGTTCCCACGATATTCCTCAGTATCAATACTGGGAAACGTATCTGAAGAAGGGCATCGAAGAGGCGGGTGGCGAGTGGCTGGAGGCACCCGGTGTGGATTGGGCAGAAGGTTTGGCGCATCGCGATAAACAGAGTTTGGCTGAATGGCGCCATCGTTCCTGGGAAAGCACGCTAACCCAGATCAGGAAGGCGCAGCATGGCGAGGGGATCGATCTTTTCCTTAGCTATTTATATCCACAACAGGTTGACGTTTCAGCGATCAAAGAGATTCAAAAGCTAGGTATCCCATGCGTAAACTTCTTCTGCGACAACGTCAGAGAATTCCGCGCCGTGCCGCGCGAGTTCCATTGTTTCGATCTCCACTGGGTGCCGGAATTCGGAGCATTGGAAATGTATCGCCGGGCAGGTCTGAATTATGTTCATGCGCCGATGCCGGTTTGGATTGATCCTGGATTTCGTACCAGCGAGCACACGGAAACTTTCGGCGTTACTTTCATCGGCTCGCGAGATTCGCTGCGCGAAAAGCTCCTGGCCGATGCATTGGAACTCGGAGCGAAGATCGAGGTTAGAGGCACCGGTTGGAACGGGCCGGCACCTGCTAATAAGAACGGCATGAACAAGAGCCTTTCACAGAAGTTCGTCAACCAATTTGAGCTAATCAAAAAACAGGGAATCAAAGCCCTGCTCTGGAAGATGGATTACCGACGGCAACCGAAAATTTCCGACAGCGTGTTTTTGGATTCCGTGCGTCCAAGTCCTAACGATGCAGAGTACGCAACCATAACCCAGCAGAGCGTCGTAACTCTCGGGATCAATCGCTACCCCAGCTTCCGTCGTTCGTTCTCAAGACCGGATCGTTATTCACGGCTGAGAGACATAGAAGCCCCGATGATGGGTGCGTGCTACCTCACGGAGTGGACCGAGGAGCTGGAGAAACTCTATGAGATAGGCGAAGAAATCGAAACGTATCGCACCGCCGAAGAAATGGTAGAGAAGATTGCGGAATTAAAGTCTTCAAGCCAAAAACGCCAGCTGCTGCGTCGTCGTGGGCAGAAACGCGCGCTTCAGGATCATACGATCGGACAAACGCTCAAAAAGATCGGCAGCGCTTTGGCCAACCAGGACCGAAACTAAGCTTGAGCCGTCTGTGTCTTTACTATAAGCCCGAACCGGAGCGCGACCGCTGGGTCAAGGGCGATCGTTTCGTGCGGCCGATTGCTCGTCGCGTTCTTCGTGGATCACCGGTGCCGGGCGGAATCGATACAGTGTTCAGTAACCTTTGCCTCGGACTGGATGAGCTTTCGGTCAAATACGAAATCAATCTGCCATTCGATCAGATTCGGCCTGACGACCGTGTCGGAATACTGGGCAGGGGGCGGAGTTGCCTTGAGGGCTACGACAAACCGAATCCTATCGTCGCGGGTATCGGCCTGATGACGCATCCAAGCGAATGGCCGACACTCTGCGAGGATTATCCGGTAGCCAAATACTTGCAGCATTCCGCTTGGACCAATTCAATCTATCAATCTTATTTCGGTGACCGCTGTGAGGTTTGGCCGGTGGGAATCGATACCGCAGTCTGGAAGCCGAATGGTTTCGCCAAATCGGTTGACTTCCTGATCTACGACAAAATTCACTGGGAGCATGAAAGAGTCTCAGAAGAGCTCATTGATCCCATTCGTGGCATCCTCAAAGACAGAGGCTTGAGCTTTGAGGGAATACGTTACGGTTCATATGATCCCACGGAGTTTCGTGCGGCGCTTGCCAGGTGCAGGGCAATGATCTTTGTCTGCGAGCACGAGAGCCAGGGGCTCGCCTATCAAGAGTGCCTTTCCACTGACGTTCCGGTGCTGGCTTGGGACCAGGGGCAGTGGTTGGATCCAAATCGGTTTGCCTGGGGAACTGCGGATATTCCGGCCACGTCAGTTCCTTACTGGGACGAACGATGCGGCCTGAAGTTCAAAGACATGAGCGAATTCACTGAGAGACTCATTGAGTTTTTGGACAAACGAGCGCAGGGAGAGTTTTCTCCGCGAGATTACATTCTCGAGAATTTGACTCTGGAGAAGTGCGCCCGCAATTATCTCGCAATCATGGACGAAGCGAACTCAAGATCGTAATGGCACGAATCCTGATCCTGATTGGCGGACATCTGTGTACCGCTCCGCGTCCGCAGAAGGAAGCGGAGACTCTGGCCGTTGCGGGGCACGATGTCATAGTTAGCGGGATCTGGTACGACTCAGTGTTCGCTGAACGAGATCGCGCGATCATGGCCGATCGGCAATGGCGCTTTGATCCAATTGTCGACCTTCGTCCTATTTCGCCCGCGGCCCGCTCAAGAAACCTCGGCGTCCGTGCCCGCGGCCGACTTGCCCGCGAGATGCACACACGTTTCGGGAAGTTCACGCCATCGATGTTGGGCTTCCACCCCGGCGCGATGCTCAAAGCTGCGTTGAGTGAAAATGCTGACTTAACCATTGTTCATTCCGAGGCAGGCTTATGGGTTGGTGAACAGTTACTCGAGATGGGAATGCGCGTCGGCGTTGATTTCGAGGACTGGTTTTCTGAAGACTTGTTGCCTGAGGCACGCCGCGCTCGCCCCGTCGAGCAACTTAGAGCGCTTGAACGTCGATTAATGCAAGAATGCGATTATCGGCTGACGACTTCGCAGGCGATGGCCAAGGCGCTGGCGGCCGCTTACGACGCGTCGCCGCCGACGGTCGTTTATAACGCCTTTCCCGCAGCGCAGCGCCAGAGTATTGAGGGCGCGATTCGGGACCGACGCGACACGGCGATTCCCTCGTTGCACTGGTTCTCGCAAACGATTGGTCAGGGACGAGGACTGGAAACGCTACTGGAGTCGGCGGAGATTCATCTGCGCGGTAACTGCACCAGCGAGGTGCGTCAGTGGTTGAATGAACTTACACCCGCAAGCTGGCGCGAACGCGTTTTTATTCACGCGACTGTTTCTAACAGAGAACTATTATCACGCATTGCTGAGCACGACATCGGATTGGCTCTTGAGACTCCAGAGGTCAAGAGTCGTAACCTGACCGTCACCAACAAGCTCTTTCAGTATTTGCAAGGCGGCCTCGCGGTAATCGCTACTGACACTGCCGGGCAGCGAGAAGTGCTTGCGCGTCGCCCTGGCATTGGAACACTGATTCCACCGGACGATCCGAGTGCATTGGCCCGCGCGATCGACGAGTTGTTGAAGGACTCTGCGAAGTTAAGCGCGGCAAAGGATGCTGCGCTCAAAGCCGCGGAAGAAGAGTTTTGTTGGGAGAAGCAACAACACAAACTGTTAACGGCGGCTGAAGCCGCGCTTCAGGCTAAGTCTTCAACGCCTGATTCCGCCAATCTGAAATTCGCCACCGCATCGTAAGCAATGACCCGGCAGCGCCACGTCCTGATCGTGTCTCCGAACTTTCCGCCGATCAACGCGCCGGATCACCAGCGGGTGCGGATGTCTTTGCCACACTTGGCTGAATTCGGGTGGCGCGCAACTGTGTTGGCGGTCGCGCCGGAGCACGTCGAGGGATTACAAGATCCGTTGTTGTTAGAGACGGTGCCTAAGAGCACCCGCGTCGTTCGTACACGTGCGCTATCGGCCAACCGCTCGGGTCGGTTGGGTGTGGGAAACCTTGCCTTACGGGCTTTTCCTTTTCTAAAGCGAGAAGGCGATCGTTTACTTTCGACCGAGCAGTTTGATCTGGTCTTCTTTTCAACGACGGCCTTTCCCGTCATGGCGCTTGGCCGGCGTTGGCTAAAGCGCTGGGGCGTGCCCTATGTTCTGGATTTTCAGGACCCGTGGCTGAGCGATTATTTCAAAGGGCGAACGGAGACGCCACCCGGGGGACACTTCAAATACGGCTTGTCGCAAAAGCTTGCCCGGCTACTGGAACCATACTCGGTGAGAAAGGCGAGTCAGATCATCACGGTCTCGCCGGCATACCGGGAGAGTCTGTTGCAAAGATACTCATGGCTCAGTTCGGATCGATTTACGGTCTTGCCTTTTGGCGCGGCGGAAAATGATTTCGAGATTATGGCTTCACTCGACCTTCAGCAGAAGGTCTTTGATCCCGAGGATGGCAAGCGACACTGGGTTTATGTCGGCGCGGGTGGAGTAGCGATGACATTTTCCATCAGGTCGTTCTTTCAGGCCCTTGGACGAGTGAGAAGGAACGGCGGCGGACGCGAGCTAGAGAATCTCATGATTCACTTTATCGGGACTGATTACGCCGCGGGCGATCGCGCTAGAGAAACCTTCCGACCTATTGCTGAAGAATGCGGGGTCGCAGATCTCGTGGAGGAGATTCCGAATCGCATTCCTTACTTTGACGCTTTGAAGTGTCTGAAGGACGCGGAGGCCCTCATCGTGCCGGGCTCAGATGATCCGGGCTACACCGCTTCCAAGATTTGCGTTTACGCCATGGCCAACAAACCAATGTTGGCGATATTCCATGAGGACAGCAGCGTGGCCGAGGTGCTGCGGGCGACCAACGCCGGGACTCTGGTGACTTTCAAGGATAGTTCAGAGCTCGAGCGTATGACCGGCGAGATTGAGACCAAATGGTTCAAATCTGTGCGTCAGCCGCCCACGATCAACGAGACCGCTTTGAAGCCTTACCTGGCAAACGAGATGACTCGTAAGCTTTGCGCAGTCTTTGATGTTGCGGCGTCAACTCAGAGGGGAACGACGTTAGCGAACGGTTCGGCACTTCCAGGATGAGCGCGAGAGGTTACCGCATGCAATACGGCTGTGGCTTGAACGCTCCGTCGGGGTGGAAGAACTTTGATGTGTCACCAACGCTGCGCTTCGAGCGGGTGCCCTTAGTTGGGCGAATTTACAGCAAGAACCAGCAGCGATTTCCCAGCAATGTGGAATATGGAGATATCGTGAAGGGAATCCCACTGCCAAAGGAATCGTGCGAGGCCATCTACGCCAGTCACGTTTTGGAGCATCTCTCGCTTCGCGATTTTCGCGTGGCCCTGGTTAATACTCATCGGTTGCTGATTAGTGGAGGATTGTTTCGGCTGGTTGTGCCTGACCTGGAACTGTTGGCCAGACGATACCTTGAGTCCGACGATCCCGCGGCAGCAAGCGCTTTCATGGAAGCAACCAGTCTTGGGGTCCTGGAAAGACAAAGAGGATTGCGCGGATTGGCGACGACGTGGCTTGGCAACAGTTCGCATCTATGGATGTGGGACTTGAAATCAATGCGGCAGGAACTTCTCACCGCCGGCTTCATTGACATTGCGAGATGTCGCGCCGGAGACGAACCAATCTTCCAGGATGTCGAGGACGAGGGTCGGTTTGTGGATGCGCTGGCGGTGCAGTGTCGAAAGTAAGTAGAGGGTAGATGAAGAGTCACCTCGGGATTCTGGCGACGCATCAGATTCAATATCAGGCGCCGTGGTTTCGCGCGCTGGCGGAACGTCCCGAAATTGATCTGGAGGTGCTTTACTGTCATCGAGCCGCGCCACAGGAACAGGCCGGCGCCGGCTTCAATGTAGAGTTTGATTGGGACGTGTCTCTCCTGGATGGCTATTCGCATCGGTTTCTGCGAAACGTGGCGCGCAAACCTTCGCTGCATGGATTTGCCGGAATCGATACGCCGGAGATAGCGACGATCGTCAAGGAAGAAAACTTTGACGCCGTGATCGTCAACGGCTGGAACTACAAGAGCGCGTGGCAGGCGATGCGCGCTTGCTGGCGCACAAGGACTCCGGTGATGGTGCGCAGTGATTCGCACTTGTTAACTGAGCGGTCGCCGGTGAAAAAACTGGCAAAGCTTCCGCTCTATCGTTGGTTTATTCCCAAGCTGGATGCTTGTTTGCCTGTGGGCAAGTGGTCACGCGATTACTTCTTGCATTATGGCGCTAAGCCTAATCGAGTTTTTGTTGTCCCCCATGTTGTTGACGTAAAGTTTTTTCGCAGTGAAGCGCAGCGCCTGCAAGTAGAGCGCAGTAAGCTGCGCCAGAAATGGATGCTCGATGAAGATGCGATAGTTTTTCTCTTCGTGGGAAAGTTCATTCCGAAGAAACGACCTTTGGATTTCGTGAGCGCGATCGCCAATGCGAATTCTAATGGGACGCGAATCATGGGTTTGATGGTAGGTGACGGGCCCTTGCGCATTACATGCAATCAAGCGGTAGAGAACACTAACGCTCCAATTCGTTTCACTGGATTCCTTAATCAATCGGAGATCTCGCAGGCGTACGCTGTGGCAGATGCGCTCGTATTGCCATCTGACGGCGGCGAAACCTGGGGTATGGTAGTGAATGAAGCAATGGCCAGTGGCCTGCCGTGCTTTGTGAGCGACGCTGTGGGTTGCGGACCAGACATGATTGCCCCCGGCCAGACCGGTGACATTTTTGCGTTGGGGGATATCAATTGGCTTGCCTCTCTCCTGACGTTTTACGCGGAGCGATCCGATGGGTTAACGAGAATGGGCGAAACCGCAAAGTGCAAGATTAATGAGTATTCATTCTCCGCAGCGGTGGAAGGTGTCATGCACGCGATCCGCGCGGTATCAAACTAGGCGATGAACCTGAACTCTATGCGCGAGCGTCTGCCTAAGGCGCTTCTTCGCTGGTTGGCGCCAGTCATCATTACAGCCATTTTGTGGCTGACACGCTCGAACGATGTCAGCCTCTGGCAACTGCTGCTGGCTTTGGCTCTGCTTTACCTCCCCTGGCGCAGTTATATTACCTGGAAGTCAGGCCAGAAAGACGATCTTCCTGTTTTCTCAATGATCGCATGCACGTACTGGCTATTCTATGCTTTGCCACTCTTTTGGGAGCCGCACACGATTTCTGAACTCTACACGCCGGTACATGTTGAGATCTCGGACTCCGGAGTAACCCTGGCGATGCTAATGGCGGTTCTCGGCGTTGGTAGTTTGTGGCTTGGCATGCACGCGAAAGTAGGGCGCCTCTTTGCGCCGCGTCATCTCTCGATCCAGCTGGCGCCGTCGCGCCGGCCGTACATTCGCTTCGTGCTCGCCGCCGGTTGCTTGCTGAACGTCTATGATCTTTCGCCGTACATCCTGGGTGAAGGCGGAAGACAGCTAACCGGCATACTGATTTCGGCGGTTCCAATGTTGGCATTCGTAATTTTATTCCGCGACTACCTCCGCGGCGACAGTACCTATGTAGAGCGAGTCCTGTTGCTGATCTTCGTGACGACTCGTTTATTTAATGGTTTGTCGTCGGGCTGGCTCGGGGTGTCGATGTCGCTAATTCTTACGTCCCTTGTTGTCTACGTCGCTGAACGCAAGCGAATCCCCCAGATGGCGTCGGTGATGGTAATTCTCTTTGTGCTGTTTTTTCAGGTAGGCAAGGAAGATTTTCGCAAAGCATATTGGAGAGAAGGGGCGGCGGACGTAGCCTCGGGATCGACCCAGGGTGGAAGAGTAGAACGCGCGTCGTTTTGGGTTGAAAGGTCGTTTGCGAAATGGGGAGAGACAGTTGCGAATCCCAACGTCCGGACGCTCACAGACGCGATTACTCCCAGTGTCTCGCGCATTGCGCTGCTGAATCAGACTGCCAATGTCATCGACATGACTCCATCGGTGGTGCCTTATCAATATGGCCGGCTCTATTCTTATCTGGGTGTGACCTTGATTCCGCGCTTCCTTTGGCCAAACAAACCGTCAGTCAACGAGGCGAATCAATTCTACCAGGTGGCGTACGGATTGACGGCAGAGGAAGATCTGGGACAGGTGTCGATTGCAGCGGGGACCCTAACCGAGGGATTCATGAATTTTTCGTGGCCCGGGGCGGTGGGGATCATGTTTCTGCTCGGCATCTTTTTCGACTTTTATCAGACCATGTTTCTTTCAATTAAGTCCGGACCATTGCTGCAAGCGGTGGGCGTGGTGCTGCTGCCTACTTTCCTTTCAATCGAATCGCAGATGGCCCAGTATCTCGGCGGCATCATTCAGGAAGTTGTGGTTATTCTGATTGTGATGTTGCCGGCAATTAAAATCACCCAATCGTTCCGCAGGCCTCAGGTCCTTCAACTTCAGAATTGATTCTCGCGCTTCAAACCACGACGTTCAGCGCGCACGGCGGGATACCGGCGTACAACCGCATGGTGTGTCGCGCCCTGAACGAACTTGATGACGTCGCTGTTGAAAAACGGCGCATCTTGATTGCCATGGATCGGCGAACTGATCTGGCCGTCGCCGAAAAAGAGTTTCCGAATCTGACGCTGGAGTCGTTTGCCGGGCATCGATCGACTTTTGTGCGGCGAGCAGTGGCAACGGCAATGAGTGAGCGGGTTGATCTCGCTTTGATTGGCCACGTCAATTATGCGCCGATGGGGCTTCTGCTCAAGCGGCTGCGGCCGAATTTGCGCTACGGCGTCGTGGTGCATGGTGTGGAAGCCTGGTCGCGCCTGCCGCGAATCAGGCGCAGAGCCTTGCGGCACGCGGACTTTGTGATGTCAGTCAGCGAGTACACGAAGCGACAGGTGGTTGAAGCAAACGGCGTGAATCCTCAGCGAGTGTACTTGTTGCCGAATACGCTGGCGTCGGAGAGCGATGGGACGGGGAGAAGCGGAGACGGGGCTACAGGGCGAAGGGGAGATGGGGAGACGGGGAGAAGCGGCGAGCCCGATGCAGCGAGGCACAAACCAATTCGGCTGCTGTCAGTTTGCCGTCTGGACGCGCGCGAGCAGTACAAGGGTATCGACACAGTAATCAGGGCCCTGCCCGCCGTGTGCGCGCGCGTTGCTGATCTGGAATACGTCGTCGTTGGCAGCGGGAGTGACTTGGAACGACATAAAAGAATCGCCGCGGACCTGGGAGTGACAGACCGAGTACAGTTTCTCGGTTCGGTTGATGAGCTCGCGCTGCGTTCTGTTTACGAATCGTGCGATGTCTTCGTTTTGTCGAGGCAAGCAGCGTCGAGCAGCTCGCGGCGGCCATGATTGACTTGGCCACGGACCGACCAAAGCGTGATCGAATGGGTGACGCCGGGTACGCTCGTTTGCTGAACAACTTCACCTTTGATCATTTCAAGCGCCGGTTACAGGAGATCGTCATCGGGGAGTTGCCGAAAAAAGCTTTCGATCATGGCGAACGTCAAGTCGCTCGGCGGGCAAGCAGTCTGACTTAAGAGAAGCGTCTTATCAGGTTGGTTTCGTGCTTTGCTCGCTCTCGGACAGAAACGATCCACGAAATCACACGAACCGCACGAACAGGACTGGTTTAGCTTCGTGTGGTTTCGTGGATCGTTTACTTGCTGCAACCCATCACAATAGGCCAACACCAACTTGAGAATCCTGCACGTAATTCCCGCAGTCTCGCCGAAATATGGCGGGCCGAGTCGCGCGCTCGTGCCGATGTGCCGAGCTTTGATTGCGCGCGGCCTGGATGTGCAGATTGCCAGCACTGATGCGGAACCCGGCGGGCACATACCAGTCGACCTTCGGTCGCAGACATCTTACGAAGGGGTGCCTGCGATCTTCTTCAAGAGAGATTGGAGCGAGGCGTTCAAGTACTCGCGCTCGATGTCCAACTGGCTGGATCATAACGTAGCGGATTTTGATGTCGTTCACATTCACGGAGTGTTTTCCCACGCTTGTCTTTCAGCGGCGCGAGCCTGCCAGCGCGCTCGGATTCCTTACTTGATTCGACCGCTCGGGAATCTCGATCCCTGGAGCCTCCGGCAAAAGCCCGCCCGCAAAAAACTTTTTCTTAGGTTGGGCGGCAAACGAATGCTGAGCGGAGCAGCGGCAGTTCAATACACCAGCGCTACCGAAAAGAAATTGTCTGAGAGTGAGTTGAATCTGAATCATGGGGTCGTGATTCCGCTGGGTGTGGAGCAATGCAGCAATGTCGAGCATGATTCAAATGGAACTTCTCGCCCTGGTGGTGCGGGCCGGCCTTACGTGCTCGTCCTCTCGCGTTTACAACCGACAAAGGGCATCGATGTCTTGATCGACGCGTTTGCCTCGCTTCTCAACGATGAGACCTTTCGAAACTGGCGGTTGGTGATCGCGGGCGATGGCCCGCCGCAATATGTGGCTGAATTACAGCGAAGGATCGCGGCGAAAATGGCGAGCGAATCCGTTGCGCTTGCGGGATGGCTGGATGGCGAAGCGAAGGCCGATGCTCTTCGCGACGCTTCATTGCTGGCGTTGCCTTCCTACCACGAAAACTTTGGCCTCTGCGTGGTCGAAGCAATGGCCTGCGGTGTGCCCGTGCTCGTTAGTCCGCATGTCAGCCTTGCGCACGAAATCGGATCCAGCGGCGCCGGTTGGATCAGCGAGGTAAACGCCGAAGGACTACGCGCAACTTTGGCGACGGCGCTCAGCGATGATAATGATCGGCGTCGGCGTGGTGAGGCGGCGCGAAATCTCGCGCGCAACTTCGACTGGCAAGAGATTGCCGAGTCGTTGGTACGGCTCTACGAATCTGTAATCGCTTCTGCCGGCAAATGATTGAACAAATCACACCGCTGATTCTGACCTACAACGAAGCGCCGAACATCGCGCGCACGCTGGAACAGCTGCGTTGGGCGCGCGATATCGTGGTGATCGATAGCTTCAGCGACGACGAGACCCTGGAGATCGTTTCGCGCTATCCGCAGGCGCGAGTGTTCCAACGCAAGTTCGAAAGCTTTGCGAGTCAGTGCAACTTCGGATTGTGCGAAACTGAAATTGAATCTGAGTGGGTGCTGAGTTTAGACGCGGATTACGTGCTAACGCCCGAGTTCATTGAAGAACTCGCGTCAATGAATCCCGATGGGAGCGTCGACGCATTCCGTGCCGGCTTCATTTATTGTATCAATGGTCGCCGTTTGCGGAGCGGTATCTATCCAGCTGTGACCGTTCTGTTTCGAAGGTCGAAAGCAATGTTCCGCGAAGACGGCCACGCCCACCGCGTCGTGGTTAACGGCTCGATCGGTGAAATGAAGTCACGGGTTCTTCATGACGATCGCAAATCGCTCGAGCGCTGGTTTCAATCTCAGCGGAAATACGTGTCACGCGAAGCGAAAAAGCTGATCGACGCCGATAGTGCTGAATCGACCCTGGCGGATCGAGTTCGAAAGAAGCGAGTCGTGGCTCCGTTGGCCATGCTTATCTATT
>WNFD01005952.1_pt1 | contig 12196 bp, 9 predicted proteins | sample 5400491 | NCBI WGS metagenome assembly WNFD01 (sample SAMN13153343, study PRJNA577476) | soil metagenome | isolation source: 120 cm saprolite under Douglas fir tree site 2 hole 2 replicate 2 | place: USA:California | collected 2015-04-18 | reverse complement strand
AGAGTCGCCAGCCCTGCTGCGACGCTCACTGGGTTTCCACTGTAAGTGCCCGCTTGATAGACTTCCCCCAACGGTGCGAGTTTTTCCATAATCTCCCGCTTTCCACCGAAGGCCGACAGTGGAAGTCCTCCCCCGAGAACTTTGCCAAGAACCGTGAGGTCTGGCTTAACTCCGTAATATTCCTGAGCACCACCAAGAGCTAGCCTGAATCCCGTGATTACTTCATCAAATATCAGAACGATCGACTCTTCCTCAGTAATCTCCCGAAGACCCTCAAGGAAGCCCGGTTCTGGCAAGATCGGTCCCATATTTCCCATGACTGGCTCAAGAATCACAGAAGCTACCTCACCCTCATTGTCGCGTAGAATCCGTTTAGTGTGGTCCTCGTCGTTGTATCTTGCCACCAGAGTGTTCTTCACCGTTTCTTGAGGGATTCCCTGAGAATCTGGACTGGATAGGGCTAAGGCTCCCGAGCCCGCATTCACCAGGACTCCATCGTGTGATCCGTGGAATCCTCCTTCGAACTTGAGGATTTTCGATCGTCCTGTGAACCCTCTTGCCAGTCTGAGGGCGTGCATTGTGGCCTCCGTTCCGGAGTTTACCAGGCGGACCATCTGTATGGAGGGGACTAGATCGGAAATTAGCTTCGCAAGAAGGACTTCTTGTTCAGTCGGTTGGCCGAAGACTGTTCCATTCTCTACTGCGATCTTGACTGCCCTCACAGTTTCTGGGTATGCGTGGCCATCTAGGAGAGCTCCGTAGGCCATGCAATAGTCGAGATACTCTTCGTCGTCGACTGTTCGGAACTTGCATCCATGGGCCGAATTGAGGAAAAGCGGGTAGGGAGGGTATGATCTGACCGGACTGTTCACTCCCCCCGGAATCAGTTCTTTTGCTTTCTCGTAGAGCTGCTGAGACTTCGAGGCTAGCCTGGTAACCATTCAGCCGCCTCACTTGCATGATAAGTGATTATCATGTCAGCACCCGCCCTCCTGATCGCGGTAAGAATCTCCAAGACCACCGACCGTTCGTCTATCCATCCTTCGCGAGCTGCCGCCTTCACCATCGAGAACTCACCGCTCACATTGTACGCCGCGGTAGGCATGTGATATTTTTCCTTGGCCCGGTGAATCAAGTCCAAGTAGGCAAGAGCCGGTTTCACCATAATCATGTCCGCTCCCTCGGCCACGTCCAAGCCGATTTCTCTCAGCGCTTCTTCTGGGTTGGAATAGTCCATCTGGTAGGTCTTTCTGTCGCCGAATTTCGGGGACGAGAAAGCGGCTTCTCTGAATGGTCCGAAGAACGAGGATGCGTGTTTGGCCGAATATGCCAGAATGGCCACGTAGTGGTACCCAGCGTCGTCTAAGGCAGTTCTGATTTCCCTGACCTGGCCATCTATCATTGCTGATGGTGCCACAATGTCAGCGCCAGCCTGAGCATGGCTCACCGCAATCTCCGCTAGACGCTTCAGTGTCTCATCATTCTCGATAATGCCGTCTCGAACGATTCCACAATGGCCATGATCGGTATACTGACACATGCAAACGTCTGTGAAAACAATGAGGTTGTCGCCAAACTCGTCTTTGAGGCTCTCGACCGATTTCTGAACCACGCCATTGGGGTCGGAAGCTGAGAGTCCCAGGGGGTCCTTGGTGCGTGGAATCCCGAACAGCATCATTGATCCAACTCCGCGGTCCTGAAGACTGGCCAGTTCCTTATGCAGAGAGGATGAGGCCAGACGTTTTTGTCCTGGCATCGATGGAATCGGAGTGTCCGCGGACAACCCCTCATCCACGAATAACGGTTGTATGAGATCAGAACGGTGGACGACGACCTCTCGAACCAGCTCTCGAATCAAGGGTGTCCGTCGGAGACGTCTCATTCGTAGGGCTGGAAAACTCATGATTCTATTCGCCTCGGAAGATCTGGCCACCTGCCAACAAGAGTTCGTTGTCGCCCTTCTCAGCAGCCTTGCGAAGCTGAACCACTGGGAGCGCGAGAAGCTTCTCGACCATCGACTGAGTCATGGTTTCGAGGACTTGTTCCTGTTCGGGTGTGAGCTTCATCTTCGATAAGGCCTTCTCTAGCTCCTTTGTTCGGATCGCTGCCGCACGTCGGAAGATGTCAGACACAATGGGCTCGGCCGTTTCTCGGCGGACTAGACTCACTATTGCTTCCACTCTTTCCTTGATTAGGGGCTCAGCTTGTTCTACGAGCTTCTTTCTCCTTGCCAACGATTCTTCGTTGATTCCTCGGAGGTTATCGATGGTTTTCAGAGTGACCCCGGGAATATCCTGAACTTCCGGTGACACATTTCGAGGGCTTGAAAGATCTAGAACCAGGAGCGTCGACCCGGCTCTCGGCGTGACCATCTGTTTTGTGACGAGGAAGCTGGTAGCCGTGGTGGCTACTATTACCAAGTCTAACTCAGACAGTTTGGTCTGTGCCTCTTCGAAACTAACTGGTATACCTCCATAAGCTCGACAGAATGAATCCGTCCTCTGTTTGGTTCTGCCGGAGACGAGAATACTAGTCACGCCTCTGGTTTTCAGTGCCTTAGCCGTGAGCATGGCAACCTGTCCCGTTCCGATCACTAGAACACGCCAGCTCTCGGGAGTTCCGAGAGAATCTTTAGCAAGTCGGACAGCTGCAGAGCCCAAAGACACTGCACCTCTTTCGATACCAGTTTGTTGTCTTATCTTAGCACTGGCAGCGGTCGCTCGATCTACTAACTCTGACAATAAGAGGTTGGCCGCTCCACTTGAACGGGCTGTCGAGAGAGCCCCTCTGATTTGGCCAAGAATCTGAGTTTCGCCTACGAGCATTGACTCGAGGCCGCAACCTAGCCTTACAAGGTGGTCTACTACCTCCTCGTCCTTTCTTAATTCAGCGAGACGAGTCAGCTCGTTTAGCTTGAATCGTGTTTCTAGGGCCCAGTGCCAAAGCACCTTGCGCGAAACTTCCTCCGACTCGTCCGCGTCTATGTATATCTCGACTCGATTGCAGGTCTGGAGGAGTAGCGACCCCCTAATCGCGGGCAGGCTCTTTGTTATGCGGTAGAACTCATCAGGGTCTCTGAGCTTGACCGAGTCGAGGGTTGCGAGTGAGGCTTTCTTGTAAGTGACTCCGAGACTTACTAGCACGGAAATTCACCCTCCAGGGTGTGAGGCTAGGTCGGGCGAGAAGTCTCGACTTTAAGGCTTGAGCTTGTAAAAGCTGCAGCTGACTACGAGTGCTATTTCCACTGACACTGAACACCGGCAACTTAAGACTGTAGCTCAATGGGTAACGAATTCGTCTTGAAGACTGTCAACCAAATTTGCAGAAACTCGCTGGTTTAATACCACCTCAAACCCGCCAACGACGCGTCGAGGAGCGAACGTTGGCCGAAGAAGAACAGGCACTGAAACGAGACGTCGGCTGGTACGGCTCCTTTTCCATGGGATACGCGGACGTGGGTGCAGACGTATTCATTGCCCTGGGACTTGTCACCCTCTATGCGGGGGGACGGGCCCCCGTGGCATTTCTCGTTGCCGCTGTCACCTACGTTGCAACGGGACTTGCCTATGCAGAGCTCGCAACCACCTACCCCTATGCCGGCGGGGCACACATCTACTCGATGAAAGCGTTCAACGATCTTGCAGGCTTTGTCGCTGGGTGGGCGGTCATGCTCGACTACACTGTGGACATAGCTCTCTTTTCGATAGCGTCTGCGGGTTACCTAACGTACTTTCTGCCTTCAGCATTCGCAACGGGACAGGTCAGTATTGCCAATTTGCAAGTGGCTTGGCTTGGACTCGCCGCAACTCTCCTCGTCATCTTTCTATTGCTCTTAAACATCGTAGGAATCAGAAGTTCCTCCATACTCAACGAAGTACTGGTCGCTCTCGGAATCGCTGTCCAAGCAACAATACTCATCGTCTCGCTGGCCTTAAACTTCCACTGGAACCCGTTCATTCAGCAATTACTCCACGGGGGAATAGGGAATATGTTAGTGGGCACGGATTACGTATCTGGCCTGACCAACATACCACTCCAGAACTTCCTGGTTGCAATCACCTTGGCCATGTCCTCCTTCATTGGTATCGAGTCAATCGCCCAGGCTGCGGAAGAAACAAAGAAACCCCACCGTTGGATCCCGCGGGCAAACAAACTCTCAATAGTATTCGTTCTCATATTCGCGATTGGTCTCTCGGTGGCAGGGATAGGGGGAATCGGAGCTACTGCTCTCTCCTCATCAACTAACATCAACAACCCTGTTACTGGGATGGCCAACGCGATCCCAAACATCGGGCCGTACCTAGCGCCAATTGTCGCGTTTACTGGCTTCAGCCTGTGTTATGTGTCCACCAACACGGGGATAATTGGAGTCTCAAGGGTCGTATTCTCTATGGGGCGATTCCGGCTGATGCCTCGCTGGTTTTACAAGGTTCACAAGGTCTTTCGAACCCCCGTTCGGTCAATTCTCATTTTCGGGTCAGTAGGAGGCCTGCTCGCTCTCACGGGACAATTGCAACTTGTAGCGAATCTCTACAATTTCGGAGCTCTATTATCATACATCATGGTCAATATCAGCCTAATAGTCCTGCGAAACACGGAACCAGATACTTACAGGTCTTGGAAAGTTCCTGGAGAACTTGACGTAAGGTGGAGGGGCAAGAGAATCCGGGTGCCCCCGATAAGCGTAATCGGTGCCCTTAGCTGCACTGTCATCTGGCTCCTGATAATAGTATACCATCCGCTCGGAAGGCTACTAGGCGTGACCTGGCTGTTCGTGGGAGTGTTAGGCTTTCTATTGTACAGAAGAGTCATCAGGCTTCCAGCCCTATCGAGGGAAACAGGTTTACAAATCAAGCCCAGTGGCTACACAATGAATGCGCTCGCCCTCATCCGAACTCCAGAGGACCCGGATGCAGTAGCAGAGGCGTTGAAAAAAGCTCTTGACCCTCGTTTTACCTTGACCCTCTTCAACGTGATAGACCCCGGCCGCATGACTCCTGGTCCCGGGGAGATTGGACACTACGACTACCTTAGGAAACTGGAAGATGCTGAAAGAGAAGACTTGAACGAGATAGCGAGTAAGTTACGAGGAGAAGGCTTCAAGGTCCAGGTGAGAATCGTCGTCGGGCCCCTTCTCGAGGTCCTAAGACGGGAGGCAGAGTCGGAAGAAAACGATTCTCTCGTGCTACTGAAAAGGAAGACCGTCAAGGGCGACATTGAAAAAGAAAGATTGGACTCGGTCTACTCAGTTCTCTCTAAATACCCAGGCAAATTGATGGTAGTAAGACGAGTAGAGGTTCATGCCAAAGGACGTTAGAGTCTTCCTCAACCTTTTTGTTGAATCCAAGGAGCTTGAGAGAGTTACCGAGAGTCTCGCCAAGCTTCCCGAAGTCACAGATGTGTTTGAGGTCACAGGGGAATACGACATTGTTGTAATGTTAAGGCTAGAGAACATGCTTGCCTTCCGGGAGCTTTTGAAGAACAAGGTGCTAAAAATCAACGGGGTCAAGAGTACTGTTTCCTCAGTGGTCCTCTACACCCACAAGAGAGAAGGACAAATGGTCTCAGAGTGACCTTGCCACAGGAAAACCTGGGCGCAACAAGAATCCTAATACCAATATCCACTTTTGTGGACAAGCCTAGACTCTTCAAGGCCCTTCAAGTTCTCTCGAACCTCAAGAATCCCGTGGTCGTTCTATTCAAAGTGGTCGAGGTACCACGCCGAACCACTCCCCTTGATCCCAGTGTTTGGAAAGAGGACATCGAACGAGCGGAGAATTTCCTTGCCAAGCTCGCTTCATGGTTGATAGGGGAGGGATACCGAGTTGAAACTAAAGTTGTTACTGCCAGAGATACAGCAGAGGGAATAATCGCCGAAGCCAATGACGGCAGCTACACTGTGGTGTTGTTGACAAAGCGCCGCGTCCGAAGTGGCTGGGGGAGAATATTCCACAAGAGTATTAGCGAAATAGTCATCCGCTACACTAACCCCCTAGTTTTGACGTTTCTCGCCGAGCCCTCTACAGAATAGCAACGCTAGATTGGCTCGTGGCCTTCAGACCCATTGCGGGCGGGGATGGCAATGAGTCGTGCCTTGCTGGGTCGGGTTCTATCGGAACGCCTTGCTGAGCTGCTCATATTGGCTCTGGCTCAGTTTCCAGCCTGCGACCTCAGCGTTCTCCCGTACGTGTTCTCTTCTTCCTGCCTTTGGAATCACGACCACTGATGGGTCGTGGAGAAGCCAGTTTAGGGCGACCTGGTTCCTGGTCTTGCCGAGGGTCGAGGCTAGTTCGTCTAGGACCAGGAAGGGTCCACCTTTGCCCTTTGGAATCCCACCCTGGGCCAGCGGACTGTATGCGATAACCGTGATCTTCTCCTTACTGCAGTATGGAAGGATCTCCTCTTCGACACTTCTCTCGACAAGGCTGTACTCTACCTGGTTGGAGACTATCCTCTCCCTTGACATGGACTCTTGTGCTTCCCGCGTTTGTTCGACCGAGAAGTTGCTAACGCCAACATATCTGACGAATCCGTCTCGCACAAGCTTCTCCATCGCCTTCATTGTCTCAGAGATGGGGACTCGTGGGTTCGGCCAGTGGAGCTGGTAAAGGTCGATCCGTTTCACGCCGAGTCTTTTGAGGCTCCCGCTGGCAGCTCGGAGAACGCTGTCGTATTCAAAGTGGCTCGGGGAAACTTTTGTCTCTATGAAAATCGGCTCAGTATTCTGTATTGCTTGGGCGACAATCTCTTCGCTGCGCCCAGCACCGTACATTTCCGCCGTGTCTATCAGCTTCATACCAGCTTCGAAGCCGAGCCTTAGGGCCTCAACAGCAGCGCTGTCACTCGCCCGACTATTGCTGAAACCGCCGCCAATATTCCAAGTGCCCTGTCCCACTACGGGAACAGAGACTCCAGTCGACCCTAGGGCGCGATGTTCCATAAAGCATCAGAATCCAAGGGACGGCTCAAGCTCTAAGCGAGAGGACTGCGGAGAACGACAATAGTAACCGTCACGATAATGCTTCTATTAGCAAACAACCATCAACAAGCATATTGAGCCCTATCGTTACTGAGAAATCGTCCGTAATCAGCCCCGAATCACGTTTTGAGAGCGGTTTCTATACACGCCGATTCGGCCCGAACGAAAGTACCGATATTTCCCGATTCGAAAATCACGATCCAAGCCGATTCCAAGGGATTACGAGGAAAAATCGCCCATAACAGTTCCGTATAGAAAACGATTCTCAAAAAGGGGGTACCATTCCGACGATTTGCACCATGAAAGTGCCTCCTTCCCGATGGCTGAACAAACATACCATTTAGACGTAACTTTGTAAAAACTGCGAGAGTTACGCATCCCATGAAAGCGAACCCCGCACCCGGATTCCTGCAGCAATGGGTGCCAAGGCCAAGATCGGTATCTCCATAATCCTTATCGTGATTCTCGGCCTTGCAGTCTGGCACCTAACAAGCCCTAGAAGTATACCCTCCGTCGGAACGAAGTACGCCCAGCCTGGACCACTCTCGGAAAAAGGCTCGTGGATAGTGGCTGAGAAAACCAGCAGGGGCACGGTCTATCTGGCCATAAGCATCGCCAACCTCACTTATCCCCGCGCAGCTCTCAGCACAACCTACTCCGTTCTCATCAGCAAGCTCAACGAGACAATCACCAGCCCATACGCTCGAACCATCACCGTCCGTGTCACAAGCCTAACTCTTCAGGACAACTATGACGGCAAATTCACCGGGCTGGACACGACTGGACTAGTACCGGATGCTGTTCAGGTCACAACTTCATTCCACTTCACGACTAGCGCGGACCACCAGCTCCAGTTCACCATAACCTACCAAGTCTACAACCTACTGTTGCTCGGCTACACCGTAGACCACACTCAAACAAGATCATACAACATAACCCAGACCATCATCTAGTCCCGACCAAGCATTATTTAGACCGCTAGCCTCGTCCCGAAAAACATGGCGGGAATCACATACGACTACATCGACGACTATCTCTATCATCTCGCACAGCCCCGAGATCGACTAATCGAGAAAATCGAGGAGTACGCAGACACGAACAACGTCCCGATCATCGGACCACTTGTCGGCCGCTTCCTCTACAACCTCGCAAAGTCCAGCCAGAGCAAGAAGATTCTGGAGATTGGAACAGCAATCGGCTACTCAGGAATCTGGCTCGCAAGAGCAGCAGCATCCCAGAGGGGTACAGTCACCACGATCGAATTGGACCCGAAAAGGGCAGACGAAGCAGAAAAGAACATCAAAGAAGCAAAGCTAGAACACACAGTAAAGGTCGTCAGAGGAGACGCCCTCAAAGTCCTCCCAACGCTCAAGGATGAGTACGACCTGATATTCCTCGACTCAGACAAGGAAATCTACCCGGCCGCGTTCAAGGAGTCTACCAAACTACTCCGCAAGGGTGGCCTGTTCATCGCGGACAACGCCCTCTGGAGTGGTGAAGTTGCAAAGGGTGGAGATTCAGCCGCGACCAAGGCCATGATCCGTTTCAACAAGGAAGTCCACAGCTTCCCCGGAATGTCGACAGTAATCCTCCCACTACGCGACGGGGTACTAGTCAGCCTGAAAGAGTAGATTCCGAAAACCTATTGATTTCAACGACGCATCAAGCACGAGCGGGACCGTTCGCTGTCACTACACGTTTTTATACGAAACAGTACAAACTTCTTTAATGCACGGGCAGTGGTGTTGAGACACTTCCCGGTTCTCATCCCGAAAATGAGATGAGGGAGAAGGTCAGATCAAAACGGAAATCCAACAAATACCGAAGGTTCCCCCAGGAGAATTCCGCTACAAGCGGTACTACACAAAGCCTGGACTCAACCCCTATGACATGGTAATTTGGGAGAAGAGACTCGCAACAATAACCGATCACAAAGGACAGGTCATCTTCGAACAGAAGAATGTCGAGGTCCCCTCATTCTGGTCCCAGACAGCCACCAACATCGTTGCCTCGAAATATTTCAGAGGACGACTCGGAACATCCGAACGCGAAACGAGCGCAAGACAGCTCATAGGCCGAGTCGCAGGAACAATCGCAAGGTGGGGCCGACAGGGCAAGTACTTTCTAGACGAAGAAGAAGCCGCAACCTTCGAGGCAGAACTCACACACATACTCCTCAGCCAGCTGGCCGCGTTCAACAGTCCAGTCTGGTTCAACGTCGGCGTTGAGGAAAAGCCCCAGTGCTCAGCCTGCTTCATCAACTCAGTACAAGACGATATGCGCTCCATAATGCAACTAGCCGTGACCGAGGGCTTGCTGTTCAAGTACGGCTCGGGAACCGGATCCAACCTCTCCAACCTACGCTCCTCAAGAGAACATCTCTCCACGGGCGGCAAAGCCAGTGGACCCGTATCTTTCATGAAAGGCTTCGACGCATTCGCCGGAGTCATAAAGTCCGGCGGCAGAACACGACGCGCCGCAAAAATGGTCATACTAAACGTGGACCACCCCGACGTTGTAGAATTCATCTGGTCCAAGGCGAACGAGGAGAAGAAGGCATGGACTCTCATCGACGCCGGCTATGACGGTGCTGTCGATGGTGAGGCATACGGCTCAGTCTTCTTCCAGAATGCGAACCACAGTGTCAGGGTCACCGATGATTTCATGCATGATGTTCTAGAAGACCGGGAATGGAAGACCCGATTCATTACCACCCACCAGGTCGCCGATACTTACAAGGCGCGTGATCTTCTGCGCCAGATGGCCGAAGCTGCGTATATCTGCGGAGACCCGGGAATCCAGTTCGACACTACAGTCAACAAGTGGCACCCATGCTCAGTCACCGGGAGAATAAACGCGTCCAACCCATGCTCCGAGTACATGTTCCTCGACGACTCCGCGTGCAACCTCGCCAGTCTAAACCTCATGAAGTTCAGAACGCCACAAGGAGAGTTCGACGTCAAATCATTCGAACACGCAGTGGAAATAATCATCACCGCCCAAGAGATTCTCGTCGACAACGCCAGCTATCCAACACCCACAATCGAGAAAAACAGTCATGACTATCGGCCCCTGGGTATAGGCTACGCAAACCTTGGAGCACTGCTCATGGCGAGAGGTCTACCGTATGACAGCGACGAGGGACGCGACTTCGCCGCTGCAATATCCGCCCTAATGTCCGGGCGCGCGTATGCCGTTTCGAGCCTGATGGCGAAAAGGCTCGCACCATTCAAGGGCTACCCAGCCAACGAGAAACCATTCCGCAACGTAATAGACATGCACAGAACGCACGCATACAAGATTCCACAAGAAGGAATACCACACGACCTTTTCGACGCGGCCGTCAAGTCCTGGGACGACGCACTCTCCCTAGGAGAACGCTTTGGCTTCAAGAACGGTCAGATCTCCGTCATCGCTCCAACCGGGACAATAGCGTTCATGATGGACTGCGACACCACCGGCATCGAGCCTGACATTGCACTTGTGAAGTACAAGTGGCTCGTCGGAGGTGGCATGATAAAGATCAGCAACAACACCGTACCTGAGGCCCTGGCCCGACTCGGCTATTCGAAGAAGCAAGTAGACGAGATTGTCCAGTATCTGGAAGAGCATGATACGATAGAGGGGGCTTCACACCTCAAGCACGACCATCTCCCAGTGTTCGATTGTGCTTTCAAGCCTGCGAAAGGCTCCAGAAGTATCCACTATATGGGACATGTGAAGATGATGGCCGCGGTCCAGCCCTTCATCTCAGGAGCAATCTCCAAGACAGTAAACATGCCCGGCGACGTCTCAGTAGAAGAGATTGTGGAGACCTACATTACCGCTTGGAAGATGGGGTTGAAAGCTATCGCGATCTACCGAGACGGGTCCAAGCGAACACAACCACTTACCACAAGCAAAGAGAGAGAGAGGGAGAAACAGCTCAAAGAGGCAGAAATAGTCTACAAGCCGCTGCGCAAGAAACTGCCTGACGAGAGACAAGCAGTCACGCACAAGTTCACAATCAACGGAAGCGAGGGCTACATCACCGCCGGCCTCTACGCAGACGGCAGCCCAGGAGAGATCTTTGTCAAGATGTCCAAGGAGGGCAGCACCATCGCCGGACTGATGGACTCCTTCTCCATATCCATCTCTCTCGCTCTGCAGTACGGCGTACCATTGAAGGTTCTAGTGAACAAGTTCATTCACACAAGGTTCGAGCCGTCAGGCTTCACCAATAATCCCGAGATCCGCATCGCGACGTCAGTCGTGGACTATCTTTTCAGATGGCTAGGCCTAAGATTTCTGTCAAAAGAAGACCAGGACTCCATCGGTCTGACCAAGACGAACGAGGCGAACCGTGAAACTCAAACTCGGCTCGTCGAGCCAGTTCCCACGTAGTACTCGGCGGCAATGTCACATCTCGAAGGCAAGGCCCATCAGGACCAGGACATGGTTACTTTCGATCCGCAATCAGACGCTCCCCCTTGCGACAACTGCGGAATGATTATGGTGCGGGCAGGCTCGTGCTACAAGTGTCTGAACTGTGGAAACACGAGCGGCTGTGGCTAGGCGTAACCAGGCACCTCTGCACCAGTTGTGAATTTCGGCCTAAGTAATCACGTAACGTAACTACGCTACGTGCCCGATGGTTAAAAGCAACAACCGGCTATATTCTCTCCAAGGTGAAAAACGAAAATGAATTGTTACACTCGGCATAGCGTCGAAGACGCAAAGTCGAAGCTCTGGCTCGGCATAATCCCCATGAGACTAGTTCTCAGGTAAGCGACACGAAACCCATGGCAGACACAACAGTCCCGAGAGGATCGACGGTCAAGATTGGCAAGGTTGACGGAAGTCTATTCCTAGGCCAAGACGCAAGAGTCCAAGCGGAGAGCACCAGTCCAATTCAGGTCTCGGGCGATGTGGTCTGTGAGGGAGACGCCTTCTTCGAGGGCAGTCTAAACTGCACTCGGTTCCAAGCTAGAGATGGAAACGTGGAGGTCACAGGGGACTTGACATGTGAGACTGAGGTTCGAGCGAAGAGAGGAGAGCTAGAGGTCAACGGCAATCTAGTAGCAAGATCAGTTGAAGTTGATGACCGCCTGACAATAAGAAAATCCGGAAAGGCCGACAGCTTTGATGTCGGCGGAGCTCTCGAAGTCGGCGAGACCATAACCGCCCGAAAGGTCGATGTTGGAGGATCCTTCCAAGTAAGAGGCACAGCAGAGGTCG
>WNFD01009802.1_pt1 | contig 12200 bp, 18 predicted proteins | sample 5400491 | NCBI WGS metagenome assembly WNFD01 (sample SAMN13153343, study PRJNA577476) | soil metagenome | isolation source: 120 cm saprolite under Douglas fir tree site 2 hole 2 replicate 2 | place: USA:California | collected 2015-04-18 | reverse complement strand
GCGGTAAAGACGCCGGCCATCACCGCAAATGCCCACCCGGCGGTGATCACGATCCAGCCACTGCCCTCGGCTTTCGATCCCTTCAAGAGCACCGCGGCGACGGCGCCATTGCCCAACAGGATGAGGACCATCGTGCCGAGAAACTCGCCAAGCAGCGGTGAGGTCATGGAGTCCCTTTGAACAAGCCGGTCAGGAACGTCACAGTGGCTCCTTCGAGGTCCTCATCGACATAACCTAAACGCCCCGATTCGGGTCGAATAGTTCGACGCATCCTTCTTGAGATAGTCGCCCACGTACCAGATGGTGCAGTCGTCGCTGGGATCGATCGCGGTCTGACTGTAGTCCTCCCACCGCACCGTGTTCGTCTGCGCGGCTTCGCCTGCCGCGAGTACGGCCTCGTGCAGCGTCAGCACGCCGAGGGGGTCACCGGCCAGGCGAGCGGCGAACCGCTGCCCGGCAAAGCTGGGCGTGCCACCGAACGAATAGCCGATGCCGATGTTGCCCTGCCCATCGATTGCCGGGCTCGCCATCCAGCGATACAAACTATCCGGCGCATACGTGCCCTGCTGCCGCAGCCGAATAGCGCGGTCCGGTGGAGGCGCGATGATGAACTCATACCACCGCACGCCGCCGCCGCCCGCCGTGGTGTGTACCGAGTGCACCGCGACGATCGACTCGCGCCCCTTGACGTTCCGATACACCACCCGCGCCATGAGCTTGTCGCCTTGCGCGTCGAGATGCTGGTCGGTCCCCGGTTGGCGCACGCACGTCGTGAGCTGGCCGTCGCACAGGTAATGGTAGGGAGCCACCGCAATCTTCTCGGGACCGGTGAGCCGTGTCTTCGCGGGATCGGTCCAATCCACGGAGAAGCGCCACGCGTAGATGCCGTCGTCATCGAAGATGCCGTGCAGCTGGGTGCCCCCGGCGGCCAGAACCACGTTGGGCGCGCCCGCGGGCGGGAGCGTGCGACCGTCGAGATCGGCGTTGTTCAGAAAGTTCACCCCATCGACGATCATGCACTGCTCGGTCGCGGACTCGCCGAGCAGCATGTGGCGGCGATCGACGACGCAGGTGTGCTTCTGGATGACGTCGTCGCCGGTGCTGGTCGGCACGTAGTATCCGTCGGGCCACACGGCGGGGCGCGGGTAATCGGGGAACAGTGGCCGCAGGAATTCGTAGCGATAGTACGAACCGAGGGGATCGGGGCTCGTGCTCATCGCATAACACATCGAGAACGGGCCCTTCTCCTCGGGTGGCCGCGGTGGGCGGACTCGTGGTGTCGTGTCGGGCGAGGGGGGTGGGGGGGGCGACGGCGGAACAGTAGGCGGCACGAACAGCGGCGCCGCGGGTCCAGGTTGGTCCGGTACCCCAGGCGGACTGACATAGGCGCGGTCCGAGGCCTTCCACGCCGCCGGTTGATCCGGGCGCTCGTGGCTGCGCGTGAATATCGGCATCACGATGAGCCAGCGATCCGCCAGTTGATCGTAGCGGACCACAGCGTCGCCATTGTTGTGCGCTTCGCACGCGCCGCCGAAGCCCTTGAACAGGATGTTCGTCGGGACCGGGCCGTAGACGATCTCGCCGTTCTTCCGGAAGATCGCCATTCGTGTGTTGACGATCTGGAAGACGTAGTCCCGTCCCACGGCAAGCGAGTTGTCGGAGGGGTTACGTACTTCCCAGTGACCGTGCGGGCCCTGGAGACCGACACCTAGACCATCAAAGCTGGCGACGAGAGTGGCGGGCGGCCGGCTGCCCTGCTCCGTCTGCTCGACGGCGCCTCCAGGCGAGACTGTCGCTGGGCGCATTTGTGAGCACGCCACCATCGCGACCGCACACAGGACTGCAAATCGCGCAGCGATCGTCAGCTCTCTTGGCTCATCTTTGACCCATTGTCAGCCGTTGCCGAACTCTGCTGACTATCTGCATCACGGGCTTATGCGCCTCCCCTTTCGTCAACCACGATACCGCAAAGCCGATGATGGCGATGGACTCCGGAAGAAATATCGGCGCATGGGTGACCATGGAGCTGGCAGCCCAGAGCACGGCGACGATCATGATGATCCCGCAGGCAAGACAGATGTCGTCGCGTCGCCGTTTCTCGAGGGGCCGGTCGCGCCGCTCGGGAATATTGGACTTTCGAAACAGCCAAATCGCAAAGAGGATGAACGCCACAAAGAGGACCACGGCGGACGCATGGTGAATAATGGCCATGTTGTGATGCCACCATGACGGCGGCAACAGACCGTCGGGAGGCGACGTTGGAAACAGCGCTACAGCGATCGCGGCCAAACCGCCCAACCGTCCGACAACGCGATCCGCGGCGACCTCTTTGTATCCGGGATAGGTGAGGAGGAAGAGCGCGAGCGCGAACAGCACGCCGGCAAACACGCTCACGGCCCCCGTGTAGTAGTAGGCGCTTAGAGAGTTCAGCGCCTTCCACCGTGGGAGTCCAACGGTGGGGAGCAAGCCCGCCAGGACATACAGCAGAACAGGCAGCAGCAGCCCCAGAATCCCGATCAGCCGGCGATGAGCTAGTTGGGACAGGCCCTCGGGCGTTGCGCCGCCACCAACTGGGGAGAGGCTTGCCACCGCTCGCGCTGAGGAACGCGTGGTCATCTCCTGGAGTCTAGAGCAGGATCACGATTCCTGTAAGAACGACCGCAACGACCAATGACTTCAGGTGAACCGCGCGGGCCTGACTTCTCACCCGCGCCAGCTCCACCGGATTGGTGATCGGCGAAGCGCCTGTATCCATATCGCGCAGACCGCGCGCCGCAAGTCGGACTCAGGTCTTATCGCGCGCTTGAAAGACCCCCAGCGCGCCGATCCACAGCGGCACGACCAGAGCCAGCCGCCAAGCGCGGCCGGCACCGACAGCGAAGAGGACGACACCGAGGAGGAAGGCGGCGCCGAGAGACACGAGGCCGAATCGCAGACGATGTCGTTGGCCGCGCGGGCCGATGTTCGGAGTCTTCACGACTGATTAATCGAGTCTAGGGTTGTGGGCCTACTCGGCGCGGGTCGGGTCGCTGCGCCAGCATCCGCTCGGCAAAATCCAGGCGCTCCTGCGTCTCGATCAACTCCTGCCGCAGCTTGATCATCTCGGCTTCGAGCGACTCGATGGCATCGGACGTTTCGAACGACTTTTCGTCCGCCTCGCTCTCGCGGCGCCGTCCCAGCCGCTGCGCCCATACCCCGAACCCCACCGCAAGCGCCGCATGAGTCATGGAATGGACGGCTCCGGTCGCGAAGCCAACGCCGATCACGTTGGCAACGCTCAGCAAAATGGCGATCGGGTACCAGGTCGCGGGCTTGAACGTCATGCTCCAGCCGCGCTCCCCGGCGCATCCCACCGCGAGACGTTCACGCCCTTCACCAGGAGCCAGAGCGTCAATGCACCCTCGCCCAGAATAGCCACGGGAACGATGAAAGGCGCCAAGTGAGCCCCGATTGCCGGCGACAGAAAGTTCGTGAACGAGTTGATGACGTAACTCGCGCCTCCGAGCAGCAGCAGCACACCCAGGATCCGCGGAATCAAAGTCGACCGGGTGATCAGGTATCCGATGGAGATGATCTGAGCGCCAAAAAAGACCATGGCGATGTAGAAGCCCTGGGCCGGCGGGTCGGACCGAACGAGCGAGATCGCAGCCCCGCTCGCGACACCGGCGAGACCGCAGAATGTCGCAAACAGTGAAATGCTGGCGTCCACCAGTTTGAATAATTGGTACAGAAGGACCGTCACGCCCAGATAACACACGCCACTGAATTGATTCGCGGCGAAGGCCAGACGCGGCAGCGCAGACTGAGTGGCGACGCTGACCACACTCGCGGCAATGACAACGAGCCACAGGGCGCCCGCCAGCCTCGCAATACGACGTGGGTCGTTCATCGTGCCTCCGGGGTTGCGACACCTTTGATGATAAACCACACCGCGACTACCAGCTCGAACACTGCCACCGGTATCCACATGAGCTGGGTGACCGGTCCCGTCAAGACGCGAGTGAGCTGAAGCGGCAGATCGCGCGTGATCGCATACAGTGTCACGGCAAGAATACGCGCGCAGAAACAGCCAAGGAGAGTGAGTACCGCAGCGACCCGCACGTCGGTCGCGTGCTGGGCGAAGGATGCAAGCTGCGCGGCGATGCCGTCTCCCCTGGCCGCTCGGTCGGACAGGAGCATGCTCGGGAAGGCAACCGCGATATAGAAAGGTACGCAATGCCAGCGATCCGGGCGTTCGTCCTGCGAGTCACGTGTGCTCCGGCCGAGGAGGGTACAGGCCCTACGGGAGTCGGTGTTGCGGGATTCAACGAAATGCCGCCAAACTAGATCGATGAAAGAGGGAGACCTTACCCGCCGCAGCTTCGTAAAACAGTCGGCTCTGGCGGCGGTGACCACGCTGCCACTCGCATCCACGCCCGCCGAGTCGGCCGCGCCCAGCCTGAAAATCGTCTGTGTCGGCGCGCATCCGGACGATCCAGAGTCCGGCTGCGGCGGAACCCTGGCGCGGTACGCGGCACTCGGCCACGCCGTGACGATGGTCTATCTCACGCGTGGCGAGCGCGGCGTCGCGGGCAAATCATTGGATGAAGCGGCCCGGATTCGCACCGCCGAGTGCGAGGCCGCGTGCAGGATCATCGGGGCGAAGCCCCTGTTCTTCGGTCAAATCGACGGCGCGACCGAAGTCAGCCGGGCGCACGTGGACGCGATGCAACGACTGCTCTTCAACGAGAGCCCTAACCTGCTGTTCACGCACTGGCCAGTGGACACGCACATGGATCATCAAGTTGCGAGCATGCTCACGACCCGCGCCTGGATGGCGCTGCGAACGCCGGCCTTGTACTTCTTTGAGGTCGACACCGGCAGCCAAACAGAAGGCTTCCTGCCAAACACCTATGTAGACGTCACGTCAGTGCTCGAACAGAAGAAAACCGCCCTGTTCGCGCACGTGAGCCAGGATGGGCAGGGCATCTGGCGCGAGCACCACGAGATCATGGCGCAGTGGCGTGGACGTGAAGTTGGTGTGACCGCTGCCGAGGCGTTCGTCCATCTCGACCGCGATCACAGCAGCAACCCGCCCGGCCTGTGAAAAACGTCAGGTCGGTGAGGGGACGCCGAGGCTCGACGCTGGTTGCGCTTCGTCACGATACTTCACATACACGATTCTGTTGGACGACTGTGGACCTAACTCTGTCATGCCGAGTTTGCCGGCGATCGCGCGCGCCGGCTGGTTTGCATCATCGATGCAGGCGATGACGCGCTCGAGTTTCGCCGTGTTGAACGCCCAGTTGAGCACGAGCTGGCAGGCTTGCTTCGCGATCCCCCGCGTTTGTGCTTCCGATCGCATCGCACACAGGAGCTCGAAATCATCGCCACCCGCGGCGTGAGACCGGACGAGTCCGGCGAATCCGAGACTGACCTGGCCTTCCATGATCGCAAAAACGTGGTGACCGCCGCGCTCCGCCCAGACGGGCAGGGTTCCAATGAACTCCCACACGTCTTCTTGCTGCTGGAGGGACGTCAGTAGGTCATGGTGCGAGTCGTCTAGCGGGCGAAGTTCCACTGTCACTCCGAGAATGAATGTCGCCCCCAGTCCGTTGGCTAGCGGACAGCGAGGCAAAGCATGGTTTTCATCGAGGTCATAATTTACACGCCGTGATCGCTGCCCGCGCTGCCCGCCTCGCTCTATGCTTGTTCACGAGCCTCGGAGCGCAGCGCCCGAGCCCCCGCGCGCTCGTATGGGGCGGAGATGCCGAGGGCGGTGCTCCGTTCGTCGAAGCCGACGCGGCCGATCCATCGCAGGTGCGGGGCTTCGACGTGGAAGTGGCGGCGCGCATCGCCCGGGGACTAGGCGGCCGCACAGCCCGGTTCGTTCAGGTGCAGTGGTCCAGCATCGACCAGTCCGTCGAACGGGGTGACTTCACGCTCGGCCTCTCCGGGGTCGAGGACACACCCGCGCGGCGCACCCGGCACGCCGTCACCCTCCCTTACTTCGAGTTCCGCGAAGTGCTCGCCGTGCGTCCGGAGGATGCCGGCCGCATCCACGGTCTTGCGGACCTGCGAGGTCGTCGCGTAGCGACGCTCGGTGCCACGATCGCGTACGACTTGCTCGTCGCCGCGCGCGACTCGACGGGCCTGATCCCCCTCTCCTACGATGACGACGTCCATCCCTACACCGATCTGGTCGCAGGCCGAGTGGATGCGGTGTTGCTGGACCACATCATCGCGCAGCGCGCGTTGCGCCGTCGCGGCGGATCGGGGTTCGTGATCCTAGCGCAATCAGTCGCCCTTGGTCACTACGTGGGCGTCCTCGCGCGCGCCAACGCCGCACTGCGGGATTCGGTAGACGCGGTGCTGCGCGAGGCGATGCGCGACGGCACGCTGGAACAGATTTTCCGCCGCTGGAGCGTATGGGACGAGAGCCAGGGCGCGGTATTCGACCGCGTCGTCCGCTCCACTGCGGCGGCGGCGCCGCCAGGGACCGCTGCCGGCTCGCAGGCCCTGGCCTATCTCCCTTCGCTCGCCCGCGCCGCGGGCGTGACGGCCCTGATCTCCGTGCTCTCGATGATGCTCGCGGTCATCGTCGGGCTCGCACTGGCGTCGGGTCGAGTGTACGGACCGGTGTCGCTGCGCCTTGCGACGACGGTGTACGTCGAGGTGATTCGCGGCACGCCGCTGCTCTTGCAACTGTTCGTCATCTACTACGGGCTGGCGGGCGTGGTGCGGCTGCCGGCGTTCCTCGCGGCGGTCCTGGCGCTCGGCCTGAACTACGGAGCCTACGAGGCCGAGATTTACCGCGGCGCGCTCGAGGCGGTGCCGCGCCTGCAGCTCGAGGCCGCGCGGACACTCGGCTTCTCCGAATGGCAGATCCTGCGCCTGGTGCGCGGGCCTCAGGCGCTGCGTTTCGCGCTCGCGCCGATGACGAATGACTTTGTCGCCCTGCTCAAGGATTCCGCGCTCGTGTCGGTCATCACGGTCGTCGAGCTGACCAAACAGACGGCGATCTACGCGACCAACGTGGGGAGCTGGGTCGTTCCCGGCGCGCTGTGCGCCCTGGTGTACCTGGCGATGTCGCTGCCGCTGGCGCGGTTGGCGCGCCGACTCGAGCGCCGCTGGCGGCCCGCGTGACCATGCTGCTGGTGATCGACCGGCTCTCCGTGCGTTACGACTCGCGCGATGTGCTGCGAGCGCTTTCGCTCGAAGTCGCGCGGGGCGAGATCGTGGCGTTGATGGGTCCGTCGGGCGTGGGGAAATCGACCGCGCTGCGGGCGGTGGCCGCGCTACAGGCGTTCGATGACGGACAGGTCGTCGTCGACGGATTCGCGCTGTCGCCGGGGCCCGTGCCGCCCGAGTCGCAGCTCGTCCCGCTACGCCGCCGGGTCGGGCTCGTATTCCAGTCGCACGCGCTGTTCGAGCACGTCACCGCACTCGACAATGTCACGCTGGCGCTGCGGCACGTCCTGGGCCGGAGCCGCGGCGACGCCGAGGCGGTCGCGACGGAGCTGCTCGCTTCGCTGGACGTCGGCACGCGCGCAGGCGCGTGGCCGAGTCAGCTCTCGGGGGGGGAAGCGCAGCGGGTCGCGATCGCGCGCGCGCTCGCGCCGGATCCGCATCTGATGCTCATGGACGAGCCAACCGCGGCGCTCGACCCGGCGCGCCGCAGCGCGTTAGGGGCGACGTTGCGTCGTCTGTGCGAGCAGGGACGGGGGTTGCTGGTCGCGACGCACGATGCAGAATTCGCGCGTGCACATGCTGATCGAGTGGTAACTCTGACGGTCTGACGGCGCACGGCCGGACGGCCGACCGTCGTTTTCAAGCACGCGTCCGACGGCACGCTCCACCCGGCGCTCCCACCTGCCCGTTGAAGTGAAGCCACCAGGGCAGTTCAAGGTCTGGACGCCGAACGACATCTGACATCGCGTTGAGCGAAAGCTCCAGGCTGAATTCCTGCACCCACCAGCTGCGGTGCAGGCTGTCACACACCGTTGGCGCGCCATAGGGTCCTTTTACGGGAAGAATGACATCAGTGCTGGATGGCACTGGTTGGCATTTGGGCGGGTCGGCGGGTGGCGCGATGAACACAGGCAACCGCGCCAGCGGGTTACGATCGGGGCCGCAGGCCCCCACAGTGATCACGAGTAATGCGGTAATACCGGCTCGTACGGTCATAATCTCGACAGCGGCGCGTCGGCCAACACAAGCGGATATGCAAGGGCCGCTAAAACCGTATGCGAGCCCGCCAGCAGCCAGAGATTCGGCCAGCGACGATACAAGACTGACCAGACAATCCCACCCAAGAAAGTCAGCACCATCAGACCGGGATTCCCGAAATGCACGCAGGCGAATGCGGCAGCCGTGATCAGTACTTGTAGGACGGGCGCGCGAACCAGCATCGTCAGCCGGTTGTGCAGCAAACCCTGAAACGCCAGTTGCTGGACGAGTGCCCAAGCTGGATACAGGGCGAGTAGAACCAGCACATCGGACACCCGAACCGCCGTGCCACGCAGCGTTGCGATGCCGATCAATCCGGCAGCCGCGACGAACGTGGTAATGCCAACAGGTAGCAGGCCCTCTCGCAGATTATCTGCTCGAAACCCCAGGGCCCGCCATGATTCGGTGCGCCGGCGTACGAGGTAGGTCGCGTATGCCGCCAGGACCGCGCCAATGGCAACGAAGGACCACCGCTTCGGAACCTGAAAAGCCTCGAGGACGAGATAGCAAACCGACACACCCCCCACGGCGAGCACGTCGATGATCGCAATCTGACGAGAGATTCCTGGCGACACGCCCAATCAGAATCACCTGCCAAGAGGGTCGCTGACTTTCCGAAAGCACCGGATCTGCACGGTCTCCTGAAGGCCGAGCGCACGGTGCGCTGCGGCACTTACATGATTGTCGACGAGCGCATCCGAGGCAAACTCGGTGCACCCCTGCGACCCCTCCAAAGGCTCGCGTACTTGGCCGGCGAAGAATCGCTCGATCTCAGTGCGGTGCTCTGACTCCGACCCCTCCGGCCATAGGTCGCAACGCATTCGTAACCAGCTGTCGGTATCAGAGGATGTGACAGGTCGTACCTGAATCATAAACGCCCTCACGCCGCGGCCCGCTTATAGATGCCAAAGCTCCAGTGCACAACGGCACCTTTCGTCTCTGCGTGCGCCGTCAGGACCGAAGCCGCTTTCGAGGCACGCTCGCGCGCGGCCGTGAAGCTCTCCACACCGGCTGACCAGCCGCAAAACCAGGCCGACCGCGCCAGCCATGCCCACATATTCGGGCGCAGGCGAAGGCCGGAGCGGATGGCGCACGGCAACTCGGCCTCTCGAAAACATGGATCGATCAGCGGCGCGGTGGATGGCGCGAGGAGCTGCGCCGAGTCCCGCGACCGGCGCAGCGGACTGGTGACCAGACACTTCGCCGTCCGGCTGAGCCGCTCGAGGTCTGCGCTGGGACGGTGAGACGAATCGAGCGGTGCGTCCGCCTCGCCTCGCAGCCACTCGGCGAGCCCGTGTCCCGGGATCGGCGTTCGAAAATCCCAGGCAGGCCTGCCGTGGCGCGCGAGGATGATTTGCGTCACGGCGTCGTCATCAAGCTCCGGCGGCGGATTCTCAGGCCGAGCCATCCGATCAGCACTGCTGGGAGAAAAACAACGAGGGCTTCCTGGATGAGCTGGCCGGCCAAGCCGCTCGGATCTCCAAGCGGTGTCCACGGAAAGCGGAACCGCTGCGCGGAGAAGGGCGCGAAGAACTCGATGCCGAGCGAATACCGTGAGAGTGAGTCGAGGCAGCCATGGGAGAGGAGTGCAAGGCCGAGAACCAGGGCGATGCGTGATCGCTGCTCTCGCCACTGCTCGCTGCGGAAGAAGAGGGCTGTCATGACCAGGGCGCCGATCAGTGCGAAGGCGAGCGAATGCGTGATGGCGCGGTGGGCGAACGGCGAGGTATCAGCCAGGTGTAGCGGCGACCAGAGCACATCGATATCCGGCAGGGCAGCGCAGGCAGCGGCAACGAGGCACACACGTCGCGTCGGCGGTCGCTGCTGAGTCCAGGCAGCGATCGCAAACCCAACGGCGGCGTGTGAGACGGGTGTCGGCACCGAGTGATCAGCGGCGAGGAGCCAGCAGGAGGGGACCCTCTTGCCACTGAACCTCGATACGATTGGGAAACGGCAAGAGGCCCACGAGACGCAGAACGCCCACGCTGTCGAGACCAGACTGATCTCGAACCGTGACGCGCCACACAGTATCCCCCAACAGGATGGTCTGGACTTCGCGGTTGGTGAGCGGCGGGAACCACTGCGACACCCTATCCATCCGTGACAATCCCCTGATCTCGGCTAGTGAAGTGTGATCCCCAGGTAGAAGATATGCGCGTTGAAACCGGGGTTCTTCTCGGCGGTGTTCGCATTGGATAAATGCGCGAATCGATAGCCAACGATGTAGGATCGATGATCACGCTTTCCAATCCGCAGGCCTGCCCCGGCGCTTCCCAGGAAATTTAACGACCGAGCAGCCGGTTCGGGCATCGGGCGGGAGAACGCCACGCCGCCACCGCTGCCCTCCGCGAACGCGAGGATAGTCGGACTGAGCTGCATCGAGAATCGCAATCCCATCGGCGCAACTCCTGCGCCAACGTCAGGCCCATCTCCGGTTGGGAATTGGAGGTACGTGGAATCGGTATGTGCGCGGTTATAGAACCAGCTCCCCTGAACTTTGGGCACCCGGGTGGCGACAACCAAGGGCATGACCTCGCCGAAGTAGCTGGCTGTAAAACCCTTCCAGTGAAGGATGGACCCTGTCACGGAGAGGCTGGTGATCAGTAGCTGCCGATCCGGCACGCCGCCGAGGTATGCAGTGACGACGGAGGGACCGCCACCCGCCAAGGCGCCAAGTTCCCATCTGCTGGACTGGGCAGTGGCACTGGTCGAGACAATGAGAGCAAGGATACCAGCGTTCGCGATCGACATGCTCTACGTACCCCCGGCCCGACCGGACAGTTCGCCGAGGCGGGCAACGGCTGTTTTGTCTCGCGGGCAATGCCAGAAGCCGTCGGCATGGTCAAGCGGGTGGTTCGGATGCCGAGGGCACGCGGGCCACGTGGTGTCCACGAACGTGTCCTGGAAATACTGTTGGACGTTCTCGATGAACTGCCAAGAGGGGTCGTCGGTGTCGAGCTCGCGCGCCCCGGCCGCAAAACTCCAGACGACTGGAACGTGCGTTTCGCCGAGCGTCGCCCGTACGTCATCGGCGAGCAGACGAACAGTGTTGTCGAACGCGGAATTGCCTGCGGTCTCGAGATATTCCCGAGCGCGTTGATTGGTCAAGTCCAGCTTGGCCTCAACGAGGTCCATCAGGGCGCGCAGTTTGGGATGGTCCGCTTCCGTGAACTCATAGTGCTCACCACCCTGCGCAGTCTGCTCGCTCGGCACTCGGCGCTCGCCCCGTTCTGCCGCTTGCCTGAAATCCCGAAACACCTTGGCCAATGCGGTCGCTGTCGACTCGAGCGACTCTTCTCCGCGCAGATAGCGAACAACGATCGGGTCCGGCACCGAGCCGGCGGAGTTCATGTGGCGCGCCTCCGCAGATACACATGGGTCGCACGCTCGCCGGCGACATGCTTCATTGTTTCGTAGCCCAATGCGGGCAGATCGATACCTGTGTAGAGAGCTTCACCGGCACCCATGAGAACCGGTCTGATCGCCAGGTGCAGCTCATCGATCAGCCCGGCGCCCAGATATTGCCGAATCGTCGAGACCCCGCTGCCCAAACGAATGTCGCGGTCGCCGGCGGCGTCTCTGGCCTGTTGCAGCGCCGCGTGAATACCGTCGGTGACGAAGCGAAACTCGGTGCCGCCTGCCATTCGCAGCGGACGCCGGGGATGATGGGTCAGCACGAAGACGGGGGTGTGATAGGGCGGCTCATCGCCCCACCAGCCCTTCCAGCTCTCGTCCGGCCACGGGCCGCGGACGGGGCCGAACATATTGCAGCCGAGGTCCAGGCGCCCAGGCCGGCCAGCGCTTGCGCGGCGATCTGGTCGTCGATGCCCGTCTCGCCACCTTCAAGACCCTGCATCTGTCGCCAGGTTCGCGTCGGGAAGAACCAGTCCATGAGCGCGACTCCACCGACCCCGAGCGGATTCTGAAGATCCTGATCGGGCCCGGCGCCAAAGCCGTCGATTGAGACCGCGAAGCTACTGACCCGGAGTTTC
>WNFD01019243.1_pt1 | contig 12202 bp, 16 predicted proteins | sample 5400491 | NCBI WGS metagenome assembly WNFD01 (sample SAMN13153343, study PRJNA577476) | soil metagenome | isolation source: 120 cm saprolite under Douglas fir tree site 2 hole 2 replicate 2 | place: USA:California | collected 2015-04-18 | reverse complement strand
AAAGCTGACGGTAATTTTCCGATCGCTCAGCGAAGCCGGCAGGCGAACTACAATTCGCGCGTCACGCTTCAACGCCTCGGCCACTTGGCCCAGGGTAGCTTCGTGAAAACTAACCGAAAGCCGATTTCCTTCCCGCACGACCGGGCGTTCAGCCCGCGCGAGAAGGGGTAGCAGCGCGACGAGCAGCAAAGTGACCGCAACTGAGACACCTCGCTTTGCTATTGTGGACTTGGACGTATTTACCCTCTTGATTAGCAGGCCGCGAGTAATCGGCAAGTCTTCTTTATGCAGATTGTTTCATCATTGATAGTCATACGTATGCTAACTATTCCACTTACCCTGTGCATAACTATTCAACTTACCCTGTGCATAATGCCAGCGGGCTGCGGTTTAGTTAGGTTATCCGGTGGCGAACCCTCTGATTATCGTGCGTTACCACCCTTGACTTCGCCATGTCTCGAAGGCAGAGTCAATGGAATCTGTTTTCGACAAGACATGGAATCTGTCCGCGACAAGACAAGATCTCAGTCTCAAACGGAATACTAGTCGCGCGACGGAATCGAAAGTTTAGATCACACAAAGAATCCAGCCACCGCTCTCAAGTCACGCACATAAAGAGATTTGCTCGAGCGCGAGCAGAAGGGGTCGTACATGAATCGGAGAGATTGGTCGAATATGGGTCGGGCGGCAGCCGCGATCTCTTTGGTCTTCATGCTCGCGCTCGGCGGCCGCGCGATGGCCGGGACCGAGATCATCTCGGATCAGCCCGCGGCGTCGCTGCTACTGCCATATTTCGAAGTAAACTTGGCGAACCGGAGCGCGGCCACCACACTGTTGTCGATTAATAACTCATCGGCCACGGCGATCCTCGCCCACGTTGTGATCTGGAGCGACCTCTCGGTACCGGTGCTCCAGTTCAATGTCTACTTGACCGGCTACGATGTGTATCATTTCAATTTGCAAAACCTGTTGATGCTCGGAACGCAGCCGCAGACCGCGTCGGCCGGCCAGGATCCGACCGATAAGATCAGCCCCAAGGGATCATTGTCCCAGGACATAAACTTCGCGAGTTGCACCGGCATACTTCCCAACCCGCCACTGACCGCTCAGCAATTGGCCGACCTCCAGAACGCGCTGACGGGTAAGCCCGCGGCGAGTTTAGGCGGCAAGTGCGCGGGCGTCGACCACGGCGATCGAGTCGCGCGGGGATACATCACGGTCGATACGGTGAACAATTGCACGGTTCGGTTTCCCAGTGATGCCGGATACTTCGGAGCGGGAGGCACCGGCGACGCAACGAATCAGAATGTGCTTTGGGGCGACTCTTTTTATATCAATTCATCCACCCATCACGCGGTCGCGCAATCGCTGGTGAGCATCATCGCGAGTGCGACCGATACTGCGACGTCCACAGCCGGCCGCTACACATTCTATGGTAGGTACGACGCCTTCACTGCGGTCGATAATCGCCAGCCGCTCTCCACGAGTTTTGCGGCGCGCTACGTAAACCCCCAGAGTCCCGACGGCAAACGATACTTCTCTGCAGGTACCGCGATGATTGTTTGGCGCGACTCGAAGGTCGCGCAGGCCCCATTTGCCTGCCCGGCGACCTTGGGTAGCACTCCCTCGTGGTACGGGCTCGGCCAGGAGGGGATCGTGATCTTCGACGAGCAGGAGCACCCGCAGGTTCCGGCAATATGCAAGATTCCTCCCTGCCCCCCGTCGGCGGCGCTCGCCCCTTTTGCAGCGGAGACTCAGAAGATCAAGGTCGGTGCGAGCGCCCTTCCGACTTCCTTCGATGCCGGCTGGATGTACCTCGATCTCAATTCCACGGTAGCTGCGGCTGGCAGCAATCCGCCGGTGGATCCGGCGGCCGCGCAGGCGTGGGTCATTACGCTCTTCAACAACGGGAGCCTGCCGTACCAAGTAGGCGCGCGCGCGATCATGCTCGACTCGGCGACAGCGGCCAACCATTTCGTGCCCTAAGCGACGCGCTGCACTCAGAGGGCCGAGCGGAATCCTGGGCGACACGTTTAAACGGCGACAAGGCGAGAAAGGAAGGTTAGGAACATGGGACGAGTGGCAGCCGCAATCTCTTTGATCTTTTTGGTCGCGCTCGGCGGACGCGCCTTTGCCGGCGTCGAGATCGTCTCTGATCAGCCTTCAGCGTCGCTCTTACTGCCGTACTTTGAAGTTAACCTCGACCATGAGAGGACGGCCAACACGCTGATGACGATCAACAATTCTTCAGCGACGGCGATACTCGCTCACGTGGTAATCTGGAGTGACCTTTCGGTTCCGTCGCTCGGGTTCCTGGTTTATCTGACGGGATACGACGCCTACACGCTCAACCTGGGCGACCTGATCGTCCGCGGCCTCATCCCGCAAACCGCATCGGCGGGCCAGGACCCGACTGACAAAATCAGTCCTAAGGGCCAGCTTTCGCAGGACATCAATTTTGCGAGCTGTAACCAAATCCTTCCCTACCCACCAACTGCAGTCACCGGGATTCAACTAAAGGGTTTGCAGGACGCGCTGTCTGGCCAGCCCTCGGCGAATTTCGGCGGACTGTGTGCGAGCATCAACCATGGGGACCGAGTCGCGCGCGGATATGTCACGGTCGACACCGTCAATAACTGCACTCTGAGATTTCCTGGAGACGTCGGCTACTTCGGGGCCGGGGGCACCGGTGACGCGACCAACCAGAACGTCCTCTGGGGCGACTCAACGTTCATCAGTCGAGCCTCCGGCAAGGCGTTCGCGCAACCGCTGGTGCATATACTGGCGAGCGCGACAAACCCTCTGACCTCGACCTCGGGCAACTATACATTCTATGGCAGGTATGACGCGTTCACCGCGGTTGACAACCGCCAGCCGCTCTCGACCAACTTCGCGGCGCGCTTTATTAATCCGACCAGCCCCGATGGCACACGCTATTTCTCCGGTGGTACTTCGATGATCGTATGGCGCGATTCGAAAGTCCATCAAGGCCCGTTTACCTGTTCCGCGTCGCTTCCCGCATGGTACCCGCTCGGCCAGGAAGGGATCGTTATTTTCGATGAGCAGGAACATCCGCAGACGGCCGCGTCGCCCGCCCATCTCTTTCCGGCGGAGACTCAAAGAATCAAAGTCGGCGGGAGCGCACTTCCGACCTCCTTCGATGCCGGCTGGATGTACCTTGATCTCAATACGACGGTAATCCCGGCCGGTAGCAATCCGCCGATCGATCCGGCTGCCGCACAGGCCTGGGTCTCGGCGGTTTACGACAACAATGCCGCCGGTAACACGTACAGAGTGGGCGAGCGCGCAACCCTGCTCGACTCGGCCAGTAGCGCAAGTCACTTCGTACCCTAGTATGAATAACAGGCCGAGCGCGGAGACCTCGCGCTCCGCGCTCGCACCGTTTATATCTTGTCCAATAATCCACAGGATAACTGACTAGCTAACCGATCAGATAGCCGATCCCTGATACAAATGAGATCGTGAGCGCTGCGATCTCGCGCTGCTCGTACAAACTATGACTTTACCGCTACGCCGCCGACCATCGTTCATTTCCGCGCTGCTCCTCCTGATCGCTTGCACCTCAATCTCCTTGCAAACAGGCCAATCGCGAGCAGCCGGCGCGCAAGGCGAAACCGGCGCGCCGTCCGCCGTGGTGGCATCGTCTCCGGACCAGGGTCCTCCGGGAGGCCGCTGGCTGAAGGATGACCAGGGGCGCGAATATTTCGTCGCGCGCACGCCAAAAAACAAAGCTGCGCGGATCGACAAGAATACGGTGCGCAATTTTTGGGGCTTTCCGCTCGACGTCGTCAGGGAAGACGACGCGTTTTACTACTACAAAGTCTACAGGCCGGTCGCCGCGCCAAAGCCGGTGCCGGTGAAGCGGATTTCACCGCAGGAGGAGAGCAGGATTCGCGACAGTTATCGCGTCAACGTGCCGGCGAGCGCGCGCCTGCACTTTACTTCCTTCGGCCGCGGACTGCCGCCGGCAGGTCAGTGGCGCGAGGGCTTCGCGATCGCCGATATGAACGGCGATGGCCATCCGGACATCATACACGGTCCGCCCCGCAAGGCTCCTGGTGCGGGTCCGGTGATCTTTCTGGGCGACGGCAAGGGTTCGTGGTCGCGATGGCGCGAAGCCAGGTTTCCTCCACTCGCGTACGACTATGGCGACGTGCAGGTGGGCGACTTCAACGGCGACGGTCATCAGGACCTCGCTTTCGCGGTGCACTTGCGCGGCCTGATCGCGCTGCTCGGCGACGGCAAAGGCGGATTCAGGGACGCCAGCGAGGGGCTCGATTTCGCACTCGGCGGAAAAACCGCATTTTCATCGATCACACTGCGGCTGGTCGATTGGAGCGGCGATGGCCGTCCCGACATCCTGGCCTTTGGCGAGGGGCCGGGACTGATGGGTGGGCATCTCGTCCATACCTCGCGCGGGGCGTCGTTGTACCGCAACCTGGGCAATGGGAAATGGGAACGTCACGCTTCGACGGCGCCCAATCAGCTATTCGGCGAATCGATGGTAATGGGCGATTTTGATGGCGACGGCCATCCCGGTTTCGCCACCAGCACCAGCGTCATGGATCGCCATGACATCGTGAATCTGTGGAAACCCGACAACACCTGGAAGGCCGTCGACGTGAACGAATTGCGCCCGATGGCGTACGTGTGGTCGGTCGCTGCCGCGGATTTCGATGGCGATGGGCGCACCGACCTTGCGGTCGCGTATACCAGCTTCGAGCTGGACACCTGGCGAAGCGGTGTCGACGTCCTGCTTTCGCGCCCGGGCGGACACTGGGAACGCCATCCGCTCTTCGCGGCAGCAACTCGCAAGGGCCCCGTCGCGCTCGCAACCGGCGATCTCGAAGGCAACGGGCACAAGGACCTGGTCGCGCTCACCGCGGCCGGCGAGACCCTGGTCTTCCTGGATAACGGCAAGGGATCTTTCACGCGGGAGAAGATGCCTCCGCCGGCATTCCCCGGGGCCTGCCGCGGCGCCCATGTCGAACTCGCCGACCTCGATGGCGACGGCAGGGACGAGATGGTGGAGTCGTTCTCGGACGAGCCTGATCAATACGGACATTGCCCGTCCGATGGCGGTCTGACCGCGTGGAAGGCCTCGCCCCGTAACGGCATCGGGAGACTGGCTGGCGGATAGTATCGCTCATCTCCCCGCAGAATGCCGAAAATTGACGACTGATGCCCTGCAGACTTACGAAGAACTCGATGGAATCAGACGACGACCGCCATCGGCTTCCGAGTTCACCTTCCATGAGGCATGCCTGCTCACTGTTCAACTCACTTCGCAAGGACTTCCCAATCTGCACATTGCTCCAGAGCCCACGGTGCGAGATGAACTACAGAAAAGAACACCGTGCGAGGCTGACGCTGTCGTTCAGAGCATCAAGCAGAAAGTCGGGCGAATTCCTTGCAGGATTGAGTGGATTGAATCCTTCTGAGTTCTGGGACTTAGACGAACTTCGACCCAAGCTGGAAAGTTTGAGCGAGATGCAGCTCTTCCGGTTGTACTTCGCATTGAAGAAGTATTTCTGGGAGTTCGAGAAACAGCCGACGCAAGCGTAAGCGCTTTGTGATGCAGGATTTTTCTCGAAGGAAAAGTTGCCCTTTGCGCAGCCGGTCGCCATCTCTGTTAAGGCAGGTCAGCTTAAAGTACAAGCTGCTTGCTGATCGGTAGGCGACCGGCGTATCGTGTTTGACGCTGCCAGTCCGGTCATCGGCTACCCTGACGCGTTCGCTGCGAAATTCTTTCTTTTTACCGAAAAAGGCTCCGTTGTAGGAACGTATTACTGGCTTCGTTTCTACAACAAGACATCCGTCGAATGTTACGTTCGGCTGAGTGCGGTATCGCCACCTGTCGGATTTCGCATAGATGCTTCGTTTAGCGGTCGAGTGACGTAGGAAAAATTGCTAGTCTCGAAGGGTTCGACAATCTGAATCACGTGGCGGTCCGACGGCCACTGTGCCACAGATTAGTCTTGTGCGTCCCCGCCGTGGGTGGTGTCGGCACGCGATTCCTTTTGAACCGACTGTACGGTGCCATCAGGTCCGCAGGTCAGGTGATAGATTGTGAGCTGCTGTTCGGTGTGATGGATCCGGGCCTGGTGTACGACCGTCGCGATCCCGCCCGTGAACACCCCGGCGGCTATGTTGCGCGCGTAGTGTCTCCTTCAGCGAGATTCGTCAATTTTCCCGCTAATTCCTAAGGGCCTCTGCCATCTTCGGGCGGGGTGTGCACGGTCCGGCGCGGCAGAGGAGGCCCCAGTGTGAAATATGGGACTCGTTGGCGGAGCGGGGTGGATTCGAACCCCCGGTACCGCGAGGTTTTCTATGGACGGAGTTGGGCGCGGGTTTGGCGCACTATTCGGCCCGACAAAAAGCCTCCGTGCTGGAGAGAATTTGTTCGCCTGGGATTCGGCAGCGAAACTCGCGTTTGTCCGGTCGCGCAGCGCTCGGCCGGTGCGTGGTTGACGCAAGCCTGACACAGAGCGAATCTTCGACGGACAAGGCGGGCTTGCTCGGCGAGTTCAAGAGGCGGGCAGGTTTTGCGGCCGCGTAGCGTAAGCCGGTAAGACCACCACACCATACGGTGGAATCGGTAAAATTTTCTCTTCTCTTCATATGAAGGTGGCAGCGTTCCGCCTACCTTGTCTAGCTTCCGCGTTCCAAAGTAACGGCACGAGGTTTGCCCTGTAGTGCGGCACCTGTCCGGCACCTGAAGAGAACGCAATTCGGAAGGTTCAAACGATGCTGACCAGCCACAATGTCGAGGGCGCAACTAAAAACCAGCGCGCTCTGATGCGTGCTTTTCATCTGGTACGAGACGAGAGTATAAGGCCGGAGAATGGCCGCTTATGGGGTGGTGTCTGGGGCCCAGCTTGCATCTTCGCTGGGGTGATTTTGCTTTTAACCACCAGTGGATGCATTGCGACCCGGAGTTGGGTCCAAGATCAGCTAAACCCGATCAAGGGCCAACTGAACGACACGAACGCTAAGGCTGACAGCGCCCTCGCCGGATTGCAAAATCTCCAGCTCGAGCGGCGGCTCGTCTTGGATTCACGTCATGGGCCGACTTTCGCCTTCGGGTCGGCTGCCTTGACCGAAAACGCCAAGCGTGAGATCGATGGATTTCTTCAGGACCTCGAGGGATCGACCGGGTCGGCGTCGGGACGCCTCTTCGTTGTTGCCGGGCATACAGACAGCATCGGCACGGAGGAGTACAACTACGAGCTCGGACAGCGCCGAGCCGACGGGGTTGCCGGATACTTGGTCAGCAAGGAAGGCGTCGACCCGACGCAAGTTCGGGTGGTCTCCTACGGAGCGAGCAAACCGGTTGCCGATAACAGCACATCGCGCGGGCGGCGAACCAACCGTCGAGTAGAAATTCTCGTCTACCAGGAGAAGATCGCTATAGCAAACCAGGAGAAGCTCGCTACAGGAAACGAAGCTCAGCAGCTTCCAACGTCCGTGCGATGACGGCGCTTGGATGAGCTGCTCAGGGCCAGCGTAGCCGGAGCCTTCGAGCAGGCTTGTTCAGCTACGCAGTTGCGCGGTCATTCAGCATGGCGGACAATCGCAAGCCCCGACGCCACCATCACCGCGCTGGCGCTCTTCACTCCCAGCACCTTGCCGATCGGCGGATGAAGAGCTGCCTGCCGGCACACCGCCTGCCTGTCCCGAGAAGATTTTGAGGAGAGATCGCTCTGCTCCGCCGAGGCGCGCGAATCCAGATACAAGGCGGCGCTCAGTTCCTCTTATGGATGGGTCCCGGCGAATGAAACAACGCGGCGACGTTTGGTCCGTCTAGGGAAGCATAGCCAAATTTGACGGATTCGATGTGCCATTCGAGAACCGTGCAATTTCCCTCGGTTGGCGGACTCAGAGAGATATACGGGCAAAGGGTCCGGCAGTTACAGGTTTCGAGATAGTCGTCCTTTGCTTGCCACTTCGGAGCCATCGGAGACTTCCTCCTCGCTTCGACTCTGTGATTCTCTCGCTGACCTGCTCATCTAGCTCTCTACAGGGCGGACGACTGTCTGCCGCAATAGCGACAGATTCGAGCCGGTCGATTTCCGAGCCCGAAAGGCCTAGGTTCAAAGTTCGGAGGATCAGCGGATGGATCGTTTGAAGGGGAAAGTCGCTTTGATTTCCGGCGCAGCTCGCGGGCAGGGCGCCGCCGAGACGAGACTGTTCGTCAACGAAGGCGCGCGGGTAGTCATCAGTGATGTACTCGACAGCGAGGCTGGCAAGCTTGCCAGCGAAATTAATCAGAATGCCGGAGCACGAGTCACTTTGCCTGTTCATCTGGACGTGACGAGAGCCGAGGATTGGCGCGCGGCGGTTGAGACGTGCGAACGCGAGTTTGGTGGCCTCGATATCCTGGTCAATAACGCGGGCATTCTCAACATCAAGGGAGTGAGCGATACCAACGAGGAGGAATGGGACGCTGTCATCAATGTGAATCAGAAGGGCGTATGGTTGGGGACCAAGATAGCGGTTCCCGCCATGAAAAAGCGCGGCGGTGGATCCATCATCAACATTTCCTCTATCTACGGTCTTATAGGTTCGGGAGGATCGGCGGCATATCATGCGAGTAAAGGGGCGGTCCGCATCCTCACCAAAACCGCCGCTGTCGAGTACGCGCCTGACAACATTCGCGTCAACTCGGTGCACCCCGGCGTGATAAAAACGCCGATGGTAGACATCTTTGACGACAAAGACCTCCAGGCAATTGCGGCATTGGCGCCGATGAAACGTGCGGCCCGTCCTGAAGAAGTTGGATACGTGGTCTTGTTCCTCGCAAGTGACGAAGCCTCCTTCGTAACCGGTGCTGAATACGCCGTGGACGGCGGCTATACGGCAGTATAGCCGCTCAGCTCCTTGGCGGTTCACGCCGCCCGCGGATCAGCTGCGAGCTGCCAGACCTGACACGGCGGATGATCACGGACAAGCCTATGAAACCTGAACCATCTCAGTTGCGTGATTTTGCGGAGCGTTATACCGCGGCCTGGTGTAGTAGAGACGCCGCTAGCGTTGCCGCGTTTTACTCGCCCAGTGGCTCGCTCAGCATCAACGGTGACGCTCCAGCAATAGGGCGGAGAGCGATTAGCGACGTCGCTCAGGGCTTCATGAACGCCTTCCCGGATTTGGTAGTAGTGATGGACGACGTTCTCGTTCAAGGGGACAACGGCGTCTACCATTGGACACTCGCTGGTACGAATACAGGGGCCGGCGGAACCGGAAAACGAGTTCGGATCAGCGGATTCGAGGTATGGAAGATAGGGGCAGATGGTTTGATAGTCGAATCACGGGGCAACTTTGACGACGCGCTCTACCAGCATCAGCTTAAGCACGGTATCGCGGAGCCCTCGAACTAAACTGGCCGGGTCAGCTAGGGTGCGCGAAAGCTAATGTAGGATACTCTGATCCAGGCGCGACGAGGCAGCGACCAATCCTTTCAACTACCGCGTGATCCGGGTTCAGATACGCATGTAGTCTCTCCAAGATCGGTCTGGCCTGCTGCTGCCGAAGCTGCTGTCGTGCAGAGGCATCGAGCTGCTAGTCGGTGGCGGCTCGCGCAACGGCATCTCAGCAGTCCTGACTGACTGCGGCAATCGGCGCGGCAGAATCCATTTCAAATCCGCTTCAGAGGTATCGGTCGGGCAGGGATTAGGTGGGACGCGCCATCCGTCACCTGCTTTCATTGCTTCCAACATGCGCTTCAGCGCTTCTGGAGGAAGCAAGTCGAACAGGCTCTGCCCGTCCCGTGGTACGAAGGCGTCCAGGTAAATCAGTTGTGAGACTTGGTCTCGCGCTCGGTCGGCCACTCCGGTGGCCAGATCATTCGATGGGCTCGCCAGATGCTCCCGTTCACCCAATCCGGTGTAAGTGGGTGTGATCAGCCGATGACCTGCTGCGTTCATCAGCGGATGCATCTTCTTCCACGACCAACCTGCTGATCAACCACCGTGCGCGACGAGAAATGTTTTCATCTCAGCCGGGCCTCCAATTCATCTTCCAAAGACTCGGTTACTTCTTCGTCGCGCGCAAGCGAAAACTCGACTTTTTAGAGTGCAAAGACCGAGAAACCGCGCCCTGTGTTCGCGGCTCTCCCAGTTATTCAGCGACGTCGCACCACCGTCCGGGCAGGTAGCTCGGCGCTTGATCTTTGGTTCTTGGATGAGAATGCAATGCAACGCGTGATACCGACCGCGCGAGGTCGCGCCGGGCGGCGTGACTGGGTCACCTGGTTACGAAAGCTGCCGTCGCCTGCGGTCCAATGCTTCAACTCTTTGCGCAAAAGGTAACTTTTCCTTCGAGAAGAATCCTGCATCACAAAGTGCTTCCGCTTGCGTCGGGTGTTTGTCGAACTCCCAGAAATACTTCTTCAGTGCGAAGTACAACCGGAAATGTTGCATCTCGCTCAGACTTTCCAGCTTGGGTCGAAGTTCGTCTAAGTCCCAGAACTCAGAAGGATTCAACTCACTCAATCCCGCAAGGAATGGTCCGACTTTCTGCTTCATGTTTTGAACGACGGCGCTAGCCTCGCGCTCTGTTCTTTTCTGTAGTTCATCTCGCACCGTGGGCTCTGGAGCAATGTGCAGATCGGGAAGCCCTTGCGAAGTGAGTTGAACAGTGAGCAGGCATGCCTCATGGAAGGTGAACTCTGGAAGCCGATAGCGGTCGACGTCAGATTCCATCGAGTTTCTCGTGCCTCTGCAGAGAGGTTACAACCTCATCGGATAAGGGCACTTACGTCACCGCGCCGGCGCATGACGGGGGGCTGTATCTTCGGTAATGAGGACGCAGGCGTGATGCCCGCACGTGCGCGGATACGCCGGGCGGCGTGATTTGGCCACAGGGTTACGGGGTTCGGCGGCGCGTCGAGCGCAGCGGCTGGACCAGCGTCGGGTTCAGCGTTTGGACTGCGAGTGGACGCGCGCGGATTAAAGCTCGTCGCTAGCGACAATCGTCGCATCCGCGGACCCGCTATCGGCGATGTACTTTGAGATCGCCTTGGCGGTCTCTATCAGATCACCGCCGGGATTCCAGCGTCGCGTATCCATAGGCACTCGTTCGGAAAGCCGGCTCGTCTTAAACAGTCTAACCTCTACGATGCGCACCGAGCACCGTTCGTCCTTAAGAAAGCGTAAAATATGTGCCTCGCGACGGAAGACGTGCGCCCCTTTCACTGCCCATACTATAGACATCGCTTTCCCCCCTTAAGACTCTAAATCTCCAAGTATCACGATGTCCAGTTAAGTCAAGTGTGCTGTAGCGCACTAAGAAATGTTCAGCCTTCAAGTGCGAGGAAGCGGGCGGGGCCCGCTGGAGTGTTGCGTCGCCGCAACTGCGAATCGGCGCTCAGTCTGGCTCGGCCTAATTCCGCCACTAAAAGAGTTTATTAGCCTAAGCGATGTTTTTGGCACGTTGAGTGCTCCGGCGAGTATGTAGGAGGCTGCACGCATGATGCTGCTCTATGCCGTTGGCGTCATCCTATTGGCCGCAGCCCTCGCATTCGCCTTGGTATGCTGGGTCATAGCCCGGGTCGCAGCACTTACTGCAATACGAGGGAATTAATAGGAGGTGAAAAATGGAGTCACTGACGAAGATGTTTGTCTGCGCTCGTGAATACGTGGTCCGCAGCGCCAGTGGCCAGACAATGACAGAATACACGCTCGTCCTGGCCGCCGTCGCCGTCGCGGTCTTTGGAATCTACAAAGCGCTCGGCAACAACGTCGGGTCGCTCGCGAACGGCGTCGATTCCACTCTTACCAACGCCTGAAAAATCAGGACGAGGTCACGGCCGCGCGCGATGATTCTCGCGGGCACCCTCCCTGAAGTTGCCAGCCTAAGACCGATATGAGCCTCGCCCCGCGCGGGGCGCTATTCACCGAGCCCGACATGCTCAGGAATATTTATAAAAAACCCTAGTGGCTGAGGGCCAGCCGGCGGTGCGGATTCACGAAAGCAACGCCGATGCTCGTGCAGATGATGGCGACGGCCCGCGTTGAGGCGCGCTACCCTCGAGAGATGAAGAAGCAACGTGCCGGCGTCAGAAACGAGAGACGCTTCAGACAGCTCGCGGTTGTTTGCCCTAAGTGCAAGAAGTTGGTCTCGCCTCCGGACCTGCGGGCAGAGCACTTCGCTCGCTGCGAGCTTCGGGTGTACCCTAAACCGA
>WNFD01005942.1_pt1 | contig 12203 bp, 10 predicted proteins | sample 5400491 | NCBI WGS metagenome assembly WNFD01 (sample SAMN13153343, study PRJNA577476) | soil metagenome | isolation source: 120 cm saprolite under Douglas fir tree site 2 hole 2 replicate 2 | place: USA:California | collected 2015-04-18 | reverse complement strand
ATAGTCAGTACTAGATCGAGAAGCCCTTTCAAGACGTCCGGTGACAGCGATCAGGTGGCCCGATGGACCATTAACGAATGGGCATCGGGCTTCCGTCGGCCGCGATCCGTTGCGACTTGCGAGACGTCGAGGCGCTCCAGGCGAGGACTTATTTGGCTCGCAACTTCCGGAGGATGGGCGAGAAGAACGAACCCCGCGGCTTTTTGGTCTCGCCGCGGCCCGTCAGCCGTTGCGCGATCTGCAAAAACATCTTGGCGGTGCGATGATTGGCGGAGATTTCCGCGATCATCTGGCCGTTGTTGGCAGCCATGCCGAACAATCGTGAATCGAATGGAATAGCCGCGATCGGCGGGCTCTCGATGGTCTTGACGAACCCGCGCGCGTTGATTTCCGGGCGCCTCGGCATGCCGACCTGATTGAGACAATACAGCGGCGCCCGGTCGTTGGGCCGCGACGCTTTCAGCATGTTCAACATGTTCTTGGTATTGCGGAGATTGGCGAGGTCGGGCTCGGCCACAATCAGAATATCATCCGCGCCAACCAAAGCGCGCTTGGTCCATCCCGACCATTGATGTGGAACGTCCAGTACAATGCACGACGTGGTCATGCGCAACGTATCGAAGATTGAATCGAAAGCGTTGGCGCCGAAATCATAGACCTGCTCGAGCGTTGCCGGCGCCGCCAGCAGGCTGAGGCGGTCGCTGCATTTCGACAGCAAGCGCTCCATGAATGAAGTGTCGAGCCGGTCGGGCGAGAACACCGCATTTGCGATACCCTGCAATGGGTCCTGATTGTAGTCGAGACCGGCAGTACCGAACGCGAGGTCGAGGTCGATGACGACGGAATCCAGCGCGATATCGCGCGCGATCGCCCAGGCGATGTTGTGCGCGATAGTGGATGAGCCGACGCCGCCTTTTGCGCCGACGACGGCGATGACCCGGCCGGAGGCTACCGCCTCCGACGCCGCGAACAGGCTGCAAATCGAGCGCACCACATCGATGGTTTCGACCGGCCCGACGACGTAGTCGTTGACGCCGCGGCGCACCAGTTCGCGATAAGGCGCGACATCGTTGATACTGCCGATCACGACGACGCGGGTTCCGGCGTCGCACACGGTGGCGAGCTCGTCGAGGCCGTCCAGGATATCGCTGCGGCCTTCGGTTTCCAGAATGATCACGTTCGGAGTGGGTACGGTGTGATAGGCCTCGATGGCAGCTGCCACGCCGCCCATTTGAACCGAGAGATGGGCCTTGCCGAGGCGGCGGTCTTCGCCCGCCGATCGCACCGCGGCTGCGGTTTCCTCGGTCTCGCAAAAGGCCTGCACCGACACGCGAGGCGCCGGAGCGATGTAATCGTCTGCGTGCGGCGGTGTGACGTCCGGCTGCTCTTCGGGATTTCGACGGGCGTGGCTGATCATTTGCTGGTATCGCTCAGTTTGGCTTTATCGGCGTCGGGGTAGACTGTCGTGGTCGGCTCGCCCTTGCGATACTTCTCGAACGCAGCCGTGCGCCGCGCCGTATAGACGGCCGTCTCGGATCGCGGCTGCTCGAGGTCCGACGGATTGTCGATCATCGCCGCGAGGTTGCGCTGGGAAGCGCAACCAAAATTGTAGTACGGCTTGTTGTCAGCGTAGCCGTGGTTCGCGGTCGAGGGTCCAAGATCGTCCGGCCACAGACCGCACGGTCCGGCGACGGCGGCAATCCTTGGATAGCTCAGCCCGATGGTCGCGAACGTTCTGGGGTCGTGCGGATGGTAGCGACGCAACGTAATTCCGCGTGGAGGCACGCCGGCCGCCGCAAGCAGCGCCTGAACTTCCCGGAATGAGTCCGCCGCGGCCCGTGCGTTCGGCGTGTCGACCGGCACATCGGCCACAATCGCCCCGGTTCCTTCGCGGAGCCATGTCTGTGCCAGTCCGATGACGTCGGCGCGCTGTGAAGCGGACAGGCCGCCACGGGCATGACCGACGAAAATGACGGCCGAGCGGTCGGCTTCCTGAATCGCGATCGGATGACGCAGGCGGTAATCGTTGGGAACACTCGCCGTCACGACTTCGCCGGTATTCGTGCATGCACCCAGCGCGACCGAAACGCCGGCGAGTGCGCCGAGCAGGCGCAGGGTTCGATGGCGATCGGCCGGTGTTCTGGTTGTCATCGTTCTGTCCTCGTCCCGCATTGGTCGGGCGGCTCCGTCTCAGTCTGTGATGAAGCCAAAGTTGCCCTGGTAGCGGCCAACAGGTTCGACGCTCCCGGGAACGCCATAAATCTGATTGATATGGGCCAACAGTGTCGATTGGGAATCTGACGCAGAGGCAAACCCGTCATCGGGTCGCGACAACTCTTTTTGGGCAACCGCCCGAACGATAAAGGGCGTCACCAGAACCATCAGTTCGGTCTGGTTGCTGACAAAATCCTGGCTCCTGAAAAGCGCTCCAAGAACCGGCACCTGGTCCAGACCAGGCAATCCGTTGATCGCCTGCTTGGTCTGCTCCTGGATCAGGCCGGCCATCGCCATGGAGCCGCCCGATGGTATTTCCAGCGTCGTTTCCGCGCGGCGGGTCTTGATCGAAGGAATCGTGGTTCCACCGACACCACCCGTCAAAGCGTTTTCGGTCGAGACTTCCGACACTTCGGTCATGACCCGCAGGCTGATCCGCCCTTCGGTCAGCACCACCGGCGTGAAGTTGAGCGAGATGCCGAATTTCTTGTAGCTGACCGTCTGGACGCATTGTCCGATGACGCCCGTCGTCGTCGTTTGACAGGACACGCCGGCCGGAATGGGAAATTCGCCGCCTGAGACAAATGTCGCGGACTCGCCGGAGATCGCTGTCAGATTGGGTTCAGCGAGCGTCCGCACGACACCGGCGCTTTCCATCGCGCGCAGCGTCGCCTGGACCGACGGCATCGAGCCGAACGACGTGAAAAGGTTGTTGGTGGGCACGAGCGGCGCATTATTCGCGGTGAACGGGTTGGTATTGTTGAATTTCACGATCGTGGTGCCAACGTTCATGCTGGCGCTGAGATCGATGCCCATCTGCTTGACGATGTCGCGCCGCACTTCCGCGACCGTGACCTTCAACATCACCTGATCGCGGCCCCGAACGGCGATGCTGTTGACGACCTTGTCGGCACCGCCCACCAGCCGCGCCGCGAGATCGCCGGCTTGCTGTGCCTCGATCGGACTCGATACCGAGCCGGTCAGCATCACGCCGTCGCCGACGCCTTCGATCTGGATTCCCGCGTTCGGCAGCGTCTGCTTCAGTGCTGCGCGGACGCCGTTGAGATCGCGTTTGACGGCGATGTCGTAGGCCGCGATCTGCTGGCCAGCCGAGTCGAAGAACACGACGTTGGTCTGGCCGACCGCGGAGCCGATGATGTAGGCGCGTTGCGCCGAACGGACGACCGCGTTTGCAATCTTGGGATCGCCGACCAGCACGTCCTTGACGTCGTGCGGGAAATCGATGACCACGGATTTGCCGATGCCGAGCGCAAGAAAGCGTACCTTCATTTGTCCGATGGAGGCCACCGGCGCCTCGGCGTCGCTCGCCGCCACCGGCGTCAAGGCGGGATTAATCGTCAGCGCGGCGACCGCCGAAAACGACAGGGCGCGGAGCAGAAAAGTCCGCATCGCCAGCTGATTTCCCCTGTACTTCATATTTGGACGTCCTCTCGATCACTTCTGTATTGTCGTCGGGTTTGAGACGCCGTAGCGAACCACGTTGACGCTGTCGCTGCGTCTCGAAGATCGATCGTCGGCCTGGGTTGCGACCGCGTTGAGATCGGCAATGCTGCGCAGCGCCAGCGACAGCGTGCCGGTCTGGCGCGCGCGGGCGAGCGCCTCCGACTGCTCAGGCTTCAACTCGAGCGTTACGGTCTTACCGACCACGTTGTTCTGGCCTTCTTTTTCCTTCGGAGCCTGATCGATCGCGAGAACGCGAACGTTTGCCAGGATGATTTCCGAGTTGACGACGTCGGCACTGCCGGAGCGGTCTGGATTCTTCTCGCGCTTCGAAAGAATGACGTCGACCCGGTCATTCGGCAGAATAAAGCCGCCGGCGCCGGTCTCCGGCGAGATTTCAGTGGAGACGGCGCGCATGCCGGCGGGCAGGATGGCCGCCATGAAGCCCGAACCGCTGGCCTTGACCAGCTTCTGCTCCCGGATCGGCTCGCCCGCGAGGAACGGCGAACGTGCAATCGAGCCCGCGACTTCCTTGGCGGCTTCGGGCCGCTCGCCGCGGCGGATAAAGCTGTTGCTTGCGGTTGTGGCTGGCCACATTTGCCACTGGAGGTTATCCGGGGTAACCGACTGGCCAAGACCTATGTCGGCCTTCGCAACCAGAACGTCCACGGTCTGCAATTGTACAACTGGTTCGACCGGAAGAGCTGGTTTGGTATCGGTTCCACGCGCGAGATATGCGGCAACGCCGCCGGCGCTGAGAGCGATGGTAAGGACGACAATACGTGCGGTATACATACGCTTTTACGATCTACTCTTACGCCGGGCTGCTTGAACTGCATGGTGGTGACAGCCTTCCCCCTGAGCATCACTAGGCGGTAAAAGTATAAGCCAACTTGAGGTAGCGCCCCGGAATCCGGGGATTTGCTCTCATGGTGAACGGAGTATTTATCGTTCGAACAACGAACCCGTAAAATGCTGCTGATTTGCCCTGGTACGACGTCTGCCGCGCTGACGTTGTACGTAAACTCGCCCGCGGTGGAAGTGTCCGCCGCCTGGGCAATCGCGGACACCGAGCGGAAAGTCCCTTAGGAGTTCAGGTCCTAAGCAGCGTTGAAGGCCTCGAACCCTCGTTCCAGATCGGACTTGAGATCCTCGACATTCTCCAACCCGATGTGGAGCCGCAACGTCGGACCGCCCGGCGCCCATTTGGTGGCCGAGCGGTAGGGCGTGCAGTCAAATGGAATGACGAGGCTTTCGAAGCCGCCCCATGAGAAGCCCATGCCAAACAACGTTACCGCATCGAGCAGCGCATCGACCGCCTGCTGCGGCGCGGGCTTAAGGACAATACTGAACAGCCCGGACGCGCCGGTAAAATCCCGTTTCCAGATCGTGTGCCCCGGATCGCTTTCGAGAGCCGGGTGTAACACCCTGACAACTTCGGGCCGCGTCGCGAGCCATCGCGCCATCTCGAGGGCAGATCGATAATGCTGTGCAAGCCGGACGGCGAGCGTGCGTAAACCACGCAGCGCGAGAAACACGTCGTCCGGCCCGGCGCAGACGCCGAGCAGCCGGATCGTCTCGGCAATTAACGGCCAGGCTTTCGCATTCGCCGAAATGGTCCCGAACATGATGTCGGAATGTCCGCCGATATATTTGGTCGCCGCCTGCATGCTGATATCGACGCCTTGATCCAGCGAGCGGTGAAACAAGGGTGTCGCCCATGTATTGTCGTCGATCGTCAACGCGCCGCGCCCATGCGCTACAGCCGCGATGGCGGGAATGTCGGGCATTTCGAAGGATTGCGAACCAGGCGCCTCGAGCAAGATCGCCTTGGTGTTCGGCTTGAACAATTCGGCGACACCGGCGCCGATCAAGGGATCGAAATAGGTGGTCTCGACACCATAGCCGGCGAGCAACCCTTCGCAGAAATTTCGCGTCGGGCGGTAGGCGTTGTCGCAGACCAGGAGATGATCGCCGGCCTTCAGCACCGCCAGCAGGGTGGTGGTAATGGCCGACAGGCCCGAGGGCGCAATCCCAACGCCCGCGCATTGCGGGCCTTCGAGAGCCATCAGCGCTTCCTGCAGCGCCTTGGTGGTCGGCGTTCCGCGCCGGCCATACTGATACTCGCCGCGGTGGGCATGCAGGTCTTCCGCCGTTGGATAAAGCACGGTGGAGCCGTGGACCACGGGGGGATTGACGAACCCCTTCTGCGCCTTGGTGTCGCGTCCCGCGGTCACCAGCGTGGTTTCTGCCTTCTGCGGATTCGACCGTCCGTCGTCTCTTGAAAAGCTCATGTGTCCGCCGCCACCAAAAAGACTTTTTGCCGCAGCCGCGATGACCCCTTAAAAGCCCGCCGGCCTGCGGGTTCGGGCTGGGTTTGTTAATAACAGGACACAGAAGACGGCCGTCAACCCCTTGACCCGGATCGCCAGTCGTTCTGTGATGCGCGGGAGCTATTCAGTCGCAGCACGTTGAGGGGCCTGCCGCGACCTTTGATCCATTGTTGAGCAGACTGCACGCCAAACTGCCTGTCAGGCGGCATATGCAGCAGTGGATCGCCAGGGTAGGCCCATCGGCGTCTGCGATGATAAGCAAACGTTGCCGGAAAGACCCTTGAAAGGCTTTGTCATGAAACGAGTATCTCTGGTTTTTACCCTTGCTCTTGCCGCCGGCCTCTCGACCCAGGCCGCCACCGCGCAAACGCTGAAGTCGGTCAAGGACCGCGGCATGTTATCCTGCGGCGTGAGCCAGGGCTTGCCGGGCTTTTCGTCACCCGACGACAAGGGCAACTGGACCGGCCTCGACGTCGATATCTGCCGCGCGGTCGCCGCCGCCATCTTCAACGACCCGACCAAGATCAAGTTCGTGCCGCTGTCGGCCAAGGATCGCTTCACGGCGCTGCAGTCCGGCGAAATTGATGTACTTTCGCGCAATACAACCTGGACGCTTTCTCGCGACACCACGCTCGGCGCCAATTTTACCGGCGTGACCTATTATGACGGTCAGGGCTTCCTGGTGAAAAAATCCCTCAAGGTGAATTCCGCGCTGGAACTGAACAGCGCATCGGTTTGCGTACAAACCGGCACGACGACCGAGCAGAATCTCGCCGACTACTTCAAGGGCAACAATATGAAGTATGAGGTGATCGCGTTCGGTACCGCGGACGAAGCCGTCAAAGCCTACGAGTCCGGACGCTGCGATGTCTTCACCACGGACGTGTCAGGGCTCTATGCCGAACGTTTGAAGCTTTCAAATCCGGCCGACCATGCGGTGCTTCCGGAGGTGATTTCGAAAGAGCCGCTCGGCCCGATGGTGCGTCATGGCGATGACCAATGGTTCGATATCGTGAAATGGGTGCTATTTGCGATGGTTGACGCTGAAGAACTCGGCGTCACCCAAAAGAACGCCGATGACATGGCCAAATCGGACAAGCCCGAACTCAAGCGGGCGTTCGGCACCGACGGCAATCTCGGCGAACAGCTCGGCCTTACCAAGGACTGGGTGTCGCGGATCGTGAAGGCGGTCGGCAATTACGGCGAATCTTTCGACCGTAACGTTGGCGCCGGGTCGAAGCTCGGGATTGCCCGTGGGCTCAATCAGCTCTGGAACAAGGGCGGAATTCAGTACGCGCCGCCGATCCGCTGATCGCAGCAACCGGTTGCGGCGATGAGCATCGAGCCCCGACTACCACCGCCGCAGCTAGCCGCCAAACTGCAGCGTGCGTTCGGCGGACGGGCAGGGTGGGGAGGATTTGTCCTCCAGATATTGTTCGTCGCCGCGCTAGTCTGGATTTGCTATGAGATCGTGGCCAATGCCCGCGCCAACCTGCAGGCGCAGCGGATCACGGCCGGGTTCGGCTTCTTGGCGAATACGGCAGGTTTTGACGTCAGCCAAAACCTGATTCCGTATTCCGGATCGGACCCTTATACCCGCGTGTTTCTGGTGGGTTTGCTCAACACGCTGCTGGTCTCCATCATCGGCATCTTCTTCGCCACCGTGATCGGATTTCTCGTTGCACTGGGGCGGCTGTCGCCGAACTGGCTGCTGTCGCGCATCTCCGGCGGCTATGTCGAACTGGTCCGCAATCTGCCGCCGCTGTTCCAGATCCTGTTCTGGTATCTCGCGGTGCTGGCCGCACTGCCCAATCCCCGGCAAAGCATCGATCTTTTCGGCAGCTTCTTTCTTTCCAACCGCGGTTTCGTGATCCCGAAGCCGATCGGCAATCCCGGTTTCGAGCCTTTCGTGCTTGCGATCGTCATTGCGATCGTTGGCTCGCTGCTGCTGCGGCGTTATGCCCGCAAACAACTGTTCGACCACGGCCGGATGATCCGGATCTGGCCTTATGTGCTCGGCATGCTGATCGGCCTGCCGCTGCTGAGCTCGCTGGTATTCGGCGCCCCCGTCAAGTTCGAAATCCCCGAGCTCAAGGGGTTCAACTTTTCCGGGGGCTCGCGTGTCATTCCGGAATTCGTGGCGCTGACGCTGGCGCTGTCGACCTATACCGCGGCCTTCATCGCCGAGATCGTGCGCGCCGGTATCCAGTCGGTGCACAAGGGCCAGATGGAAGCCGGCAGCTCGCTTGGGCTGCAGCGCGGTTCGACATTGCGGCTGATCGTGGTGCCGCAGGCGATGCGGGTGATCCTGCCGCCGCTCACCAACCAGTACCTGAATCTGACCAAGAACTCGTCGCTGGCGGTGGCGATCGGATATCCCGACCTGGTCTCGGTATTCGCGGGAACGACACTGAGCCAGACCGGTCAGGCGATTGAAATCATCGGCATGACCATGGGCGTCTATCTGCTGATTTCGCTGGTGACGAGCGCACTCATGAGCTTCTACGGATGGCGGATCGGCCGGAGCATGAGCGCATGAGCGAGACAGCCGCATCGTCCTTCGTCCGTCGGGAACTCGTCCCCGAGCGTCCGGCGCCGGTCAAGACCACCGGTTTTGTAGGTTTCCTGCGCACGCGGCTGTTGAACTCGCCGACCAACATCCTGCTCACCTTGATGGGCATATCGTTGCTGTGGTTCACCGTCGTTCCGGCGGTGAAATTCCTGTTGGTCGATGCAGTCTGGCGCGGCAGCGACCGGAACGCATGTCTTGCGGAAAATGCGGGGCACGTGGTCGGCGCCTGCTGGCCTTTCGTGGAGGCGAAATTCGCTCAATTCATCTACGGCTTCTACCCGGAGGCCGAGCGATGGCGGGTCAATCTGACTTTCCTGCTCGCCGCTTTGCTGTTGTTGCCGCTGTTGATGCCGCGCCTTCCGGCCAAGGGCCTAAGCGCCGGTCTGTTCTTCATCGCGTTTCCCGTGGTCGCGTTTTTTCTGCTGCATGGTGGCGGCTTGAGTGGCTTCGGCGTCAGCTGGACGGCCGATTTTCTGTCCGGACTTGCGGACAGCATTGGCGACGCCGGCCGCAAGCTGACGAGCGCGGGCGAGGCAACCGCGGTCGTCGGATCACTGCTGGCAGGGCTGGGGAGGCTTGTCGTCCTGCTCAGCGTCGCCGTCACCTATCTGATCTGGCCGCTGACCTGGCTGCGCGATCACATCCAGGCGGCTGGTCGCCCGGTTTGGGCCGACTTCGCCGCCACCGCGGCCATCGTTTCGATCCTGCTGTTCGTCTTGAGTGGCGGCATTCGCACCGGATGGCGCTCCCTCATCGTAAGCCTTGCGGTCTTTGCCGGCATCGGCGTCGTGATATCCGCCATGGGCCTCGACCACGGTGGATTTCCGATTGTCGATACCAGGCTCTGGGGCGGTCTTCTGGTGACGCTCGTGGTGTCGGTCACCGGCATCGTCACGTCGATGCCGGTCGGTATCGCTTTGGCGTTGGGCCGGCGCTCGACGATTCCGTTGATCCGGATCTTTTCCGTGATGTTCATCGAATTCTGGCGCGGCGTCCCGCTGATCACGGTACTGTTTTTCGCGACCTACATGCTGCCACTGTTCCTTCCGGCGGGTTTTACGGTAGACGGACTGGTGCGTGCCCTGATCGGCATCGCGCTGTTCTCTGGCGCCTATCTTGCGGAAGTGATCAGAGGCGGCTTGCAGGCGATCCCGCGCGGGCAGGGCGAGGCCGCGAGCGCGCTGGGACTGTCCTGGGGGAAGACCACCGCGCTGATCGTGATGCCGCAAGCCTTGCGCTATGTGATACCCGGCCTCGTCAACAGTTTCATCGCGCTGTTCAAGGACACTTCGCTGGTCTCGATCGTGGCGCTGTTCGATCTGCTCGGGAGTTTACGGGCTTCGTTTTCCGATCCGGTTTGGGCGACGCCGACGACGCTGTTTACCGGCTTTGCCTTCACCGGAATGATCTATTTCGTCTTTTGTTTTGGAATGTCGCGCTATTCACTGTTCGTCGAGAACAGGCTGAACGCACATCGGCGTAGTTGAGCAAATGACCATGACCCCAAACTCGATCGTCAGCATTATCGGCCTCAACAAGTGGTACGGCGATTTTCATGTGCTGCGCGACATCAACCTCGACGTCGCCAAGGGCGAGCGCATCGTGATCTGCGGTCCTTCGGGCTCCGGCAAATCCACGCTGATCCGCTGCATCAACGCGCTCGAGGAATTTCAGGAGGGCCAGATCGTCGTAGACGGCATCGAGCTCGGCCCGAATTTGCGGCGGGTGGATGAAGTCAGGCGCGAAGTCGGCATGGTGTTCCAGAGCTTCAATCTGTTTCCGCATTTGACCGTGCTGGAGAACTGCACGCTGGCGCCGATCTGGGTGCGCAATATTCCGAAGAAGGATGCCGAAGCGGCGGCGATGAAATACCTGGAACGGGTGAAAATTCCGCATCAGGCCAATAAGTTTCCGGGCCAGATGTCCGGCGGTCAGCAACAGCGCGTCGCGATCGCGCGGGCCCTGACCATGAACCCGAAAGTCATGCTGTTCGATGAGCCGACCTCGGCGCTGGATCCCGAAATGGTCAAGGAAGTGCTCGACACCATGGTTGATCTTGCCAATGAAGGCATGACCATGCTCGTCGTCACCCACGAAATGGGATTTGCCAGGGAAGTGGCGAACCGCATCGTCTTCATGGACGCCGGACAAATTATCGAGGCGAATACGCCGGCGAACTTCTTCGCCAATCCGCAGCACGCGCGGACCAAGCTGTTTCTCAGCCAAATCCTGCGGTGAGAGTCATTCGTGTAAAAGCGAATGACCGGACAGCTTGAGCCTGCGTTTAAGCTCGTTTTTAAAGTTTCCGGACAGCGATTGGAAACCATAGCGCCACGCGACCGGAGCCCGTTCATCGCTCGGAAAGCAGTTTGTGAGCAGTTGGTGCAAAAAGGATGCGCCAATGCTGGGTTTTCTCTTCGGTTTCAATGCCCGGCTCGGCCGGATGCATTACTTCCTGAGCACGATTGGCTTGGCCGTCGTGATGACCGCAGTGTGCTTCGCCATTGCGGGCTACACTTTTCAATCCACCCCAAGCGGAATGCCCTTGTCCTTGGGCCTGATGGCATGGCCGCTGATCGTCACTGGCGTTGTATTCGCATGGATGACCTTCACGCTGCAGTCGATGCGCATCAGGGATATCGGGTGGGACCCGGTCTGCGTCATTCCGGCGTGGATCGCGATCCTCATCGTCGACAAGCTTGTCGCCGGCAAGATCCCGGCCTGGTCGCTCGGGCTTGAGCAACACGGGACGATCGTCGGCGCGCTGGTCAACCTTGCACTTTTTCTGGCTCTGCTGTTTTGGCCCGGTGGCGATCGCGAACACCCGATGCCAACCTTCGGCGACACGCGACGAAAACCCGATGAGCCGTCGCATCGGCGGGATACAGCGTCGGCGCCGGCGGCACGCATCGCGCGGGCGGGAGCAGGATTCGGTCGCCGCGCATTTTGAGGTCCGCTAGAGCGGGATGACTTTTCTTCGAGTCGTCATCTCGCTCTATCTTTTTGTTTGAGCATGATCTTTTCGGAAAACCGGTACCCACTTTTCCGGATCATGCTCTAGCGATAGCGATTGATCGCACTGCGCTGGTGCGCGATCACACCTTCTCGAACGGCACGCTGATCGCGGTCTTACGCTCGAGCCATTCCGGCACCGGCAGGTTCTTGGAGCGCATGAACTCCGGATTGAACAGCTTTGACTGATAACGGTTTCCGGAGTCGCAAAGGATCGTCACGATGGTATGGCCCGGCCCTAACTGGCGGGCGAGCCGGATCGCCCCGGCGACATTGATGCCGGTGGAGCCGCCGAGGCAAAGGCCCTCGTGCTCGAGCAGTTCGTAAATGATCGGCACGGCTTCCTCGTCTGGAATGAGGTAGGCATCATCGACTTTGGCGGTCTCGATCACGGCTGTGACACGCCCAAGTCCGATGCCTTCGGTGATCGATCCGCCCGGCGTCGATTTGGCCTGGCCGTGTTTGAACCATTCATACATCGCAGCCCCGTGCGGATCGGCGCAGCCGATGACGATACCTTTATTCTTTTCCTTCAAGTATCGGCTGATGCCCGCCAGCGTACCGCCGGTGCCGACCGAGCAGATGAACCCGTCGAGCTTGCCACCGGTCTG
>WNFD01006653.1_pt1 | contig 12204 bp, 10 predicted proteins | sample 5400491 | NCBI WGS metagenome assembly WNFD01 (sample SAMN13153343, study PRJNA577476) | soil metagenome | isolation source: 120 cm saprolite under Douglas fir tree site 2 hole 2 replicate 2 | place: USA:California | collected 2015-04-18 | reverse complement strand
AGCCGATCGGCGTATTCATGCTCGCCGGCCCCTCCGGCGTCGGCAAGACCGAGACCGCGCTGGCGCTGGCCGAGGCGCTCTATGGCGGCGAGCAGAACATGATCACCATCAACATGTCGGAGTTTCAGGAGGCGCATACTGTCTCCTCGCTGAAAGGCGCACCTCCAGGCTATGTGGGCTATGGCGAAGGTGGCCGGCTGACCGAAGCGGTACGGCGAAAGCCGTATAGCGTGATTCTGCTCGACGAAGTCGAGAAGGCCCATCCCGACGTGCACGAGATTTTCTTCCAGGTGTTCGACAAGGGCATCATGGAAGATGGCAACGGCCGAAGGATCGATTTCAAGAACACCCTGATCATCCTGACCACCAATGTCGGCAGCGAGCTGATCATGGAGCTGTCGCGCGATCCGAAATACCGCGACGACCCGGAGCAATTGGGGCTCAGGCTGCGGCCAGAACTGCTCGAGGTGTTTCCGCCAGCACTGCTCGGGCGCATTGTGAGCATTCCTTATTTCCCGCTGACGAATGCCATGCTTGATGGCATCGTCCGGCTACAGCTTGGTCGTATCGATCGACGCATTCGCGACAACCATGGCGCCTCATTCGTCTACGCTGACGCGGTGATCGATCATATCGTTTCAAAATGCAACGATCCGGATTCCGGCGGCCGCATGATCGACAACATCATCACCAACACGCTGCTGCCGGCACTATCCCGGGAATTCCTGAAGAAATCCCTGGCCAAGGAAGAAATCACGCAAGCACGAGTTACGATCGAAGATAACGATTTCGCGTATGCCTGGACATAAGAGACGTACATCTTCTGCCCACCGAACAGCTCATCACGCAGCGGCGACTGAACAAGATCAGGCTGCCGCGGTGTCTTGTGATTGCCGCCAGGCGATATTATCCCCCGCGATCCGCATTTTTCGGAGCCATCAGCGAGGCCGCCATACAGATGGCGAAGCCTCAGAGGCCTGCAGATGCCTCACCAGAAACTCATGTATGGAGAGTGATGTGGTCGTGATGCCGGTGGAAGCTCATCTGCTTACCCTGACGATTTCGACGCCGGAGATTGTGATGCGACCGGTGCGTGTGGGCCGCGAAACCCGCATGCAGCGCGAACGCATTCAACGTACGCGTGAGATCCAAACGCAACGCAGCGCGGCCTCCCTGACATTGTCGTTCATGGAAGTGAACAAGATATTCGGCGCCGCTGATATCGAGTTTCGGCTGCTGAAAACCACATCCGACTCCGTCGAGGCGCCGAAAGGATCCGAAGCGCTTGACGACGAGGGCTTCTTGATGCTGGCCGCCGGCTTTCCAATGAACAATGCCGTCAGTCTGCTGCTGGTTCGCAGTTTCGTAGGCTCGGAAGGGGGGCGCATCCAAAGAGAAGCTTGGCGTCTGCGCGGTCGGAGACGGCTCGCCCGACACGGCACTAGCCCATGAATTCGGGCACTTGCTCGGGCTCGAGCACCAGGGTGACATACGGGATTTGATGACCCGCGGCCTGTCGGCTCCCGGCACGCCATTGACGAAGAGCGAAATTAAAGGCGCTCGCGCCTCATGGCTTTTTCAGCGATTTGGCGGGCGTCCATCCGAGGGCTCGCGCTAGCAACCGGATGATTGGGTGCGAGGAGAACATCGCAACATGCGGAAACGAGCTCTCACTATTATCTGTCGTTTTTCGATCCCTTAAGCGCCAAGGGGTGCGTCAGACCTTGGTGCGCTCGGAGCGTTCGCGGATGTCGCCACGCCGTTGAGACGGCCCTGCACCCGCGGCGACACGGCCGCCGATGAAATCCATCAAGCCGCGACCGGTCTGCCGCCAGCGCGGCGGGATCGAGCGTCGCGAGTTGATTGCCGGCCTGCACCGCCGGGTCGGTGAAGCGGCCACCGGTGAAGCCGGTGTTGATGACGCCGCTGAAATTGATGAAGGTCGGCAGCGCAGCAGCGCTCGTGGGCGACGACACCTTGCTGCCCGGCGCGACGGTCACTGCATTCACGGTGTCATTGCCAAAACCCATGTCGACCGCGCCTACGATGCGCGATCCGGTCAGCATCGTCAGCGTGTCGGCGGCGTTCGAAAGCTTGATCGCCGTGCCGCTTGCGCCGGCGGTAGAAATGATGGCGCTCGAGTTGGCAATGGCGGCGGCACCGCCGGCTTGAATGCCTGTCTCGCCCGAGATGATGCCGGCGTTGGCGATGGAGGCGACGGTGTTTGCAACAATGCCGAACGTCCCACCCGATATGGCGCCGGCGCCGGAGCTGGTCACGTTGGCGGTACCGGCAAAAATGGCGGCGCCGCCTGCGGTAATGGCGCCAGCGTTGATCACGCGGGCGGTGTCGCCGGTAATGCCGAGCCTCCCACCTGAGATAGCGCCGGCATTGTTGATGGTAGCGAGGGTCGAGGTGCCGATTCCGCTGAATGTTCCCGTGATATGGCCGGTGCTCGTGTTGTTCACATCGGCGGTGTCGGCAGAGATGCCAAAGCCATTCCCGCCAGTCGCAGAGACGCCCATCGCAGAGATGAGGCCGGCATTCCTGACGGTTGCCGTCGTGGCCTGGATGCCGTTTGTGTCACCCGTGATGGCGCCGGTGCTCGTATTGTTGATCGTCGCATCGCTACCGCCGATGCCAATACCACCCGTGATGGTGCCGTCATTGTTGACCGTTGCCCCCGTACCGAACACCACGCCGAAACCGTCTCCCGTCACCGTCGCACCAGCCTGGATAATGTAGGTATTGTTGTTGTCGTTAACCGTGCCGTAGCCGTTGGTGCCGTTCTGGTTGGTGGTCTTCCCGATGCAGGTGACGATCGTGTTGTTGACCGGCGAGGCCGGCGTGCAGGCCGCCTCGGCGCGCCAGCTCATCGCGACGGAAGCAATCAGCAGCGCCTGCAGCAGCGCGTGTCGTCGCAGAATCAGCTTCGGGCCGGCCACGTATGTTTTTGCCCGCGCGCCGGATTTTTCGCCGACTCTGGCGAGAGCCATTACGCTCAAGCCAAACCTCCGTCCGAGCAGCCATGGCACGCGCTGAATCGACACGCGCAAACCCTAGCTGCGGCGGCAATGCGCGGCTTGGACGGAGGTGATGGAGACCAGGACCAAAGCGAATCGGCGACCTATTGTCGCGGCTGGGGATGCACCGACGCGGCCGGGCCGACGCAAGCGTCAACCCGCATCCCTCGAACGCAGGAGACGGCGGCGCGCGGGCAACGACGAGCTTCGTCGCAAACTTTATGCGCAGCGAAGACGCGAGGGATGAGTCGCCAAGTCTGTTTGCGCGACGTCGCGAGGGCCGTGTTGAACGGCATGCGCGAAGAACTACCGAACTCAAGGCCCAGCGGCTACAAATTGAGACCGAACTCGCAGCACTCGAGGACTTTCTCCGACCCAGCATCCTTCGAAGCGAATGCGTTCAATTTGCGTTTTCGTCTTGGCGAACGCTTGCGTAACCGCTTCGGTCACAACGACGATCTCGATTGCGGATGCCGAACTGCGCCGACAGAGCGCCGAAGTCGCCCAGCGCATCACGCATCGCAGCCGGAGCGCAGGCCGCTGCATCGTCGCTCCGTTCTTCTGGTCGAACGGGTAAGCGTCAGCGCGAGCCTGCCGTCATTTGCGCGGTCGCCATGCTCTCGGCGATGTTCCGGACCACCGTTCAAAAGCCCGGGTGAAATGGGCCGCGTCGTTGTAGCCAAGAAGAGCAGCGATTTCGGTGACCGTTTGGTCCGTGTGGCGGAGAAGGCTGAATGCCCGTCGCTGCAATGCATCCTGTACGAGATCGGAAAATCGGACGCCGAGTGTCCGCAATTGCCGTTGCAGAGTTCGTGTAGTCATTCCGGACCTTTGGCCGATGCGTGCAAGTTTCGGGTATCGGTCGAGCAGTTCGAGTCCGATCAAGGCAGATACGCTTGCCACCAGGTCGTCCGGGTCGGGAAGGTCGAATGCGCGATCGAGATCCTCCGCACTGAGGCCGGCCCGCGGCACGTCAAGCCTCGAATGCATGGTCGCCAGAAGCGTCCGATCGAAGACGATCGCGCTTGGCCGATCTCGAAAGACGACGTTCGCCCCCAACACGTCTTCGAGCGGCCCGATCATCTGGAGGGGCCTTCCGCAAACGACGACCGTATCGGGTGCCCAATCGGCACCAGTGTAGCAGCGAACGACCGCAATCATGTAGGACAACGCCAGCATTTCGTTCTGTTGCCGGCCCTCGACTGCCCTGTCGGCGATCTCGTAGGACCAGCTGACCTGCCTGCCGTGCAGTCGCAAAACGAGCCTGGTGGCACTCTGCATCATATACGGCAGACAGGTATCCGCCCGATGGACCGCCTCATGCAGGCAGGCGGCCTGCGTGACCCACTTGCCGTAGACTCCCAGATTGCCAAGCGTGATCTGACGCCCTAAGCGGGCGGAAAAAAGTTCGTCTTGGAGTTCGCGCGACGCGGTACTCAAAAGCCTGAAGTGCTCGCGCAGCGGCACCAGCGTATCGGGCGAATTCAGCAGCCCCAACGGCAGATCGGCACGACGAAAGACGCGACCGATCGAGCCGCCCGTCGCCGTCACGACTTCCGCTATCGGTCCCAGAGTGCTGGCTCGGGTGAATCCTGACCGACCCATTTGCCCAATCCCGCCAAATATCTCACCTCTTCGGCGGGTAATGGCATGCAGAATATTGGCGGTCACATTAGGCTGAATACACAAATCACACAACGTCGGCGGAAAGCACCGCAAAGACGAATGTCGGGGAGGAAACCTATGTGTCTATCTTGTCTTACGATGAATCTTGACGGCTTTCCGCTCGGCCTCGCCAGGCCTTCCAGGCGCGACATGTTGCAGCGGGTCGCGGCACTCGGCATATCCTTACCTATGGCGACTGCCGCGTTCAGCCGCACCGCCGACGCGGCTGAACAAGCCGCGCCGTCGACGACCGAGTTGACAGGCAGCATAAAAGCCATCATCGCCAAAGCAAATTCCGCGGAGTTGATCGCCTACCGAACGTTCGAAATCAACGGTAGCGATCTTCCGTGGACGGATCTCGGCCTCATTGCCGAGCAAGGTCAGCAGGTGACTTTCCTATTGTCCGGGCGGATGTGGCTGTCACGGGAGTACGATCTCTGGTTCGAACCGGGCTTGGTGTTTCATGCCCGCACCCGGGGCACGAAGCCAATCTACAATCCGATGAACAATAGCGGCACCATGATCGCCGCCCATGGCGGTATCATCGAGGTCGCGCGGTCGGCCGGCGAATGGGCCGATGAGAGTGGCTCGCTATGGACGCCGGAGGAGGCCTATAGGAAGGCCGACGTCAAGATCGTCGGTGTCGCGCTGCTCTGGCGGGACGACGCGGCCAGAGGCCTGAAAACCCTGCTCGCCCAAGGTGACGTGGGCGGCCTGCTGCAGGCTGAATTGTCCCGGCTAGACAGTGACCGCCAGTTGCCTGACGGATGGTCGAACCTGTTCCTATTCGGCGGTGGTCCAGTCGTCTTCAGCAAAGGGAAGGCAGGAGAGATACTGTGTCAGACCCACAAGAACGTCAGCATCATCGAGCGTCCGATCCAACTGCCATTGACGCCTGGCACACGCCTCAGCTGGCGTTGGCTGATCGAAGAACTACCGTCGATCCTGCCGGAAGATCAGGCCGCGGCGCATGACTACCTGTCAATCGGAGTCAAATTCGAGGATGGCCAGGATCTCACCTACATTTGGAGCCAGACGTTGCCACAAGGCAAAGTATTTCGCTGCCCCCTGCCGCGCTGGACCGGCATCGAGACTCACATGATCGTCCGTTCGGGTAAGACGGATCTCGGCACCTGGCTTAGCGAGGAACGCGATATTGCAGCGGACTATTCCGCTCACATCCAGGGACCGGCAAAGGCGATCAGCCATGTCTGGCTACTCGGCGTCTCTCCGTTCCAACGGCGAACCGGATCGTGCCGCTACGCCGACATCCACATCACCACACCCGAAGGGAAGAACTACAAGATCTAACCGGTTGTTCGACGAAACGAAACGATCCTCGGGCGTCATCGACAGAGGGTCGGGCAATCGATGTCGCCGTCGCCATACCGGGTTGGCCCCGGCAAACCACGGGATCGCGGCGATATGGGCAATATCGGACTGCGGGTGCGCCATGTCCCGGGCACAGCAGCGCGCTTCCGCGCCCCCAGCTTTTCGTGGTGGCTTGGCGACTATCGCGAGAACAGCGCCGGCCGCGTCTCAGTGATGGGCCGAAACGCTTTTGACGCACTCGGACAGCAAATCACCGGACGCGGAATGGCCAACGTCACCCAGGCTGATCATGCCGACCATCCGCTTGCTCTTGTTGATCACCGGCAGCCTGCGGACCTTCAGCGTCTCCATGTGATGCACCGCCTTTGCGAGGTCGTCGTCCTCCCGGCAACAATGAATGCCTTCGGTCATCACATCGCGCGCCATCGTGCGGCGAGCATCGAAGCTGTTACTCGCAAGCCCTTTGCAGACGATATCGCGGTCGGTCACCATCCCGATCAGTTGGTCGTCCTCCCCAATCGGAATGCAGCCGATGTCGTGCCCCCGCATCAATTTCGCGAGTTCGGCGATGGGGGTGTCGGGGCTGACCCAGTCGACACCCTTGTGCATTACGTCTTTGACTTTCATGGCGGACCTCCGTTACTGGATTTCAGGTGCACTTGATGCAACGCAATACAGCCCCCATTTTCTCAACCATACAACCGATCGGGTGCGACGGCACCTCAAGGCGCAGAAGAAATCATCATTCCTACGCGATCGGACCGGACAAACGCCGTCGCTGCCGCATTTGAGAGCGACTTCGCGGCCCGGGTTCCCGCCCGACATCGGACCCGGGCGGATTGCCTCCAAAAATATTTGCCCAGCGGCAAGTACGACGACAAACCCTCAGTCGTGCGCGCTAAAGCGCCCATGCGGTGCGTTGGCCGTCAGGCGCGCAAACTGCGCATGAGTGAGATGAAGCAGCGTCTGATGATCGCCGGCTTCCATATAGATCTCCGGCTGTGCCTCGATGCTATCGTCGACGATGATATCCAGTCCGTAGCACTTGCCGACGGCCGGAACTGCACCGTGTGCGCAGTCGCGGAACAACTGATTGATTTCGGTTTCATCGGCCATATCGACGTTATCACCGAGTTTTGTCCTCAGTTCCGACAGGCTGAGGTGATGCGATGCGGGCATGACGGCGAGCATATATTCGCCGTCGCGCCGCAACACGATGCCTTTGGCGAGACGATCGCCCGAGATATGGCATGCCTCAGCCGTGCGAGTGGACGACATGCTGAGTTCGTGGAGGATCTCCTCGTATTGGATGTTTTCAGCGGCCAGGTATTTTTGCAGCGTGGGAGCGATGGACATGACGTGACCTCCGGTGCAGTAGGCAGACCGTCCGCCGTAAGGTCTTCCTGCAGAGCCTCGCCTTACGATGGGCGGCTGCGTGATTATAAGGTCAAGATAGGTCGCCGTCTTGGACGCGCAATCCCCACCAAGAATCAAGCAGCAAGCGTCCGTCATTTCGGCTATCATCAAACGATGACGATCGGGATCACCGGACCCGGGCGGAAGGCACCAAGGCAAAACGCCGTGGTCGGGCTTATCATTGCGGCCTTCATCGTCGGGATTTGCCTGACACTGCTAAGGTTCGCGACCGATTTCCTTGTCGATTGGCTATGGTTTTCCTCGATCGGTTATCTGCCGGTTTTTTTGACCAGCGTCGGCGCCAAAGCCGCGGTGTTTTTCGCCGTTTTAACGGCAACCGCCGTCATACTTTGGCTGAACGGATGGCTTGCTGTGCGGTTTGCCCGGCGGCAGCCGACACAAGCGATCGCTGCGTCCGCGTGGAACCCGACGGGCACCACGCCGCCGCCTGATCTGTTCGCGCTCATACGCGATCGATTGCCGTGGCCCCGGGTAGTCGCGGGTGGTGCAGGTTTGCTCGCTCTGCTGGTCGCCGCGGCGGAAGCCGGCAACTGGGGCGTCTTCCTGCAGTTTCTCTATCAAGTGCCCTATGGCGTAGACGATCCGCTCTACAACAAGGACCTCGGCTTCTATCTCTTCTCGCTGCCCGTCTATATCCTCATCAAGAACTGGATGCTGCTCACCCTCGTTCTAAGCGCACTTTTCGCCGGAACGATCTACTGGGTGCGCGGCGACATCGAATACGACGTTCACCACCGATCGATGTCGCCGACAGCGATTGCTCACGGCTCCGCGCTGGCCGGTCTTCTCTTCGCGGTGAAGGCTTGGTCCTATGGTCTCGACCGCTATCTGCTGCTCTACGGCGACAACAGCGTAGTCGTCGGCGCAAGCTACACGGATATACATGTGGGGCTACCGGGCCTGTGGCTGTTGATCGGGCTTTCGATTATCGCGGCGTTCGCCGCGTGGGCAAACCTGCGGGTGCGCACTTACCGGCTTCCTGCCGCCGCGTTCATACTCGTCGGCATCGGCTCTTTCGTGCTGTCCGGCGCAGTCCCTGTGCTGTTCCGGCACTTTTTCGTCAAACCAACCGAGTTGCAGTTGGAGAAGCCCTACATCGAACGTAACATCGCGCTCACGAGGCAGGCATACAATCTCGATCAGATCGCAGCCAAGCCGTTTGCAGCCGAGCAGAAGCTCACCTTCAAAACGCTGGAGGCCAACAAGGCGACAATCGAAAATATCAGGCTGTGGGATTGGCTGCCCTTGTCGGATACCTACGCACAGCTGCAAGAGATCCGCACTTACTACAAATTCCACGATCTTGACGTTGATCGCTACTGGCTCGACGGTTCCTACAAAAGCGTAATGCTCTCGGCTCGCGAACTGCGGTCCTCCTTGCTGCCGCCGAACGCCCAGACATGGGTTAACCACCACGTGCTGTTTACTCACGGCAATGGCGCGGTGATGAGTCCCGTCACCCGCAAGAGCACGGAAGGACTGCCGTTCTTCTATTTGCGGGATATTCCTCCTGTTGCGGACGGAGGTCCCAAAATCGACGAACCTCGCATCTACTACGGCGAAGAGAGCGACGACTACGTCATCGTCAAGGGGAGCACACCCGAGTTCGATTATCCGAAGGGGAAAGACAACGTCTATGCGGCCTATGACGGTTCCGGCGGCGTTCCGATCGGAGCGATGGCATGGAGAGCGTTGTTCGCTTACTACTTCAACGACCCGAACCTGCTTCTTTCAAGCTACATCACGATCGACAGCCGGATCATGATCCGGCGCAATATCCAGGAACGGGTTCACACGATCGCTCCCTTCCTCAGGCTCGATCACGATCCCTATCTGGTCATAAGCAATGGGCGGATGCTCTGGATGCAGGACGCCTACACGACGAGTTCCTATTTCCCCTCCGCGCAGCCTGCGCAGGATATCGATCTCAACTACATTCGCAATTCGGTGAAGGTTATCGTCGATGCTTATGACGGGACCGTCGACTTCTATCTGGTCGACCCCGGCGACCCGATTGCCGCGACCTACCAGCGCATCTTTCCGAGCTTGTTCAAGCCGTTCGCGGCCATGAATCCCGACTTGCGGAAGCACATTCGCTATCCAGAGGATATGTTCCTGATTCAGGCGCGGCTGTATCAAACCTACCACATGGAGACGGCGGACGTTTTCTATAACCGCGAGGATTTCTGGCAGTTCCCGCGACAGCCGGGCGGCGACGGCACCTCAATGATGGCCCCCTATTATATCATCATGCGGCTGCCCGGCGAGCCGCAGGCCGAGTTCTTCCTCATGCTTCCCATGGTACCGAGCCGCCGCGACAACATGATCGCGTGGCTCGCTGCGCGTTGCGACGCGCCCGACTACGGCAAACTGATCGTCTACGAGTTCCCCAAGGATAAGCTCGTCTACGGGCCATTTCAGATCGAGGCGCGGATCAATCAGAATACGGAGATCTCGCAACAACTCACGCTGTGGAATCAGATGGGTTCGCGGGTGATACGAGGTGCGAACCTGCTTGTGATCCCGATCGAGAACTCGATCCTTTACGTATCGCCGCTCTATTTGCGAGCGCAGCAAGGACACCTGCCGGAGCTGAAACGTGTGATCGCAGCCTACGGCGAACATGTAGTGATGAAGGAGACGCTCGCCGAGGCCTTGGCAGCGCTGTTCGTAGAAACCGGCGCAGCGCCGGCGGCCTCAAGCACGACAGAGGAAATGCCCCTCACAAGCCCGGCGGCACGTCAGGCACGGCAGGCGCTCGATCGGTACAATCAAGCGGTGGAGCGGTTGAAGTCCGGAGATTGGAAGGGCTTCGGCACCCAGTTCGATGCAATGCGCGAGCTCCTGGAGCAAATGAACCGACAGTCCAGCGGCCACTAGATGTATTACGAGCGCGGATGCTGCGCCACGTGGATGCTACCCGCACCCCGATCAAGGACACTCCCAACTAAAATATCGAAAACAACCCCATGCAAAGTAGCATGGTGGTCGCTGGCATGGATGCTTTGAGCGAATCCTGCGAAAACATTTTGACACGTCGGGCAAATCAGCGGCACTATTCCATCATCGCGCAATAAAACGCCCATGGCCCTGCCCGACAACGGGCTGTTCGGCGCGATTGCAGGCAAAAAATCCTTACCCACAATTGAAGTTGCACCCCGCGCGAGCGCGGCTTCCTGGCCCTCCCGGGCGTGAAAGCGCGCGAAGACGAAAAGCTCCAAAGCTGTCTCCGAAGATTACAAGTGTCAGGCCGCCTGCGCCACATGCTCGGGCACTGCGCTGGATTTCTTGAGCAGGATGTCTGCGAGAATTGCGGCCATGACGATGAGCCCGCCGACGACCGTTGCGACCGCCGGGATCTCCCCGACTGCGAGCCAGACCCATGCGGGCGCAAGCGGCGTTTCCAGGCTGCCGATCAGGGCTGACCGTGTTGCGGAGACGAGCCGCGTACCGAGCGTAAGCAAAAGCAGGCCGAGGCCGAACTGCATCGTGCCGAACAGCGCGAGGTAGAGGAAATCGTGTGCCGATGCGGCGAGCGGATGCGAAACCGGCGCGACGATGACGGCGCACAGGAACGCGGAGAGGCATGCGGCGGGGAGCATCGAGATATTGCGATTGCGGCGCACGATCACCATCATCGCCGATATCAGGATCGTCATGATGAGCGCGAGCAGGTCACCGAGCAGGTGACCGGAGGCGAGCGCGCCGCGGATCATCACGACGACACCGACGAGCGCCACGAGACTGGCGGCGAGCGTCGTCCAATGCTCCCGGTCCGCCGTCCACGCATACGCCAACGCAGCCGTCACGAACGGCGCCGTCGCGTTGATCACCAGCACGTCGGCGACGCTCGTCTGGCGCAGCGCGTTGATGAAGCAATCGCCGGGAGAACGCGACGGCCTTCACGCCAGACGATGTAACCGGCGATGAAGATGCCGCCAAACAGGGCGCGCCAGAACAGCACCGTCCAGACGTCGAGGTCGATAAGACGGGTGAAGAGCCCGGCCAGGCTGAAAGCGATGGCAGATGCCGTGATCAGCACGGTGCCCGGCCATCTCCGGCCGCCATCGTTTGCGGTCGCGAGTGCCACCATGACGGCCGTTGCGTTCGCCGCCATGGCAATCAATCCCGCCAATCGCGAAGTGGCCGCCAGAACGACTGGCGCATCTCGTAGTCGACCATGCTGGGATCGACGCCGATGTCACGGAGGGTCCGCTCGTCGAGGCTGGCGAGCTCGCGGCGCCCCACGCGGCGGCGGCGCCACTCGCGCAGCGTCGCGACGATCGAGCCCAGGATCACGCGCCAGCGCGCGCGTGGCGCCTCGACCGGGCAATTGGCAACGGTGGCCGCCGGCTGGTGCCTGGCCGATGCCCGCGGGGTCGCATGTTGCGCCGCGACCCGGTCCCGAAGCCTGGGCGCGGCGATCGGCTGCTGGCGCTCCTGCAAGAGTGTCGACATGATCGCCTCCTCTTTCTCTGCGTTGCGACTACCGAAACACATATCGCTGTAATTTCAGTGTCTTATGTCAGGTTTCCGCCGAACCGTGACGGCCTCGGCGATTGCTACACCGGTTATACGCCGCCATACCTGTCAACACGTGTCAGGTATTTTCTGCTAGGCTGTGGAAATGCGAGCGAGCCGGCTGTTGTCGATCCTGTTGCTGTTGCAAGCCCGCGGCCGGATGACGGCCGAAGCGCTGGCGAGCGAGTTCGAGGTTTCGGTTCGCACCATCTATCGTGACGTCGAT
>WNFD01005941.1_pt1 | contig 12205 bp, 16 predicted proteins | sample 5400491 | NCBI WGS metagenome assembly WNFD01 (sample SAMN13153343, study PRJNA577476) | soil metagenome | isolation source: 120 cm saprolite under Douglas fir tree site 2 hole 2 replicate 2 | place: USA:California | collected 2015-04-18 | reverse complement strand
AAGACACCGGAACTGGCCCTCGCTCTCCCTCAGGGTTCACCTCCGGGACACACGGGCTCAGCTCCAGCGACGGGCGGTTGCTGCTCAACCGCCCGTTCGCACATTCTCCCCGATCCCCGAGACACAAGGGACAGGGTGAAGGGCTAGGTTGCATGAAGGGGAAATGAGATGAAGATCGGTTTCATCGGGCTCGGCACGATGGGTGCCAGCATGGCGGCGAACCTGCAGAAGGCGGGTCACGAGCTTGTCGTCCACGACGTCCGCCGCGCCGCGGCCGAACACCATCTTGCCGCCGGCGCGGTGTGGGCCGACACGCCGAAGGCGTTGGCCGAGCAGTGCGAGATCATCTTTACCTCGCTCCCCGGCCCGCCGGAGGTCGAACAGGTCGCGCTCGGCCCCAATGGCCTCATCGATGGGATGAAGGACGGCAGCGCCTATTTCGACCTGTCGACCAACTCCCCGACGCTGGTGCGGGAACTCAACCGCCGGTTTGCCGAAAAGCACCTCTATATGCTCGATGCGCCGGTCAGCGGTGGCCCGCGCGGCGCTGCCTCGGGCCGCCTGGCCCTCTGGGTCGGGGGCGACGAGCAGATCTTCAACCGGCACAAACCGGTGCTCGACGCGATCGGCGATCAGGCGCGCTATATCGGACCGATCGGCGCCGGCTCGGTCGCCAAGCTGGTGCACAATTGCGCCGGCTACGCGATCCAGTGCGTCCTCGCCGAGGTCTTCACGATGGGCGTCAAGGCCGGGGTCGAGCCGCTGGCGCTATGGGAGGCGGTGCGCCAAGGCGCCGGCGGCCGGCGGCGCACCTTCGACGCGCTGGGCGACCATTTCCTCCCCGATAAATACGACCCGCCCGATTTCGCGCTGCGCCTCGCGCACAAGGACGTGACCCTGGCGACGCAGCTCGGGCGCGAGATGAAGGTGCCGATGCACATGGCCAATCTCGCCCTCGACGACTTGACCGCGGCCTTGAACCGCGGCTGGGAGAACCGCGACTCGCGGGTCGCGATGCTGCTCCAGCAGGAGCGCGCCGGGATCAAGATCGCGGTGCCCGAGGCCGATGTGAAGGCCGCGCTCGAGCGCGACGGCAAGGGCTAGGGCCACGACTTGTCTGTAGCACGGCTGCGCGCCACCTATCGCGGATCGATGGAGAACACCGTGAAGACGATCAGCGTCGAGGAGGCCGCCGAAACCTTTGAGCAGTGCGTGCGCGAGGTCGAGGCGGGCGAGGAATACATCCTCACCCGTGATGGGCGGGCGGTGGCCCGGCTGGTTCCGGTTGATATCGGCTTTGGTCCGCTCGATCGCGCCGCACTGCGCAAGCGCGGTTGGCCGGAATGTGCCCAATGAGCAAGATGATCAGCATGCGCGAAGCCAACCAGGCCTTCTCCCGCTGCATTCGCGAGGTCGAGGCGGGCGAAGAAATCACCATCACGCGGAGGGGCCAGCCGGTCGCCCGGCTCGTGTCGGTGCGGCGCGAACGCGTCTTAACTCCGGAACAGGAGAAGGCTCGCGCCCGAGCCCGGGCGATCATGGAGAAGGGGTGGCCGATCGACGCCGGCCCGCTCAACCGCGACGAACTCTATGACAATATCCGCACGCCATATGACCCGAAGCGGGGCCGGTAATCCGCGGTTCACGCTTGACACGAACATCTTGGTGTACTGCGTCGACGATAAGGACGATGGGCGGCACAGCCTGGCCTTGCAAATCGTCGACCGTGCTGTGGAAGTCGATTGCTGGCTCACGCTTTAGTCTTTATCGGAGTTCTATTGGGCGGTGACCCGCAAGCGAATCATGCCGGCGGCGCGAGCGGCTACTCTAGTACGGCATTGGCTCACGCTATTCCCCTCTACCACCGTGTCCGCCTACGCCGTGCGCACGGCTCCAGCAGATGCGGTTGCCGGGCGCGCCTCGTATTGGGACGCATTGCTCGTGGCAACGGCGGCCGAGGCCGGCTGCCGGCTGATCCTGACCGAGGATCTCGCCGACGGGACCACGCTTGGCGGCGTGGCGATCCACAACCCCTTTGCTGCGGGCAGCGGGCTGACCGTGCGGGCGCGCGGCCTGCTCGGCCTCTGATCCGCGCCGCCAGCTCGCGGGCGGCTGGGCGCGGATTTAGGCGCCGTACGGGTGCGTTGCGATCCAGTGCCGAGCGATGTCGATGCGCCGGGCGAACCACACCCGGTCGTGCCCCTTGGCGTAGTCGATGAAGCGTTCGAGCGCGGCGGTGCGGCCCGGCCGCCCGGCGAGGCGGCAATGCAGCCCGATCGACATCATGCGCGGCCTTGTGTCGCCTTCGCGATAGAGCACGTCGAAGCTGTCTTTCAGGTAGGCGAAAAACTGGTCGCCCGAGTTGAAGCCCTGTGCGGTGGCAAACCGCATGTCGTTGCTGTCGAAGGCATAGGGCACGATCAGTTGCGGCTTGCCGTGCGAATTGTCCCAATACGGCAGATCGTCGGCATAGCTGTCGGCATCGTAGACAAAGCCGCCCTCCTCGACGACGAGGCGGCGCGTATTCGGGCTGCAACGCCCTTGGTACCACCCAAGCGGCCGCGCGCCGGTGACCCGCGAGTGGATTTCGACGGCGCGGGCGATGTGGTCGCGTTCGACCGATTCCGGCACGTACTGATAATCGATCCAGCGGTAGCCGTGCGTCGCGATCTCCCAATCGGCCTCCAGCATCCCCGCCACGGCGGCCGGGTTGCGCTCCAGCGCCAGCGCCACGCCATAGACGGTGACCGGGACCGCGCGCGCGGTGAACGCGCGATGAAGCCGCCAGAACCCGGCCCGGCTGCCGTATTCGTAGAGCGATTCCATGTTCATGTTGCGCATGCCCAGGACCGGCTGCGCGCCGATCCACTCCGACAGGAACGACTCTGCCGCCGGATCGCCGTTGAGGATCGAATTCTCGGCGCCTTCCTCGTAATTGATCACGAATTGCACCGCGATCCGCGCCTCCCCCGGCCACCGCGCCTCGGGCGGGGTGGCGCCATAGCCGATCATATTGCGGGGATACGCTGTATTCATCTGATGCTCCCCTCAAGCGATGCGGTGGCGCATCGCGATAAGGCGCCGGTACGCGAAACGGGCGACCGAGGACCACCCTTCGCTCTCGTAAGTCATTAAAGGATTGGCGCGCCCGAGAGGAGTCGAACCCCTAACCCCCAGATCCGTAGTCTGCCCTGGCAGCGTTTCCTGTGGTTGTTATGGCTTACTCCGGATTGCTATACCGCTTGAAAACCAGCTAATTAGCGGCTAGATCAGTCGTGGGTTATTACCCTGGAATACCCCACTTTACCCGTGCGTGGTTGCTAGATGGTTGTTAGAGGGTCCGGCGGCGGGAGCGCAGACCATGAAATTGAGGCTTACGAAAACGGCGGTCGAAGCGATCAGGCCAGGCTCACGCGACGCCTACGCCTGGGATGTGACACTGCCTGGTTTTGGGGTGAAAGTCACGCCCAAGGGCGCGCGCATCTACGTGCTGAAGTACCGTGCCGCCGGTAGTCAGCGATGGCTGACGCTCGGCCGGCATGGCGAGATAACCGCGGAGGAGGCGCGAACAAAGGCCGTCAAGCTGCGAGGTGCCATTGCTGACGGGAAAGACCCCTCGCGCATCCGCGATGACGCGGCTGCGGCGCCGACCGTGGACGAGTTGGCTGACCGCTACCTGGCCGAGCACGCCGCGCCGCACAAGAAGCCGCGCAGCATCGAGGAAGACCGGCGCAACCTTGTGCTGCATGTGCGTCCCAATCTCGGCGATCTGAAAGCCGGTGAGGTTACCCGGCAAGACATCCTGCGCTTGCACTACAAATTGAGGGTGACGCCGACCGCGGCGAACCGTGTTCAGGCGCTCCTTTCTAAAATGTTCGAGCTCGCCGAGGCATGGGGTATCCGGCCCGAGGCCAGCAACCCCTGTCGCCGCGTCCCCAAATACACGGAACGCTCTCGCGACCGGTTTTTGTCGACCGACGAATTGAACCGCCTCGGCGAAGCGCTCGACGCGGCCGAGCGCGACGGCGAGCACCCGAGCGCGATCGCGATCGTCCGGCTGCTGTTGTTCACCGGATGCCGCCTCTCCGAAATCCTGACCTTGCAATGGCCTCACGTCGATTTCGACCGCGGGTGCCTGCGGGTTCCTGACTCGAAGTCGGGCGCCAAAACGGTGCACCTCGGGCCGCCGGCGATTGAGCTGCTTGCGGAGCTACCAAGGTTCTCCAGCCCGTTCGTGTTCCCTGCCGCGCGCGCGGGACGGGCCGGTTCCGGTCATTTTGTCGGCATCTCCGACATTTGGCAGCGCATCCGGGTGCGCGCCGACATCGAAGATGTCCGGCTGCACGATCTGCGGCACACCTTTGCGAGCTGGGCCGTCATGGGCGGCGCCAGCTTGCACATGACGGGCGCGCTCTTAGGCCACCGCCAACCCTCCACGACGGCGAAATATGCACATCTTGCCGCGGAGCCCCAGCAGGCCGCGGCGGCGCGCGTGGCGGGCTCGATCGCGGGGGCGCTTGGGAAGAAACCCTCGGCCGATGGCGTTGTGGGGCTCCGGCGCCGGCGGACGCCGTGACGGGGGACGATTTCCGACGGAAGGTCGACGATCGCGTTCAACGAGGCGAAGACCTCACGGACGCGATACTTGCAGAGGTGAAGGAGTTCAAGCGGAGCTTTCGGGCCGCGGTTGGGCATTGGCGATCGTGGGGCAGGTCCGATCTGATCGCAGCCTACCTGCGCTCGGACCGCCCTCTCTTGTCGGACGAACGGGAATGGCTGGCAGGGTTCGTGGAGGGGAAAATCAAGTTGCCACGCGGCAGGCCGCCTGGCTTCAATTCCAAATCTTCTGAACTGCAGTCTGCCCTCGCCGTCGCGGCCTTTGACGTCAAAGAGTCGATCTTGCAATGGACAGCGGCCGGGGAAAAGCGCCGCGGCTTAAATGCGAAAGCTATCGAGGCTGCTGCCGCCAAGTGGTGCCCTTCCGGCATGGAACCCGTTGATTTTCAGGAGAAGCTGGCCACCTTCGTCGCCCGGGCGAAGCGCCGGAGATAATCCGCGGTCAAATCGCGATTTGGGTGTCGTATCATCGGACGGAACGAACCGGCACCATTGCTCTCATCGGATCTCGAATACCGATGTGAGGGCAAAAGATGTCAGACGAACGCTACCTTACGCAGAAAGAGGCTTCGCAATTCCTGGCCGAGCTGGGGCTGCATATCGCCCCATCGACCTTGTCGAAGCTGCGCTGCGTGGGCGGGGGCCCGGTGTTTCAGTCCTTCGGCCGGTTTCCGCGTTATACGCCGACACGATTGCGCGAGTTCGCGCTCTCGAAGCTTTCCGGTGAACGCAGCTCTACTACTTCGCAAGCCCCGCGCGTTCGTTCGCGTGGCCGGCCGAGGGTCATAGCACTGCGCGAAGACGCGCCGCCGGCGGCGCGTGCTGCTGCACCATCGGGCGGTTCAACGTGATGCGGGTGGCGCGCCATGCCCGAGCGACGATGGCGAGCGCCGAATAAAAACGTTGCGGCCCGGTTGGGTACCAGTCAACCGAGCCGCGATATAGAGAGCCCACCGCCTTTCCGAGGCACCGAGCCTTGGTTGTCTAGTGGGAATTGCGCCGCACGCAACTCGCTTCGTTGCCTCTGGCAACGTTTGCGCCATGCGGCCCTCGCTGACCCGGGCTGCGGCCGATGACCGCGCCAAATGCCGCGACCGCGGCCGGTGCGCCCTTCGTTCCATCCTCGCGACGCTTGCGATCACGTCCAACAAGGCGATCATCATCACCCCCGGCGGCAGAGCAGCCGCGCCCGTCACGCCCGAAACCGCCGGTGCAGGTCATCAATTTCCGCAAGGTGGTGAAGGGAGCGCTACGCGGTTTCTGCTCGGTCCGCAGGAATGCCGCCGGGCTCGTCTTCCGCGATTGCGCCATCTACGTAGCGGCTGACGGCAGGGGCTGCCGGCCGCGCCGGTGATCAACAGCACCGGGAAGGCATCATGTTGTCGATGGTAAGCGGCGGTATCGCCCCGACCGTCGAGTGGTGTGACCGCGACCGCGGCGACCGCTTTTCCGAGCGCGTTATCGGGCTGCTGCTTAAGAAGGACCCCGACGCGCTCGACCCCGAGGCGGGGCGCATGACCCTGGAGCGCGCTTGGCGCGACATACGGCGGCGACCACCAAACCGACTGCCGGCCGGTGGCAGGGGGCGCGGTCGCCGTAACAGGATCAACGCAAAGTGTGACAACAAGACCACAGTTCGGCGACATGCGAAATCGACCCCGCGGCGGACCACGGGGCGGCGCCGATGACTGTCGCCTGCTCCATCGCTCCTACCCTCGGGGCAGGCGTAGGGCCGTCCGGCCCCTTCGCTGCCGCCGCGGTCGAGCTGCGGGGCTACGGGCTGTTTCCCCTCCCGCTCGTGGGCGATGAACATCGGACGCCCGGGATCCGGGGTTTCACCACCAAATCCCGGCCGAGCCTCGCGACCATCCAGAGCTGGATCAACAGCAAGCGCTTTCGGGCCGCCAGCATCGGCGTCGTCACCGGGGCCGCGTCGGGCATCACCGTCATTGATGTCGACAGCGCCGACCCCGCGGTTTTGTCCAAGGTCGAGCAGCGCTTCGGCGAGGCGCTGATCAAGGTCAAGACCCCACGCGGCTGGCACCTGTACCACCGCTACGCCGGCGAGCGCTGCGCCAATCTCCGGCGGGAAGGGCTGCTGGCCGACGTCAAGGCGATGGGCGGCTTCGTCGTCGCCCCGCCGTCCGTGCGGCAGAGTGGCGCCCATGCGGGAGTGGCCTACGAGATCGTCAAGGGCGCCTGGGGTGACCTGGCGCGCCTGCTGCCGATCAAGCCGGGAAGCCTGCCGGGGCGTGCAAAGACCGCTGAAATTATCCTTTCGTCGGATCGTACCCCTGAAGCCCGGGTGGTTCAGCTGGGCGCCGTCGACATTGGGTACCGCAACTGCACGCTCTTCCGAGCTGCACTGCGACAAGCCCCCGGCTGTGGCAGCGAACAAGAGCTTCTCGAGAAGGGCACCGAGGTCAACACCCACTTCAACCCGCCGCTGGCGCTGCCCGAGGTCGCAAAGACGATCTGCTCAGCCTGGGGCTACGAGGTAAGGGGCGAAAATTGGGTCGGGTCATCATGTCGGGTGATTGCGGGTGCCTTCGAGTACGCCGCGCTCGCGGCGTATCCCGACGCCGCGCTCCTCCTCCGGACGCTGAGGCACGCCAATGGTGCCCGCGATGCCCGCGGCGAGCCCTTCGCCGCGTCGCCGAAGGCAATGGCCAAGGCTCGGGTTATTCCGGGCTGGGGTCGTCAACGCTACAGACGCGCGCTCACCGTGCTGGTCGAGCTCGGCTTCCTTATCATCGTGCATCGGGGAGGACGTTGCGTCGGTGATGCACGGAAATTTGCATTTCACCAGGGAGGTCCGGCGATGACGCCGAGGCTCGCGGTTTCCAACATCGCCTATGACGATCTCACGCGCGTTGTCGGTGCGCTGAAAAGCGGTTTGTCGATCCGCAAGGCGGGCCAGACGCTCGGCATGGATAAATCGAAGGTGCTCCGGCTGAAGCACCGCGCCGAAGCGTCTGGGCTATTCGGACCTGCTGTCTCAGCTCAGCCAGCAGCGGTGTCTCATTGTCCCACCGAAGGGGTGTCTCACTTTGCTGGACCCAATGTAAGAACACCCCCCGCCCTGCCCCCGCTGCCCCCCGACCCGAAGGTAATTGGTAGAGGCGAGGCGTTTGCCGCAGAGGAAGAGACAGGCTGCCTGCTGAACTTTTCCGATGGGAAGAGTGGCTATCGCCCCTGCGGTCGTCCCGTTGGTGCCGACGGCGTCTTTTGCGAAGCGCATGGCGGTACTCAGAAAATTCGAGCCGCTCCGGGTGGGATCTATCGCACAGTGTCTGCTAAGGACCGACGTGCGGAGCCTGTTCGACCGGGAGGTCGGGACGGCACGCATCAGAATTGAGAGATTGGATCGCGCGAGATAGCGAAGAACGTTGCTCTGGAGCTGGATTGGAACCGGCCCCACCAAACGAGCCCGTGACAATTCGCGCGAGCTACATTAACCGCTTCCAGAAGCCTCGCTACGTCGCGCGTCACGTGCCGGTCGATCCGCGGAACAGCCCCAGCGTCGGCGCTGGCAGGCACGAGGCCGGAGCCCGCGGAGCCGGCTCCGCAACAAATGCGACCAATGAATGCGTTGGGTGAAACAATATTGCCGGAGACGCTCCGCGAGCCCAAGGCTGCGTCGAACACCCGCCTTCTGACGGTCGCAATCACGAGATTCCACAGCGACCCGCGGCGACCGCCCTGCCACCGACGCTCGCGATGACGAAAACCCGCGACGACCAGTGGCCGCGACGACCAGTGGCGCCAAAGTTCATTCCTTAGTCTAGGTTCTGCCTCAGGTTTAATCATCACACCGGCGTCGAGGAGCCTGTGCCTAGCGCGCTCCGCTAGTTCGAGCGCGTGGCGTGCCCTCTTCTCGGGGCATCATCCTGGCTAGGTCCGCTAGGTCAGCAATTCCGCACGGTGATCCCGTTGGGCCGTGCCTCCGACAAAGGCAGAGACAGAACCCGTCCGGTTTCACAGTGGAACCGCGAAATTTGCGGGACCGTTGAGTCTTGCGCTCAGCACGCGGGCGCTCCCGCGCGGTAGCCTCTAAAAGTTCTCGTTTGATTGCAGCAGATCGACGGCAGGAATCGTCAGCGGCCTGCTCTCTGAGCACCCTGGCCTGGGCGATGTGCTCCGCCTGGCCTCGTAGCTGTCCAGGAGCCCGGCGAAGCGTCGGTCATGGGTTCATTTCTCGCGCCTATCGCTGTAAAATAGGTGATCAGAGGAGCCGGCTAATGAACGAGAGCGTCGCCACCCCGATTGTCGTAAACACCAAGGTCGCCCGCACCGGCGCCGCCGAGCGGATGCGCCGCTACCGGCAGCGCCGCCGCGCCGGCCTTCGCTGCTATCGGCTCGAGCTTCTCGATAGTGAAATTAAGGATCTCGTTCGCCGCGGCCTGCTGTTGGCGAGCGAACAAGCCGATACGAACGCCATCACCAAGGCGATGTATGCGTTCTTCGACCGTACCCTTGGGCGTTCGACGTGACGCGCAACGTGGGTGCCTGTGACGCGCCACGGAAGCGGCTTCTTGGGACCAGCCGATATACAGAACGCTGACATTTTGGTTAGCATGCTTGCGGGCCCGAGCACGCCGAAAACCTCCAAAATTTCAATTACAACCAGCCCTTTTACGCGCACGCGCACGCGTGCGCGTGGGAGGTTCGTCAAACTCCAATCTCGCGCAGCACATCGGTTGAAGGTCCGGAGCCGGCTCCGCGATGTATACGTTCTTCGACCGCACCCTGGGCGCTCGACGTGACGCGCAACGTAGGTGCCGGTTAGGCGCCACGGAAACGGCTTCCTGCTATGCAGCCGATGTGCAGAATCCGAACATTCGCGGAACATTCCCTGAGGGGACGGAGCGCGCCGAAACCCCCGGAATTCAACGATAATCAGCCTCTCGCGCGCACGCGCGCGCGGTGGGGGGTTGTTTAATTGAAGGACCGGAGCCGACATGCCATCGGCTGGTGCGCGACCGCGCCGCGCCGGTCAAGGTCGCCGCAGGCGCCCCGAAGGGGTTGCCTTGACGGGCACGGATTAGGGCGCGCTACGATCCTGCGCGAGCGATCGTCGCGCTACCGTGTAGACCATGTTGCGGATCGCAATCAACCTGCGCGCAATCCGTAGAAAATCGACCAAGGTGTATAATAAGAGATTATGGGCGTAAGGAAATCGTACAAGCGGAAAGATGAATTTAAAGACGATCGGGAGATGCAGCGCCATCGCTGCCGTTACCACGATGCGGTCGTTCATGATCTCCTCGGCCCGAAGCCATATGATAATTGGGTCAAGGTGTATGATTACCCCACTATATCTCCTCACCACGTCCTTTTCCGAATTCAACGACTCGGTCAAGCACGAGCTCGAAAAAATCGGGGCGTCCAACCGCCTGGTGCGGACCAAGAGCTTTGTTTTAATGCAGCTTGCCCCGTTAACCATAATTTTCCAATCTGTCGCGCGGCAAACACGGGCTCGACAAAAACACAGCGGAGGAAACGGTGACCCGACCCCACGCCGCCGATGATTTCCCGGCGATCCGCGCCCGCATGGAGGAGTTACGGCGCGAGCGCGCCCAGGCATCGGCCGACGACAAACCCCGTTCAGTCAGTGAGTCACGGTCGGATTCCGGCAGCAGCCGACCGGCGACCGCCGACAAGCCAGCGCTTTCGCCGGCCATCCGTCGGGCGTTCTTACCATCCATCGGGCGTTCTTAACCGGGATTTGCGCCGCGGCGGCGGCGTAGTCGCGAACCGATTGTTTCTTGAACAAGTTCATCGCCATCTCCGGCACCCCTATTGTCGCATCATATCCGGCCGCGCTGGGGTTCCGCCATGGCGCCAAGCCACCCGGAGCAAATAGACCCTCAGGTTGCCGATTGCGCAAAAAATTAGAGGTTATGGCGGAAGGTCCGCAATGCGCCCTGGAGGGAAACCGGCGCCCACGGGTCGGAATCCAGTCGTTCAAAGCGTTTCTGATTGGAGATAAAAAGAATGTGATTCATCACCTGAATGGTCCGTCGGTTCGGGGGGTGGTGACGCCGAAACCAGCCAATCTCCGCCGGGGTAACCCGTCCGTCGACGACTAGGGGACCGAAGGAGGTATCCCGGTTTGCCTGGTTCTGGAAACTCGCGATCCAGTCGGCCAGCGCGGGCTGGTAGACGCCGTTGATTGGAAATATTGGGGCCGGCCCCGACGCAAGCATAAAATTATTGCTAAAATACGGCGACGTATTCCACCCGGAATCCAAAGACATTGCACTGAGGAAGAATTGCACGAGCATGACGTCGGGCGGAAAATTGGAGCCACCCCGGCCGACCGAACCATCAACGTCGTACATCGCGATAACGGTGTGCGGCATGTGTCGCTCCTCTATGCGGAATGTCTCAAAGACGCCGATAGAGTTACGGCGGCCTTGCGGCGGAGACGCCCTGGTCCCTAGGCATTGTAGCTTGGGCCTACTCTGTATCCACTCCTCGACCTCATGCGCCAGCCAGGCGACGCGGCACTCGCCGAGCCGCACCCGCAAGGGGAATTGGCCTTTGAGTTCGAGGCGCCGGATGTGCATGCGGCAATACGGGATGCCGTAGACCTCCTTCAGCTCCTTCCAGGTGCAAAGCTTCAACTGATGAGACATCGGGTCCTCCGAGAGAGGAGGCACCGGTGCCTCGGCTGAGCCGACGGCGGCTTAGGGTAGCGCCGCTAACGTGAAAGCTGCAAGGTGGCTAAAGAACCGTCGCGTCTAGTTCAATCGGCGCGGATGCATTTCGCGGCGCTTTATCGCCCGTAGTACCCGCCATACGGCTGATAACCTGACGACCCGCCGTACCCCTGCCAACGATCGTAGCCATCGTTATAGCCGTAATTGCGATCATAACCCCACCGATAACCGGAGCCTTGCCACTGGTCGTATTCGGACGAGCCGACATTCCGGCCGTTGTTACAAGTGAGCCGACCGTTCGTGTTGGCGACACCCCCTGCACAGCGGTGCGCACCATTCAGCGTGGTGCGATCCCAGCTACCATCCATGCGGCGGCAATCGGCGCTGACCTGGCCACCATACGATTGGATATTGGTGCACGTGTGGGCGTATGACCCTGAGGGGTACCCTTGAGCGTGTGCTGGTGCTGCGGCAAGCGATAGCAGCACGGCCGCCCCAGCGAATAGAGTGCCCTTCGTTCGTAGCAACCCCGTGTTCATCGTCATCTCCTAATCTCATGCGATAAGACAACGGTTGTTGCCGGTCGAGCATTCCGGGGAAGTGTTAGCTGCGGCGGCCGAATAGGGGATGCCGTAGACCTCCTTCAGCTCCTTCCAGGTGCAAAGCTTCAACAAGACATCGTGTCCTCCGGGTAGGAGGCACCGGTGCCTCGGTTTGAGCCGACGGCGAGGGAAGGGTAGCCCGGCCAGTGTTGCGGTTTCAGCGGGAGGTTTGATGAACCGAACGGCGGCTTCGGGCCAGATCCGGGCGACAGCCGACGCATGCGCCGATGGGGAGGTTGCGCCGATTCCGGCCGTTCGCAGGACCACGATCGAGCTACTGGAGTCGACCCAGACCGGCCGCTCGCTCATACCGAACGGAAC
>WNFD01020704.1_pt1 | contig 12206 bp, 9 predicted proteins | sample 5400491 | NCBI WGS metagenome assembly WNFD01 (sample SAMN13153343, study PRJNA577476) | soil metagenome | isolation source: 120 cm saprolite under Douglas fir tree site 2 hole 2 replicate 2 | place: USA:California | collected 2015-04-18 | reverse complement strand
TTGTCCACATAATGACCCTGATCAACTTCGCGTTGTTCGACCTGGTCGGGAAGGTGCTGTCGCCTCGTATCCGGGACCTGGGAAAGATCACCATGGTGCGGGACGACACCCCGACCGGGACCGGGAAGCTCTACCCGCACGCCGGCCCGCTGCTTTCCGCCCGGTGGAACGAGGACCTGGTCGCCGACTGCTGGAGCGACCTGCTGCGCATGGCCGGATCACTGAAGTACGGGCAGGCCACCGCGTCGCTGATCGTCGGCAAGTGGTCGGCGTCCTCCCGCCAGAACACCCTGGCGGCCGCGTTGAAGGAATGGGGAACGCTGCGCCGCACGATCCACGCCGCCAAGTACCTGTCCGACCCGGCCTACCGCCGCAAGATCGCCCGCCAGTTGAACAAGGGCGAGAGCCTGCACGCGCTGCGCCGCGACCTGCACTACGCCCAGCAGGGCACCATCGGCAAGCCGCTCCTGACCGACCAGACCGAACAGGCCTGGTGCCTGACCGTGCTGACCAACGCCGTCATCACCTGTTATCCGGGGCGTTCATAGTCTGTCCGTTCGTGGACGGTGCTGGGCCGAGACCATCGCCCGGCCGGCCCGGCTGAGGAGTATCTGGAGTATCTGCGGGCGCAGCGGGTCTCGCCGAACACGGTGAAGTCCTACGCCCGGGCGCTGGCACTGTGGCGGGAGTACCTGGAGCAGTTCGGTCTGGGCTGGGATGTGGTGACGCTGGAGGACTTCGGTGGCTTCCTCACCTGGCTGCGGACCGGGGACGGCCGGGAAGTCGTGTCGATCGAACCGCGCATGTCGAGGTTCGCGGAGTCCGCGATCGCCGTCCGGCTGAGGGCGGTGACGTCGTTCTGCGGGTACCACCTGCTCAATGGTGTCGCCATCGGCGGAGGCCTGCACCGGATCGTGCGTGGCAGGGGCGGGGCGTACAAGCCGTTGCCGGAGCACGTCGCCCGGCGCGGGGGCCGCCGGCAGGCCGTCATCAGGATTCGGCAGCCGCGTGCCGCGGCCCCGCCGGCGCTGACGCCCGGGCAGATCGACCGGATCTGCGACGCGTGTGGGATCTGGGATTCCGGAGCCCGGGAGTGGCGGGGCTCGGTACGCAACCGCCTGCTGCGGGTTCTGCTCGCCGGGTCCGGGCTTCGCCTGGGCGAGGCGCTGGGGCTCCAGCATCGCGATTGGCACACCGGACGAGGCGACAGCCCGTTCATCGAGGTCGTCCCGCGTGAGCACCAGCACGAGGTGCGGGCCAAGAGCGGTTACCGGCGGCTGTTTGTCTCCGATGAGGTGGACCGGCTCTACGGCGAGTACGCGTGGCAGCTGTGCGAGGCTGGCGCCGGCCTGGCCACTGATGACTTCGGCGCCTCGTACGTCTTTGTCAGCCTGGGGCGTGAACCGCGGTTCGCCCCGTGGAAGCCTGACAAGTGTCTACGATCTGGCGGGCCGGCTTCGCCGGCAGCTCGCCGGGCGGGTCCCGGACGGCTGGACTCCACATTGGTTCCGCCACTGTCACGTGACCGCCCTGCTGCTGTCGGGCGTCCCGGTGCATGTGGTGAGCCGGCGGCCCGGCCACGCTGGCGTGCAGGCCACGCTCAACACATATGCGCACGTCACCGGGGACGCCGGGCTTCGGGCCGTGGCGGGCTGGGCGAAGCTGACCGCCGGGTGGCGGGCCGCGGCGGACAGCACGCTGACCGGATCGTGCTGATGGGGTCGAAGCAGTTGCCTGAGGCGATGCGTGACGGCTCTGGCTGTTACGCGCCCGGCGTCTTGGACACCCTGTGGCCGGCGCTGCCGGGGCGGTTCCGGACGGTGGAGCTGGTCTCGGCCGGCCTGGGCAGCGAGGACCTCGCGGCGTTCAGCCCGGGCCGCGGCGTCCGGGGTTTCCGGGTCAAGTTCCGGCTCCTGCCGGATCCGGTGGACCGCGAACTGGCCTGGTGCTGCTGGCGGATCCCCGAGCCGGGCGGCCGCGTCCCGGTGGCGGCGCTGCAGTCGCTGGTCCGCTGGCTGGCGGCCACAGCCGAGGACCAGGTGGTCTTCCGGGGTTCGCTGATGGGGCACACCCCGCGCGAGCGGGAACGGGCACTGGCCTTCACCTGCGCCCGGCGGCACGGCGAACTGCCGGGCAAGAACTGGCTCCTCAACATCACCGCGTTGCTCCGCCGCTGCTGCCAGATGCTCTGGTCCGCCTGCGGCCAGCGGCCCTGGTGGCGCCGCGAAGTGCGGGACCCCGGGCTGGATCCGCGGATACCCCGGCGGGCTCATGAGCCGATGGGCGGCCACAGCGTCTGCTTCCGGCAGCTTCAGCCGCTCTGGCTGCGGCCCGGGCTCCAGTGGTACTTGAAGGTGTCCCCGGAGGCCGGGGACCTGACCTGGAGCACGGTCCGCTCCCGCCGTTCCGGGCTGCAGGTCTTCGGCGACTGGCTCGCCGGGCAGCAGAGCACGCCACCACCGTGGTTGCGTGACGACCCGGCCGGAGTGCGGGTGTTCATGCTGGAGTTCCTCAGCCATGTCCGCTCCCAGATCGCGCGGGCGGGCCCCGGCAAGGGCAAGTCGCTGTCAACACTGCGGGTGAACGGCATCGTCACCGGCGTCGGGAAGTTCTGCGCGTTCATGACCGGCCACCGCGAGACGGCCGCCCGGGCCCTGGACGAGCCGGCCTGGCTGCGGCCGGGCCCCTGCCACGCCATCTTGTGGCGGCACGGAGAGAAGGGCCGGCCCGCCGTCCGGCCAGAACGACGCGAGGTCACCGACGACACCGCCTTCTCCCAGATCGTGGCCAGCCTGCATCTGCCCGGTACCCCGGCCGGCGACGGCGGGGCCGGTGACGGGCAGGTCATGCGCATCATGATGCTCGTGGCCCGCACCGGCCGGCGGATCAGCGAGATCCGCATGCTCGACCGGAACCCGCTGTTCCCGGTGGGCCGGCTCACCCGGCCCGGGGAGAACGACGCCGGCGACGGCGCGTTCGCCGCCAGGCTCCGTTACCAGCAGGCGAAGATCGAACAAGCACCGGACACCATGCTCATCGGCGCCGGGCTCGTCGCCATCATCCGCGGGCAGCAGCAATGGGCCGGCACTCACCTGGCGCCCCGGTGGGCCCCGGGCGTGGTCCCGGAGTACCTGTTCCCGGCGCACAAGATGAACCGCCACGCCGGCAGGGCCTTCACCGTCGGGCGGATCCGCCAGGCGCTCGCCGGATTCGCCCGCCGCCTCGACATCAAAGACAGCGCCGGACGGCTGGTCGACTTCAACCGGACCCGCCGTTTCAGGCACACCAAGGCCACCAGCCTGCTGAACGCGGGCGTCCCGCTGCACGTCGTGCAGCGCTACACGGGCCATCTGACGCCGGCCATGACGATGGAGTACGCCGAAACCCTGGCCGGGACCCATGAGGCCGGGTTCCTGCGTTACCGCAAGGTCACCGCCGGCGCCCGTGAGCTTGAGGTTGACGCCCGGGACCTCTACGACATGCTGGAGCTGGACAAGCGCACCGACCGGATTCTGCCCAGCGGGTGGTGCCTGCTGCCGCCCCGGCAGGTCTGCGACAAGGGGAACGCCTGCCTGACGTGTGAGAAGTTCACCACCGGCGCGACGTTCCTGCCGGAGCTGAAGGTTCAGCAGTCCCGCACCGGCCAGCTCATCGAGGAGCGCTGCCAGGCGTTCAAGACGCGGACGGGCCAGGCGATGAGCGCCGGCAACGTGTGGCTGGCCGGGCGGCTCCGGGAACAAGATGCTCTCGGCCGGATCATCGTCAAGCTCGGGCAGACCCGCCTCGTCGACGGCAGCACCCAGGCCGTTCGTGGTGCCGGGGTTTCCGCTCGCACCGATGCCATCGCCGTGGGCCAGAGCGGGAGCCGCGGCGATGCGCGGTAATCCCGGCAATCTCCGCCGGGCAGCCGCCGCCAAGAGCGCCGCTGCGACCGTTCGCGCCGGGCAGGGCATCAAGGACATGGTCCGCCGGGGCGAGCCGGTCACCTTTCGCGGGCTGGCCCAGACCGCCGGGGTGTCGCTGGACTTCCTCTACCGCAACAGCGAGATCCGGCAGCGGGTCGAACGGCTACGGACCCGACAGCGGACTAAGCCGCCGGTCCCAGCGGCCAGAGTCGACCCTGACCAGCCCAGCAGCGTGGTCCGCACGCTCACCTCCCAGCTCGCCGGGCTGAAGCGCCGCCACCGCGACGAGGTCACCGCGCTGAAACAGGCTCTGGAAGCCGCCCGCGGAGAGAACCTCGAACTCCGGCGCCGGCTGAGCCGCCAACCCGCCGCTGACCGGGTGGAGAGCTGAACGACATGGAGTTGTTGATCGCACGGCGCACCGCCCATCGGATCTGACCAGAGCTTCTCTCGCGGACGCGCCCGCAAACGGTCTACCTGCGCAGACAGCAAGATCAACTCAGGCAACCCCGGATACGCTGTGGAACTCCTTGTACATCGACGCGGCGGTGACGAAGCTGGAGGCTGGCGGGCTGGGCATCAGCCCCGAGATCCGCGCCCGGCTGAGCCCGCTAGGGTCCGGGCACATAAGAATGTCCATGGCTTCTACCCGTTCCACCGTCCCGACCTGGACGGCGGCCTGCGGGATCTCCGCGATCCTGACACCACCAACGAAGAGGAGTGACTGTGGGCGAGGTACGCCAGGGCCTGGGCACGATGGCCGACCCGGCCGAACTGGTCGCGGCGATGACGGCGATCGGGCTGCTGCAACGCGGCTTCACCGCCGCCGAGAGCGCCGCTGAGACCCGCCGGGCCGGCGGTGCGGAGCTGCACCGGCTGCAGATGGCGTACGCGCTCGCGGGCGCCGCCGACATGCAGGGGTCCCGGTAGTCGCAGGGAAATTTTGGTTGGATATCCCTGAGCTGTACTGATGCCGCGGTGTCGGTGTCAACAGGAGGAGATCAGCCGCTGGTCCTCGGGGGTCGATACTGGTAACGTCGCGTATTCAACTGTCGCGAATTCTTTCCGGTGGCCGTCCCGGACCAAGACAACCGGTGATGGTGGGCGCAGTGCGCGCGGGCTCTATCGAGGAAACTGGCGCCGTCCGGAGGTGTGGATGACCGCCTTGACCAGCAGGCCGACGTTACCGGCACCCCGAATACGAGGGCGTAAGGAAGAACGGCCATCCAGTGACCGGGCTCGGGAAGCCGCTTCCGGGGCAAGAGCGTCATCCGTCCCGACCACCCTCTCGGCCGGTGGGTTCGCGCTGCTGCTGAAGTTCTACACCACGCCGGGCGGTTCCCCCGTGCCCGGGCCGGATGGCTTCCGTGGGCCGAGTTCAGCTGTCACGTTGCTCCTAACGGGTAGGGGTATTGGTAAGAACCACGCCATCACCTTCGCGATCGTGCGCGACGGGCGCGTCGCCGGCGGGGGCTGCACCGGCGCGGCGAACCCAGCACGCTCGAGATCGGATGCTGGACCCACCCCGCCTTCCTCCGGCTAGGAGTCGCCAGGACAGCAGCCCGGCTGCTGACCGGGCTCGCCTTCACCGTCCCCGGGATCGAGCGGGCCGGGATCCACCACGGCAAAGCCAGCCAAGCCAGCGCCGGCGTACCGAGATCATCGGGCTGCCGGCCCATCGGCGAGCAGCCAGGCACCCCCTCCGCCCCCGCCGGGCACGGCATCGACTGCACCTGGCGCACCACGCGGGACGAATGGCTCAACGCCAGGTGATGAGCGCGGCTCAATGGCACGCGATTACCGTCGCCCGGCCGCGGCGGCCCGGGCGCCCGCGGCACCGCACGGCGATCATTACATACTCGCCGTATCGCGTCGCGCTTCAGCGTGCCCTGAGCGTGTCGATCACCAGATCGAGATGCCTGCGCCAGTCGAACCCTGGCCTCGGGCCCATCACGCTGACCACGCCGCAGATCAGCATCGCGATGTCGATCGCCTCAATGCCGGGACGGATCGTCCCCGCGCGCCGGGCGCCTTCGATCAGCTCTGCGATGACCGCGATCAGTTCGTCTTGCTCGGCCGGCGCTTCCGTCTCCGCCTGCCCGGCAGTGCTCGCCAGCGCGTACTGAACCCCGGCGTCCCCGGCGGCCGTCTCCGCGATACGGCGCAGCAGCCCCTCGATCAGTGCGAACGGTTCTCCGCCGGCCTCGAGCGCCTCGCGCGCCCGCTCGGTGAACAGGCGGAACGTCTGACGGACCAGCTCGGTTAGCAGCGCCTGCTTGGTCGGGAAGTGCCGGTAGACGGTGCCCACGCCGACGCCCGCGTGGCGCGCGACATCGTCGATCTGCGCCTCGGCGCCGCTCTCCGCGAACGCCGCTCGCGCGCTCTGCAGGATCCGCTCGCGATTGCGGCGGGCATCGGCGCGCAGCGGGCGCTCTGTTTCGCTGACAGTGCTGGTCACGGCCCCTTCCCTCCGGCTCGCTTGACAAGCGGAATCATAGTTCACTATAGTCTGGAGTGCAAACGGAACCGGAGGTCAGCTTCGGCTTGAGGTGCATCGGCACGAGGAGGAAAGGACACCACAATGAGCCACAAGGACCTTAACCCGGTTAACCGGAAGAACCCGAAGCGGGTCGCGATCGTGATCTCCAACCCGGTCGTCTCGACTACCACCAACTGGCCGGTTGGCTTCTGGTGGTCCGAACTCAGCCACCCGTACTTCCGGTACCCGGAAGACGCCTCACAGTGGCAGGCCGAGGACGTCATCAGCCGTGGCTACAAGCACGACCCGGACTTCATGAATCTCGTGCAGAACACCAAGACCGTGGACGAGATCAGCCTGGACGCCTTCGACGCCATCGTGGTTGCCGGGGGGGAGGGCCCGATGTTCACGATGGAGAAGGCGACGAATCTGCACGCCAAGTTCGCGGAGTTCTTCGAGGCGGGCAAGATCGCCGCCGCGCTGTGCCACGGCGTCGCCGTACTTCGCTACGCCACTTTGTCCAACGGCGACCCGCTGGTGAAGGGTCGCACCGTCACCGGCTTCACCAACATCGAGGAGGACTTCGTCGATGAGGCGGTCTGGTCGGCCGGCGCGCTGCCGAGGGGCACCCACGTCATGCCGTGGCGCATCGAGGACGAAATGAAAAAGCTCGGGGCCAACTACATCCAAGCTGGCCTCTGGAAGGGCTTCGCAATCCGTGACGGCAACCTCATCACCGGACAGCAGAATTACAGCGGCGCCGAAACCGCTGATGTCATCGTCAGAGCGCTTGGCGAGTAGCCCATTCCGACAGCCTGCTACGGTACGGGCCTACCGGCGCGAAACTCCCGCCAACCGCCGGCTCCACGCACTCGGTCACCCTAAGTGATCACCGTTCGTCCCGGCGGCGAGCGAATACCCGCCGTATCTGGAGTCCGAATCTGGGTGTCTTCGCTGTAAGCGCCGCGGGTGTTTTGTGTGCATTTCCTGCGTGGTGGACGCGTTACCTGGACAGTGTCTCCGCCGCACGCCTGGCACAAGTCCCCTTGTCGCTGCTGTTTTTAGAACTAAGCGGCTGCTGCGTGAACGCTGTTCAGCTACATGTCCACGCCGCAGACGTCCTGGTCAGGCGCGGCATAGAAAGGGACGACTCCAGATAACCGCCTGATTATGGACGCTTTAGCGGTCATTTAATGCTGGCTGCTGACAGGAGCCGAATGGCTGATCTGCGTGCCGGGCAGGGTACGGCAGCTGTAGTTCGTTGTAATCACTCGACTTTCGTGGTTATGCCGCGATGTCTTCCCAGGCCAGGCGGATGACGTTGATTTCTTCAGATGTCGGCTGGCCGGGGTGAGATGCCCGAAATCTGGCGGCGATGAGGACGCGGCGGAGCTCAACGGCCCGGGCAGCGCGGGTTGCGGCCTGCCAGGCAGTCAAGACCTGCTTGGCGCCTTCTATCGCGACCGCGTGGTCGCGCCCGCCCGCGGCTACGCGAACCACGACGCGATCATGAACGACGCCGGGCTGGCCCTGATGACCAGGATGATGTCCGTCGCCGCCGCCCCGAGCGACGCCCCGGTCGCCACGCTGGAGCCCGGCACCAGCCTTGAGCTGTGTGCCAGTCTGCCCGGGGCGAGGACCAACCTGGTCAGCAGAATCAAGCGCCGGCCTCGGCGTCCGCCGGCCGGATGGTTACCAGGAGACCGACTGCGGCACATCCGGGCCGGACGTAACACGCCACGCCTGGCCGGCGCGGATCTTCACGATGCGATATTCGCCGCGCGCGGCCGACGGCAGGCACGCGTCGTAGGTTTCCGCGAGCGTCGCCGAGGGGTCGGCCGGGGTCACGCTGATCGTCTCGCCGCCCAGGCACGATCCCAGGCGGATCAGCGTCCTGGTGACGGTGAACGTGCGCGGGGAGATCGCGACGATGCTGAGCTCGTGACCGGGACCGCATTGCAGCAGGGCATCCAGCCCGGTCTCGGTCTGGGTTCCGGCCAGCGCCTGATACCGGCAGCCGCGCGGCGCCGGGTAGGCCGTCACGGCCATGGACGGCATCCGCAGGACCTCGAGCCCGGTCCCGGTCTCGGTCTCGGCCCTGGCCGCGTCGAACACGACCTCGCTGTCGTGATCGAGGAAGACCGAGTCGGCGACCCCCAGGAACCCGGCCCTGGTCAGCTCGCGGCCGGTTCTGAGGTCGCGGATGTGCAGCAGCGCGTGCCCGGAGGGATTGCACGGAACCGTGTCGTAGATCAGGTACCTGCCGTCGGCACTGTATGACGGGTCACCCGGGTTGATGGCGTTGTTCCCGGTCCCCGTCATCGAGATCAGCACCTGTTCCCGGCCGCCGCGGAATGGGACCGTGTCGATGGTCTGCGCGCAGCTGCCCTGCCCCCGGGAGAAGATCACCGTACGGCCGTCCGGGGACAGCCGCGGATCGCCCAGCCCGCCGCCGGGCATGGGCACGGTCAGCGTCCTGATCAGGTGGCCGTCGGCCGCCGAGTACACGGCCACCACGGCCAGGACGGGCGTGGTGGCCCACGAGACGCCGATGAAGTTCGCCGGGAAACCGGCGGCGGTCACACCTGCCGTCGCAGACGTGCTAGTCATAACAGTCACCGGTGCCGTCGCCGGAGGCACCGCACGCGGAGCCGTCGCCGCTGAGCCGCCGCACCCCGTTGCCATGAGGAGCAATCCAGCGGCCAGCATCGCGCCTGCCGCCCGGACACGACCCGCAACCATCGCGCCACCTTCTTACCCGCCTGACCCGTAGACGCGCCAGATGGCCGGGGGGTTGCGCCGAGCCCGGACGACTCCCGCCAGCTCCGCCAACCCCGAAATGTACGAAAGTCGAGTAATCATGGTGTGGCATCTGCGTAGGCATTCCAGCGCCGGTGGGCTTGGCCGGCTCGGTACTGGTGGCGGCGTCGCCACTGCGACCAGTGCTGGCGGTGGGCGTGATCTCGGCGAGGCGGCGGGATGACGGTGCCGCGCAGCATGCGCAGCATTTCAGGAATGGTGACCGGGATCAGGCCTATCTCCAGGCCGGCGCGGGTGTCCCGGTCCAGGGCGGCGGCGACGGCCAGGTACATGCAGGCGAGCAGGCACAGGGGCGCTCCAGCGGTGCCAGGACCTCCAGCGGATCACCTGACCGGAGTCCAGTCCGGCCACCTGCTTGGCGAGCTGGTGATCTTCTTCGATGGTCTAATCACAAATGGCAAGTTCTGCTGTGTGCGGCGGCTGGAGCTGAGCTTGACCTGGTGGCACCGGCCGCTGCGGTTGCGGGGATCTGCTCTCCAAGGAGATGTCGTCCTGGCAGGAGAGCCCGATGAACCGGACCTGGAGCGTGTGCCGTCAGCCGAGCCCGAGCCGCGGCGCCGAGCGCAGGTGGGATCGGGCCTATCAGCTGCTGGTGCGCTGGGCCGGGCAGGGCGGCCTGCCGGATCTGATGCTGATCGCGGAGGAGGTGCCTGATGCGGACGGCGGTGTATGCGCGGGTGTCGACCACCCGCCAGGCCCAGGCGCAGGGTATCGAGCAGCAGCTTGACCGGCTGCGCGCGGCGGTCGCGGAGCGTGGCTGGGAGCTGGATGACCAGCACGTCTACCGTGATGACGGCTATAGCGGCGCCCGCCTGGGACGGCCGGGGCTGGACCGGCTGCGCGATCATGCGGCGCTGGCCGATCTGGACGTCGTCGTGGTGGCCGCGCCGGACCGGCTGGCCCGCAACTATGTCCATCAGGTGCTGCTGATCGAGGAGCTGGCCGGTCACGGCTGCCAGGTGGAGTTCCTGGACCGGCCGATGAGCGCCGACCCGCACGACCAGCTGCTGCTGCAGATCCGCGGGGCGGTCGCGGAGTACGAGCGGACGCTGATCACTGAGCGGATGCGCCGCGGGCGGCAGGCGAAGCTGCGGGCGGGCACGCTGCTGCCGTGGACCACGCCGCCGTTCGGGTACCGGCTGGACCCCGACCGTCCGCGGCTGGCGTCTGCGGTGCGGGTGGACCCTGCGGAGGCGGCGCTGGTGGCGCAGCTGTTCGACTGGTACCTCGAACCCCAGGCGACCATCTACCGGCTCGCCCGGCGGCTGACCGACCTGGGGGTGCCCACCCCGCGGGGCGGGCCGCGGTGGAACACGGCCAGCGTGCGCGGCATCTTGCGCACTCCAAGATCATCTCCGGGGCTGTGGATAACATCCGCCGCCCTACTTGTGGATTCGGGTCTGAGGAGACCTTCGCCCAGGTGCAGGCCAAGCTGGATGCCAACCAGCAGACCGCCTCGCGGAACACCCGGCACGAGTACCTGCTGCGCGCGCTGATCAGCTGCGGCGCGTGCCGGCTGACCTGCGGTGTCCGCCAGACCCAGGCCGGCTACCGCTACTACCAGTGCCGCGGGCGCACCGACCCGCTGCGCGTGGCGGAGGGCCAGCGCTGCACGGCACGCTACATCCCCGCCGGGCAGCTGGATGAGCTGGTCTGGGCCGACCTGTGCGCCCTGGTGACCGATCCCGCCCAGGTCGCCCGCGCGCTAGACCGGGCGCAAGGCGGCGCCTGGCTGCCCCAGGAACTCCACGCCAGGCAGACGGCCATCCGCCAGGCCCTGGGCCAGCTGGACCGCCAGCAGCAGCGGCTGCTTGACGCCTACCTGGCCGAGATCATCGCCCTGGCCGAATTCCAGCGCAAGCGGGACGAGCTGGACCGCCGCCGCGCCGCCCTGGCGGCCCAGCAGCGGCAGCTGGACACCGCCGCCGCTCAGCGGCTGGAACTGCAGGCCGTCGCCGACGGCATCGAGGCATTCTGCCAGGCCATCCGGGCCGGGCTGGCCACCGCCACCTTCGCCCAACGGCGGCTGCTGGCCGAGCTGCTCATCGACCGCGTCATCGTCACCGACGGCCAGGTCCAGATCCGCTACGTGCTCCCCACCTCCCCCGACGGGCCGCACCGCCCTTTTTGCCAGTTGCGTAAAGACCATCTCGATCCGCCACCGGGCCGATGCGATGGCGATCAGCCGGGCCAGCGGCACCGGCCCGGGTGCCCGGCACCGGTAGTACGACAGGGTTCCGGTGTAGCGGTGCCGGCGGGCCAGCAGCACGCTGTGCCCGTCATCGCGGCCGTCGCCGGGGATGTCGTCACCGGTCACCTCCAGCATGGCCCAGTCGTAATGGCGCAGGCCCTTGCTGCCGTGCCCGGTGCGGATCCGGTGCCAGGCACCGCGGGGGATCAGCGTGGCGGCCCGGGCCGCGGTCAGGACCCGGCCTGAGCCGAGGGTGAGGGCGTGGTTGGCGCGGACCGCCAGCACATACCCCATGCCGCGGCCGCGGATCGCGCGGCGTAGCTGCCGCCCGCTGTAGACCTCGTCGCCGGCCACGAAGGCGGCGCGGATCCCGCGCTCGTGCGCGCGGGCCAGCAGTTCCCCGGCCAGCTCCGGCTTGGTCGCGAACATCACCTGTTCGGGCACGCCGGCCAGTTCCCGGTGCTCCTCGTCGGCCGCGCACGTCCCGGGCAGGTACAGCGCCCGGCCGATCAGGGCGTGGCCACGGGACGCAGCGAAGGTCAAGGTGACGGCCACCTGGCACAACGCGATCCCGCCCACGGTGCCGCTGTACTGGCGGGCTGCACCCACCGCATCGGCAGATGACTTCTCATCGGCGGTCTCGTCCACGATCAGCACCGCGTCCTGGTCACCCAGATGGCTGACTGCCCAGGCCGCTGCCGTATCGAGGACCTGCTGTTCGTCCCAGACCGCCCGCGACAGCAGGTGCTGCAGCCGGTGCGGGCCTGAATGCCCGGCCGCCTCGGCGATGCTCCAGCAGTTGTAGTCTTCC
>WNFD01009126.1_pt1 | contig 12206 bp, 13 predicted proteins | sample 5400491 | NCBI WGS metagenome assembly WNFD01 (sample SAMN13153343, study PRJNA577476) | soil metagenome | isolation source: 120 cm saprolite under Douglas fir tree site 2 hole 2 replicate 2 | place: USA:California | collected 2015-04-18 | reverse complement strand
GGCCTCGGCAAAGGCCTTGGGGCCGGCGACGCGGAAGGCGCGGGAGGAGGTGAAATCCGCCATTTGGGTCTTCATGTGGCGCAGCACAGGGATCGTGAACAAAGTCGGCGGCCCCATCGGCCAATAGAGCGGCTCGAACTGGTCGCGAGGCTGGTTGGGCGCGACGACATTGCGGGTGCGCCCGACGCCGGAGCGGCCGCTCTCGCCATGCGTGATCAGCACCCTCTCGCACAGCCCGGAGGCGATCGCTGCGGCGGCGTGGCGGACATGGATCATGAACGAGCAGCCGCCGACCGCGGTGCCGTCGACCCATTTCGGGGTGATGCCGAGATAATGCGTGATGGTCACCGGCGTCTCGCAGCGATCGCGACCCCGTCGATGTCGGCTGGTTTGAGCCCGGCATCGGCCATCGCATTGAGCGCGGCGTCCGAGTGCAACTCAATCTGCGCCGAGTTATCGGTACGCGATCTTGAAACTAGGCGCCATTGGCGTACATTCGAGCGATGTGGACACGGCCGATTGCGGTGGCTGAAACGGCCGTATTCATTCGCCAGGCAGCCGATCTCTGGACCGATGAGGAACGAGCCGACTTTGTGGACTTCATAGCGCGCACCCCCGAGGCAGGCGACCTGATCCCCGGGGGCGGCGGATTGCGCAAGGTAAGGTGGAGCCGAAGAGGCACCGGGAAGCGAGGCGGAGTGCGAGTGATCTATTTCTATTACAACCCGGGTATGCCGCTTACCTCCGTGATCTATGCGAAATCGCAGCGCGATGACCTGTCGCCCGATGCGAGGCGATCGGTGCACGCGCTCGTGGAGAGGCTCAAGCAGACATACGCGCGTTCAGGAGAACGGCCATGAATAGGTTCAGCAAGGAACTGATCGAAAGCCTGACTGAGGCGTGCGAGCACGCCGAAGGGAAGCCTGGTATGGTGCGCGTCCATGTAGTTGAGGTCCCCGACGTAAGAGCGATTCGCCGCCGGCTGCGCATGTCTCAACAGGAATTTGCGCGTGTTTATCGAATACCGCTGGCCACGCTGAAAAACTGGGAGCAGGGGCGCCGTCAGCCGGACGCACCGGCGGCCGCGTATCTGCAAGTCATCGCCAAATGCCCCCGCGAAGCGCGCGAGGCGCTCTCCCCATAATCGCGGCAGGATCCGACCGGCTGACAGGTGGGCGTCTTCGGGAGCCCGAGCACCTCACGGCGGCTCGCTCGACATGATAATGGTGCCGGAGGCGGCGAACATGCCCCGACGCGATGGCAAACCCGAGATCTTGGCGCCGGGGATTTGAGCCTGGGCGGTGCCGCGCATCTGGCGCACGCTCTCCTGCAGCGCATACATGTCGTACATGCCGGAATGCATGTAGGAGAGGCCGCCGCCATTGGCTCTCGCGAGGTCCTCGGCAGCGCGTCGGTTAAACCTGGTGATGTAATTGTAGATATGATGTATGTCGCGTAGCGCCGACGGCGACCAGACTACTCGCACGGCGGGGGAGTGATCTCACCCCTGGCGAGTTTGAGCAGCCATTCTCTGACTTTCTCGTGCGGTATACCTTTGCCCGCATCGAACTCGGCTTCGGCTTCGGCGATCGCGCGCGCTTCGGCTTCGCCGTCGATCTGATCAAAAACAGACTTCACCTCAGCCATGCGACCCTCCGCCCGAACCTCTGTACCCTATCGTATCTTGGGCTCAAAGGCTAACGCAGCAAGCCCGCACGACATCCGGCCGTAAGACTGGCCGGCGAGGCTGGTCGGCGCCACGGCCTTGCGGGTGCGCCCGATGCCGGAGTGGCCGCTCTCGCCATGGGTGATCAGCATCAAGCCCGTTCAGCCGTTCGGAACTTGGCGATCCGCGGTGGCGTTGTTTCTCGATGCCCTTAAACGACCAAGGCGCTGACGGCGCTATACCAAGCACTATTCTGGTCGTGGAGCCCGACATCCTGGTTCGGATGGTCATCGCAAGCTATCTGCGCGACTGCGGGTACAGGGTTCTCGGGGGTGTCACAGCCGCCGACGTCACGGCCGTACTCGGTTCCGGGCAGAAGATCGACGTCGTCTTTTCGGAGGTTCGGCTGCGCGGCAGAGTGGACGGCTTCGGTCTTGCTCGTTGGGTTCGCGAGCATCACCCGGGCGTTGATGTGATCTTGACCTCCGCAGCCGCCAGAGCCGCCGACAAGGCGAGCGATCTTTGCGACGATGGTCCGCTCGAAAAACCTTACCAGCCGAAGGAAGTTGTTCGCCGCATCAATCTCCTTCGGGAACGACGGCGAACAGCGCCGAACGCCTGAGGGAAGCGCCGGGGACCCCGTATCGCGGCTATCTCGAAGGGGGCACGGCGTGATGCGGGGTTAGGCCCAGACTCGTTCACACTCTCGAAGGCCGGGATTTGGCTGCGCCATGGACGCAACTCTTTGCCGGTGGGGAAGCGCAACTGTCCGGTTCGGCTTTCGGCCGCAGCTTCACGAAGGTGCTGAGACGGATGCACCATCTTTGGTCCCGCACCATCTTTGGTCCCCCGTGGCCGGACTTGTTCCGGCTACCCACGTCTTCGCCGTGCGCTCCGTCGAACGGAAAGAAGGCGTGGATGCCCACGGATCAAGTCCGTGGGCTGAAGGCCCACGGGCCAAGCCCGGCCAAGGGGATCGTGGGTTGTGCTGGGAACTCGAGAAACAACCGATTTCGCTCAACCCGACAGCTGTGGTGGGGGAGCGGGAATCGCATTCGCACTTCTATAAACCGTTCAGTCCGCGGGCGTCGTCGTAGATATCGGGAGATGGGCTTCACAAGAGGCCCTTCCGGCATTAGCCTGTTCCGTTTGCTTCCAGGTACAGCCCTGCCATGCCCTTCCTCGCCGATCGTCTTGCTCGCGTCAAACCCTCGCCCACGATGGCAATCACCGCGCTCGCTACCGAATTGAAGGCAGCGGGGCGCGACATTATCAGCTTGTCTGTGGGCGAGCCCGATTTCGATACGCCTGAGAACATCCAGGAAGCGGCGATCGCGGCGATGCGGCGCGGCGAGACCCGCTACACCGTGTTCGACGGGCGGATCGAGCTGAAGCAGGCGGTATGCGGCAAGTTCAAGCGCGAGAACGGGCTCGACTACGAGCCCTCGCAGATCACCATCAGCAATGGCGGCAAGCAGGTGCTCTACAACGCGATGGTCGCCACGATCAATCCCGGCGACGAAGTCGTGATCCCGGCACCGTTCTGGGTCTCCTACCCCGAAATGGTGCTGCTGTGCGAGGGCACGCCGGTGCCGGTGAGTTGCCCGCAGAACAACGGTTTCAAGATGCGGCCCGAGGATCTCGACGCGGCGATCACGCCCAAGACCAAATGGCTGATCTTGAACTCGCCGTCGAACCCGTCGGGCGCCGCCTACGCCGAAGCCGATTTGCAGGGCGTCGCCGAGGTGTTGCTGCGTCACCCGCATGTCTGGGTGATGACCGACGACATGTACGAGCACCTCGTCTATGACGATTTCCGGTTTAGGACGATCGCTCAGGTCGAGCCGCGTCTCTACGAACGCACCCTCACCGTCAACGGCGTCTCGAAAGCCTATTGCATGACCGGCTGGCGCATCGGCTATGGCGCCGGACCAAAGCAGCTGATCAAGGCCATGGGTGCGATCCAGTCGAACTCGACCGCCAACCCGTGCTCGATCAGCCAGGCCGCGGCGATCGAGGCATTGAATGGGCCGCAGGATTTCATCGCGCCCCATGCCCGGGTCTTCAAGGAACGCCGCGACCTCGTCGTCGACCTCCTGAACCGTGTCCCGGGCTTGCACTGCCCGACGCCGGAAGGCGCGTTTTACGTCTACCCCTCCTGCGCCGGGGTGCTCGGCAAGCGGACCCCTGCCGGCGAAACGATCGAGAGCGACGAGGATTTCGTCCGCTACCTGCTCGAGGAGACCGGAGTGGCGGTGGTGCACGGCGCCGCCTTCGGCCTGTCGCCGCATTTCCGCATCTCCTACGCGACCTCGACCGAGGTATTGCGCGAGGCCTGCGCGCGAATCGACCGCGCCTGCCGCGTCCTCTCGGGCTAGCCTCGCCTGACGGCGCCGCAGCCATTCGGGCATGAGGGGCGGCGCCAGATTTCGATTGCCATCCGGGCGGCCGTCGCGCCACATATGAGGACAGATCGGGCACCGTCGGATCGCCGCCCTGCGGTCGAGCGGCCGCCCGGTAATTCGGCTGGAGGCGCCTATGGCGAATTCGACCGCGGCCCCGCGTTGCGCCGCGCTGATTGGCCCGTACCTCTCGGGCAAGACGACGTTGCTGGAAGCTCTGCTTCATGCGAGCGGCAGCACGTCCAGGCGCGGCAGCGTGCGCGACGGCAACTCGGTCGGCGACCATTCCGCCGAGGCGCGCGCCCGGCAGATGTCGACCGAAATCAATGTGGCCGGCGCCGCCTTTCTCGGCGATCCCTGGACGATCCTCGATTGCCCCGGCTCGGTCGAGCTGCTGTACGAGGCCCAGGGGGCATTGCTGGCGAGCGACGTCGCCGTCGTCGTCGTCGAGCCCGAGGTCGAGCGCGCCCTGACGATCAGCTCATTGCTGCGCTTCCTCGACCAGCACCAGATCCCGCATATGATCTTTATCAACAAGATGGACACCGCCAACGCGCGGGTGCGGGATGTGCTCGCGGCATTGCAATCGGTGTCCTCTCGACCCCTGGTGCTCCGCCAGGTGCCGCTGCGGGGGCCGGATTCGGAGATCACCGGCTATGTCGACCTGGTCAGCGAGCGCGCTTACCGTTACCGGCCTGGCCGGGCTTCCGATCTTATCCCGCTGCCTGACGGCTTCTGGGACCAAGAACGCCCGACGCGGACCAGCCTGATCGAAAAGCTCGCCGATTTCGACGATGCCCTGCTCGAAAAGCTGCTCGAAGAGGTCGAGCCGTCGAAGGACGAGATCTACCAACATCTGACCAGCACCTTGAAACGGGCGCAGGTCGTGCCGGTATTTCTCGGCTCGGCGCTCGCCGATTACGGTATCCGCCGATTGTGGAAGGCGCTGCGCCACGAGACTCCCGAGCCGCAGGAGACGGCGGCCCGGCGCGGCATCCCGCCTGAAGGCGAGCCTCTGGCCCAGGTGATCAAGACCTACCATTTGCCGCACACCGGCAAATTGTCGCTGACCCGGGTGTGGCGCGGGACGATCTCGGAAGGCAACGTGCTCAACGGCTCGCGCGTCGCCGGGCTGCTGCGCCTGACCGGCGCGCAACAGGAAAAGATCCCTGCCGCCCAGACCGGCGAGGTGGTCGGGCTAACGCGCATGGACGAGGTTGGCACCGGCGAGGTACTGACTCCGTCAGGCAAGGCCGAGCCGTTGCCGCGGCCGGAACGCCCGCAGCCGGTTTTCGGCCTCGCCATCGCCGCGGAAAAGCGCACCGACGACGTCAAGTTGACCAGCGCAATCGGTAAGTTGGTCGAAGAAGACCCGACCTTCCAATTGGAGCAGAACGCTGACACCCAGGAAATGGTCCTGTGGGGGCAAGGCGACATCCATCTGCAGATCGCGATGGACCGGCTGCGCAATCGCCACAATCTCACGGTCACCGGCCGCCCTGCTGCGGTCCCCTATAAAGAGACGATCCGCCGCGGGACGCAGCAGCACTCGCGTTTCAAGCGGCAGAGCGGCGGACACGGGCAGTTCGCCGACATCACGATCGAGGTCAAGACGTTGCCGCGCGGCTCAGGCTTCACCTTTACCGACAGCGTCGTTGGCGGGGCGATCCCGCGCAACTACATCCCGGCGGTCGAGGAGGGGGTAACCGAGGCATTGCGCCACGGGCCGATCGGATTTCCGGTCATCGATCTTGCGGTCACTCTGATCACCGGCCAGTTCCATGCCGTCGACAGCTCGGACCAGGCGTTCAAGACGGCAGGCAGGCAGGCAATCCAGGAGGCGTTGCCAAAATGCGAGCCGATTATGCTCGAACCGATCGACCTTGTCGAAATCTCGGTTCCGAACGCGTTTACCGCGCGGGTTCAGCGGCTCATCTCGGGCCGGCGCGGCCAGATCCTGGGCTATGACGCCAAGCCGGACTGGCCGGGCTGGGATGTGGTCAGCGCACATATGCCGCAAACCGAATTGCACGATCTGATTGTCGAGCTTCGTTCGCTAACCTTGGGGGTCGGCAGCTTCGCCCATCGCTTCGACCATATGCAGGAGCTGACCGGCCGTCCGGCCGAGAAGGTGCTCGCCGCACGCACCGCCGATGCCGCCCAATAGCAGCAGACGACGAGTCGACACACTCCTCGCGAAACCGTGACTTGGCGCCGGCCACGGGCGTTCCGACTTCTGCATCCTGACAGTCGCAAGGTGCGGTAATGCTGATCGGGCGCAAAAGAGGATGGGAACTTCGCGAAAGCGAGGTGACACCGGAATCGGTATTTTACGGGCGGCGAGAGCTGCTCAAGGCAGTCGCCGCAGGATCGATCCTTTCCCCTGGACTGTTGTCGTCTCTCGCCGAGGCCGCGGGGGAAGATCCTTCGGCGGGGCTCTATCCGGCCAAACAGAACCCGCGCTACACGCTAGACCGGCCGCTCACCGACGAGAAATTGGCGACAAGCTACAACAATTTCTACGAATTCGGCTCGCAAAAGTCGATCGCCGACGGGGCCCAAGCCCTGGTGACCCGGCCGTGGACGATCAAGATCGACGGGCTGGTCGAGAAGCCGCTGACGGTGGACGTCGACGATCTCGTGAAAAAGATGCCCCTCGAGGAGCGGCTCTACCGCCATCGCTGCGTCGAGGCTTGGTCGATGGCGGTGCCGTGGAGCGGCTTTCCGATGGCCGCCTTTGTCGATTTCGCCAAGCCGCTGGGCTCGGCGAAATATGTCCAGATGGAAACCTTCCTCGATGCCAAAATGGCGCCCGGCCAGAAAGAGTTCTGGTATCCTTGGCCCTACATCGAGGGCGTCACGATCGCCGAGGCGGGTAACGAGCTCGCCTTTCTCGTGACCGGAATGTACGGGAAGCCGGTGCCCAAGCAGGACGGAGCGCCGTTGCGGCTGGCGTTGCCCTGGAAATACGGGTTCAAATCGGTCAAATCGATCGTGCGCTTTTCGTTTACCGAGAAGCGGCCGGTCTCGTTCTGGGAAAGCGTGCAAGGGAGCGAGTACGGTTTCTGGGCGAACGTCAACCCGGACGTGCCGCATCCGCGCTGGAGCCAGGCGAGCGAGCGGGTGCTCGGCACCAACGAGCGGCGGCCCACGCTCAAATGGAACGGTTACGGCGAGTTCGTGGCCCATCTCTACGACAGCCTGCAGAAGGAGCGGCTTTTCGTCTGAGTCGCCGTCGTCACTCCTCGCGCTCCGGCTCAGCCAGCAATCTGACCTAAATCCGGCATACAACCCCAGGTGTGCAGATTTTATCGCCGACACGGAAAAAGTGCTTGCCAACTCTGATCATGTTTTGTTCTCTTACGGGACCCGAATAGGAGATCCTTGATGAGACGATGGATGTTTGCGGCGTCTGCCACCCTGATCATGGCCGCATGGTGGCACTTGCCCGCGGTTGCGCAACGGGCGGCCCAGCCCGCCGCCGGCGAAGCGATCACCTTCGAGCAATACCGCGATTTCCGGCTTCACGATGTGGCGCAACGCCAGGCGCGGCTCGCCCAACAACTGGCCGCCTCCGGCCTGTCGGCTGCCGAGACGGCGAGCCTCGAGCGGCGCAAGGCCTACTACGATCAGCTGGCGGCGATGCCTGCCGAGGAACGCGACAGGCTCTATCGGCAACGCTTCGACGAGATCGATATCAACCATGACGGCAAGCTCGACACCCAGGAGCGGGCGGTCTGGCGCGAGAAGCAGCGCGAGAATTATCGTCAGCAAGCAGCCGCACGCGCCCGTCCGGCCGGCGAGCAACATTAGCCCCTTACCCTCACCCGCGCGGGCCCATTACCAGCAACTCTGATGGGCACGCAGGGGGCTTGTTCTTCGGTCGCTTCTCTCGGCATGATGGAGAGGTCGCCCCATACCGGAGAGACCGGTGTCCGAGCTTCCGCCGATCCTGATCGCCGACAGCATCACCCGGGTCGGGCCCGAGGCGGCCGGTGCGGTCGTCGTCAACGGCTCCCATGGCGGCGTTTATGCCGCCTATCTCGCGGCTAAGCTTCAGGTTTCCGCCGCGATCTTCAACGATGCCGGCGTTGGGCGCGATCAGGCCGGCATCGCCGGGCTCGACTACCTCGCGGAGCTCGGCGTCCCGGCCGCCGCGGTGGGGCATTACACCGCACGAATTGGCGACGGCACCGACATGGTGGCGCGCGGGCTCGTTACCCATGCAAATGCGGCCGCCCGAGCGCTCGGCTGCCGTCCGGGCATGGCTTGCCGAGACGCAGCGGTCTGCCTGCAGCAAGCCTTGCCGGGCGGCCGGGAACCGCCGCCAGAACGTGAAGGCGCCGTTCTCCTCATCCCCGATCCACCTGCGGTTTGGGCGCTCGATTCGGCCTCGCTGGTGAGCCCCGAGCATGCCGGAACGGTCGTCGTCACCGGTTCGCATGGCGGCCTCCTCGGCGGCAGCCCGGAAACCGCGCTCAAATACGATGCGTTCGCCGCCCTCTTCAACGATGCCGGGATCGGCATCGATGAGGCTGGCGTGACCCGCCTGTCGGCGCTCGACGCTCGCGGCATCGCTGCCGCCACGGTCGCGGCGGCGAGCGCGCGTATCGGCGATGCGCGATCGAGCTATGAGGACGGGATCCTGAGCCGGGTCAACCCGCGTGCCGCCGCACTCGGCATCGCCACGGGCATGACTGCGCGGGAATTCGTTGCGATCACGCGACGCGTCGCAGCTGAGGAGAGGAGCCACGCATGACCGACGCCGACCGCATCAGCAACCGGCCCTCGGGCCGCATGAACGGCGGCCGCGCGCTCGCCGAGATGCTCCGTCTCGCCGGCGTCGGGCCGATGTTCGGCATGGGCGGCTTTCAGCTCCTGCCGTTTTACGACGCGCTGGCCCAGCTCGGCATGCGGCATTTTCTGATCAACGACGAGCGGTGCGGTGCCTTTGCTGCAGAGGCCTACGCCCGGGTCACCAACCGACCCGGGGTCTGCGACGGCACGCTCGGGCCCGGCGCCACCAACCTGGTGACCGGGCTCATCGAGGGGCTGAACGCCGGGACGCCGATGATCGCGCTCGCCGGCGACACCAACCGCGCGCATTCCTGGAAGAACATGACACAGGAATGCCGGCAGGCCGAGATCTTGCGCCCCGCGGTCAAGGAGCTGATCCGGGTCGAATTGACGAGCCGCATCCCTGAGCTATTGCGCCGCGCCTTCGCGGTGGCGACGTCGGGGCGGCCAGGTCCGGTGTTGCTCGACGTGCCTGAGGATGTTTGCCACGGCGAACATGACTTTGCCGCCGAGGATTTCGCGATCGATCCGTCGACCCTGAGCGTGCCGGCGCGGCGCATCCGGCCTGACCGGGCGGACATCGCCCGCGCCGCCGCGCTGATCGGGCATGCCAAGCGGCCGCTGATCCTGGTGGGCGGCGGCATCCATCTCTCGGCGGGACACGAGGCGCTCCTTGCCTTTGCCGAGGCGCAGTCGATCCCGATCGCCCACACGATGAGCGGCAAGGGCGGCATCGCCTGCACGCACCCGCTCTCGGCCGGGTTGTTCGGCCGCTATTCGCGGATCGCGAACGAGCTGATCGAGGCCTCGGACTGTCTGCTCGTTGTCGGCTGCAAGCTCGGCGAGATCGCGACCAAGCGGTATGCGCTACCCGCGGCGTCGATCCCGATGATCCACCTCGATATTCTCGCCGAGGAAATCGGGCGCTGCCGGCCGGCGGAGGTGGCGCTATGGGGCGACGCCCGCGCCGGGCTCGAAGACCTCACCGAAGCGCTCGCCGACAATGCCCGGCAGGCCCGGGCCGCACGCGCCGATTACATCGGCGAAATCCCGGCGCGGGTGGCGGCGTGGCGGCAAGAGGCGGCACCGCGGCTCGATTCGAGCGAGCAGCCGATCCATATGGCGCGACTCTGCCGCGAGCTCAACAACGCGTTGCCGGCCGACAGCATCCTGGTCGCCGACGGCGGGTTCGCCGGGCATTGGACCGGGCTCCTGTATGACACGAAATCGCCCGGGCGCCATTTCATACCCGATCGCGGTCTCGCATCGATCGGTTATGGCCTGCCGGGCGGGATCGGAGCGGCCCTGGCGGCACCGTCCACGCCGGTCGTCGCGATCACCGGTGATGGCGGGTTCAACATGATGCTGGGCGAGCTCGAAACCGCGCGCCGCGCGGGGATCGGGCTGACGATCGTCGTCGTCAACAACGCCGCATCGGGCTACGTCAAAGCGTTGCAGCACGCGATGTTCCGCGGCCGCTACCAATCCTCCGACCTTGTCGAGATGGATTACGCCGCGATCGCCCGGGCAATGGGCTGCCGCGGCATCCGCATCGAGGATCCCGCCCGGCTCGGTGCCGCATTGCGCGAGGGTCTCGCCGAGCGCAGCCTCCCGACCGTGCTCGATGTCGTCGTCACCCGCGACCCGGCCCGCATGTTACCGGCGGTCGACAACCGCACAGTTGAGATCAGGCAAGGCGACCGCGTCGCCTAACCCCGGCGCGTGCGACGTTTTTTGACAGAACCGGAAAGCAAATTCTCCCGCTTGTTGGAGCTAGCTCGAATCGCCTTACATAGATTCAGGAGGGCCGCCGCATGAATGTCACTGTGAAAAAGACTGATTTGAGGAAGTCGGGGGCGAGCCAGAACCAGGGGAATCCAATCGACGTTCACGTCGGTTCCCGCGTCCGGCTGCGGCGCAACATGCTCGGCTTGAGCCAGGAGAAGCTCGGCGAGGCGATCGGCTTGACTTTTCAACAGGTCCAAAAATACGAGCGCGGTGCCAATCGCATTGGTGCCAGCCGCTTACATGATCTGAGCCGGGTGCTTGATGTTCCGGTCTCGTTCTTCTTTGACGAGACGGATCCGCTGCGAGCACCTGCAATCCCTGCCGGCTTTGCAGAACCTGGGGCGGAAATCTTCGATTCGGACCCGCTGCACAAACGCGAGACGGTGGAGCTGGTCAGCGCCTACAACCGGATCGACGATCCGGCCTTGCGCCGCCGCTTGTTCGATCTCGCCAAAGCTCTGGCGGTCACCGAATGGCCGCCGCGACCGCGGAGGGTGGAGACCCAGCAGCATCGCCAACAACAGGGGGAGCAGATCGCCCAGCGAGGGGGCCAAAACCGCCAATTCGATGATGAAGGCGAGGCCGCGGTAGCATTCGCAGCTGTTGCGGCCGAACTTCTCAATACCGTCAACGATACGCTTTTCGTGATCCGTCAGGGCCGCGAAGAAATCGGTGTGCTCCTCAATCGCTTGGAAGCCCGCTTAGCTTCGTCCGATGGCTAGGAGCGGACCGGCGGAGAGCTCCAGCCCTCCTGAAGCGGCGCGGGCGACGCTCTTAAGAAGCATCAGCGAGGGTGTCAGGACGATTGTAACCGTTACGGAGCGGTTGAGTGATCTCCGTACCGAAACCGCAGCCCTCCGCAGCGATCTGCTACGGCTGGGGGAAATCGTCTATCGCATTGCCGGGCGACTCGACGGAATCGAGCAACGATTTGGTGAGGTCGACAAGCGCATCGATTTATCGGTGAAGCTCGCGGTTAGGGACGCACTCGATCGCCAAGGCAATCCGCCGACTTGAGCAGTGATCGAACATCGTAAACGCCGGCGTACTGGCGCTTACGATCAAGCTTCAGACGAGCGGTCGCTCCACGCCGCCTCGGCGCTGGACGGTTCGTGTGGCGGCGCTTGCCACGGCGCGCAACGAGGCGGTGACAATGTCGCTGTCCATGCCGACGCCGTAAAGCGTTGCGTCGCCGCCGTCGCGGATCTGGACGTAGGCGGCCGCCTGAGCGTCGGCGCCTGCGCTGACCGCGTCCTCGTGATAGTCGAGCACGTTCAGCGCGATGTCGCAATCGCGGCGTAGCGCGTCGACGAAAGCGGCAATCGGGCCGTTGCCGACACCTTCGATGCGGCGCTCGATTCCGTCAACCGCAATTGTCGCGGCGATGCGCCGCTCGCCAGCGCGCGGCTCCGGGAGGAGGCTGTAGTCCCTGAGAACGATGCCGTCGCGCCGCAAATACGTCTCTTCGAAGAGCGACCATATGTCGGTGCTCGTAAGCTCCTTCCCGGTGCGGTCGGCAACCTCCTGCACAACCTTGCTGAACTCGATCTGCA
>WNFD01005938.1_pt1 | contig 12208 bp, 14 predicted proteins | sample 5400491 | NCBI WGS metagenome assembly WNFD01 (sample SAMN13153343, study PRJNA577476) | soil metagenome | isolation source: 120 cm saprolite under Douglas fir tree site 2 hole 2 replicate 2 | place: USA:California | collected 2015-04-18 | reverse complement strand
CGAGATCCCCTCAACCAAGTATCGCATCGCATGCCTCCTTTTCTCCGGCAGTCATAGGCATCAGGTTCTCGACCACTACATGGCTTTGCCCACAGCCGCGGCTCCGGAGACTTCTTCCAATTTGCCGGTTCTTACGTCGTAAATATATCCGTAGATGGGAATGGACTTCGGAATCAACGGATAGTTGCGAATGCGCCTCACGTCGGCGACGACACCCGCTGCATTATCCGTCATCGTAAGCCAATCGATGAACTCACCCTCCGTCGATCCGGGGCCCTTCCCGACATCGCGAAAGCCGTCGGGAGTGAGTTCCGCGGTCTCGAGGCTACTGGCAAGGAGGCTCCGCATCACCTCGTCGGTGAAGAACAACATGCCGCAGTCAGTGTGGTGAATGACGAAAAACTCACTCGTCCCGAGCAGCTTGTAGGAGATGACGAGCGAGCGGAGCGCGTCATCGCTGGCGCGTCCCCCGGCGTTACGAATGACGTGGGCATCGCCCTCCGACAGCCCGGCGTACTTGGCAGGGTCCAGACGGGCATCCATGCATGTTAGAATCGTAAAGTGACGCGCCGGCGGTATCGTCAACTTCCCCTTCTCGCCAAAGTTTGCAGCATAGCCCGCATTCGCCTTCAGAACTTCTTGTAGCACGCTCACCGTTACCCTCCTCGTCTCCTACACACCACGTTTTCGGCAGCAGTCTCCCGGTACTTCCACAGGAGAAAGTACGGTCGAGTCTTGGGCAGCCCAGGGGAGTTCAGCTCTTCTTTGAAGTCTGGGTCATGAATGTCCCAAGCTGCGGTGTCACCTTCGTGCCGTTGCACGTTGGGCACTTGACCCTGGCCTTTCCCCTTTCCGAAAAGCTCATGGTAAGCTCAAACGGCTTCTTGCACTTTTCGCACATGAACTCGTATCTCGGCATGGTGATCCTCCCCGATCAGTCCTCTTCCCGCCGAGCGTATTCCGCGCGGCGCTTCAAGATTCGAATGCACCGGCTCGGCATCGAGGTCGCCGGCCCCGCCCCGCACCTCTCAGGATGCCTGACTATGCTTTCTCCAGCGCCGCCAGTACTTTGTCCGGCGTGAACGGCACCGAGCGCAGCCGTACACCGATCGCATCGTAGACGGCGTTGGATATCGCTGACGGCACGACTGCTGCCGTCGGCTCACCCGCGCCCCACGGCTTCTCGGTCGGCCGGTTGATGAGATCGATCACGACCTCCGGCACGTCCGGGAAGGTGAGAATGGGATACGTTTTCCAGTCGATGCTGGTGACCGTCGAGCGGCTGAACTGCAGGTCCTCGATCAGCGTGCGGCTTACCGTCTGCACTATATTGCCTTCGATCTGGTTCTTGAGGCCGTCGGGATTGATGATCTGGCCGCAGTCGTGCGCGACATAGAAGCGCTCGACTTTGATCTTTCCCGTCTTCCGGTTCACCGTTACGTCCGCCACCACCCCGACGTAGGTGCGCACCAGTTCGTACTTGACGTAGGACAGGCCCCGGCCGGTGACCATGTCGCCGCTCGCGGACGGCCGGCCGCTTTTCGGCTGCCAGTTGGCAAGCTTGGCGAGCCGCTCGAGCATTTCCAGCCCGCGCGGGTCCTTGAGATTGCGCCGCCGGTACTCGAGCGGATCGACGCCCGCCGCCGCCGCGCATTCGTCGAGGAAGCACTCGTTGCCGTAGGTGTTCTGCATGCGGCCGGGCGTGCGGATCCACGACGGCCGGAACGGTGTCTCGGCGAGCCAGTGTGCGGTGGCCTTAATGTTGGGGATCGTGTACGGGATGGCGAGCGACTGGTGGATATTGCCCGGGTGCGCTTCTTCTTTCGGCAGCCCGGCAAGTTCGGCGGCGACCAGGGTGACCGCGATCTGGTTGGGCCGGTCGGGGATGAAGACTTCCGATTCCCATGCCAGCGGGTTGCCCTTGTCGTCGAGCGCGGCGCGGTAGTCGAGCAGGGTGGGCGGACCTTTGGGGTCCCACCCGTGTTCGTCGGCGCGCATCCATTGTACGCGCACCGGCTTGCCGAGTTCCTTGGCCAGCAGCGCCGCATCGGCGGCGGCGTCTTCGTGCCCGTTGCGGCCGTAGCAGCCCGAGCCTTCGAGATAAATGCAGCGCACGTCGGCTTCTGCCATCTGCAGCATGTTCGCCATTTGCTTGCGCAGCAGGTGGGTCGCCTGCGATGCGGTCCAGCACGTGAGTTTTCCACCCGTGAACTCGGCGACCGCGCACGAGGGCCCCAGCGAGCCGTGGGTATGGATGGCGAAATCATAAGTCGCGGAGAGTGTCCTGCTGCCAGTCCGCAGCGCCTGCGCTGCATCGCCCGTCTTCTGCAGCTCCTCGTCCTTGTTGATTTTGGTATTGCGCACGTGTTCCCACAGCTTGGCCTTGTCCGGCAGCCCCTGCCAGTCCGACCACTGAGCTTTTACCGCGCCGGCCGCGCGGATTGCGGCCCATTCGTTTTTCGCCACCACCGCGAGAAAATTATCCTTCCGCACGGTCTGCACGAAGCCCGGGATCCTTTTGGCCTCCGAATCGTCCACCGACAGCAAGGTCGCTTTTATCGCGGCCGGCCGCACCACGCGCGCGTGCAGCATGCCACGGCGCTTGAAGTCCTGCATGTAGGTGAACTTACCGGTGACCTTGCCCGGAATGTCGAGCCGCGAAACCGACGTGCCAACGATGGTGTAGCTGGCCGGATTCTTGGCCGGCGCTTTCGCGTCCACCTTCATCTCGAAGTGCTTGCCGTCCACGAGCTGGCCGTACGAGATGCTCGTGCCTCCACCGAGCGGCATGATCTGTCCGTCCTTGGCGTCGAGCTTGTCCTTCGCCATGCCGAGCTTCTCTGCGGCGCGGCCGAGCAGCGCCTCTCGCGCGGTGGCGGCCGCCTGGCGCAGCTGCATGCCGCCTACTTGGATGGACAGGCTCCCGTAGGTCGGCCCCTGGTCGGGCGTGAGCAGTGTGTCGCCCTGGATCATTTCGACCTTGTCCATCGGTACCGAGAGCTCTTCGGCGGCGATCTGCGTGAGCGCAGTATAGATGCCGGTGCCCAGATCGACTTTGCCGGAGAACACCGTGACTTTGCCCGTAGCGTCGATCGCGAGAAATCCGTCGACCTGGTCAAGTGCCACCGTCTTCGGGGCGGCTGAGGTCTTCATGGCGGCCCCGGCGACGCTGAACGTGACGATGAGCATGCCGGAAGTCTTCAGAAAATCGCGGCGGGAACATTTTCCCTGCAGCATGATTCACCCTCCCGACGCCGTCATGGCGGATGCGCGCTTCACCGCGCGCACGATGCGAACATGGGTGCCGCAGCGGCATAAATTGTCGGCGAGCGCCTGCCTGATCTGTTCTTCGGTCGGGTGCTTGTTGGTCTGCAGAAAAGCCGCGGCCTGCATGATCATACCGTTGATGCAGTAGCCGCACTGCACGGCCTGCTCTTCGATGAAGGCTTTCTGCAGCGGGTGCAGCTTCTGCGATGTGCCGAGGCCTTCGAGCGTCACGATCTTCTTGCCGGCGGCGGCGGCCACCGGATAGCTGCAGGAGCGCACCGACTGGCCGTCGACGTGTACGGTACATGCCCCGCACTGGGCAAGGCCGCAGCCGAAGCGCGGCCCGTGCAGATCAAGATCGTTGCGCAGCGCGTAGAGCAGCGGCATTTGCGGGTCGTCGACGCGGATCTTGTGTGACTTGCCGTTGACCTGCAGGGCGAGGGTGGTGGCCATATGTTCCTCCAAGGTGCAAGGTGAGGCGATCAATTTATGCTTATGCTATGGCCCTGGCAAGCCGGTACGAGCGGTATTGAACTTGCCCTGCGCTGCCGCAAACGGTCGTCGGCCCGACACGTCCGGAAGGATCGGCTGCCTGATGTACATCATCCGCTCCACCTCATCCCGCTTGAGTCGCACCGCGGCACTACCCCAGGGCCTTCTCGGCCTTGTCAACGTTGGCCACGGCCACCACGACCTGGCACGCACCGCCGCCCGGGGCTGGAGTTGTCGCGTAGGCGCACTTGATGTTGATCTTGGCCGCCGCCAGTCGCGAGGCAACGCTGGCCAAGGCGCCGGGTCGGTCCTCGAGAGAGAGCAGCAGCGCCGGCTCTTCCCCGCACCGGATCTTGGCGGCGGCCAGCGCCTGCTTGGCCCGTCCCGGATCGCTGACCACCATACGGAGCTTGCCGCCCGTCGACTCCGCGGCGCAGAGGGCGGTGATATTTATCCCAGCGTCGGCCAGTGTCCGCGCCACCTTGGCCAGGACACCGGGCTTGGATTGACCGGTTACTGTGAGCTGAGTGGTCTTCGCCATGGCCGCTCTCCTTTGCTGAGATTTCCGATCTGAACCATTCTTCCCTGGCTCCTGTACTGCTCAGCCAGCCGCGCGCAGGACGCAGAGGATCACGAGAACAAAGCCGAGAGCGAGCCCGGCCGGACGGAACCTCATCACGGGCCTCCCGCAGGAGCCGGCTGGTGACTTGGTAGGACTCGGCGGGAGTCTAGGCGGGCTGGGGCCCCCTGTCAAAGGCCATCAATGCCCCTGCTGTGTAACTCGGGCCTTCGCTTCGCCCTGGTGGTGACTGCCTGGAGAGCCCGCGACTTCACCGAATCTCCTTCAGGGCTCGATTGACCGCATCCAGGTTGAATTGCTCAGGGTCGAACGATCGACCCGCCCAGTCCAGCATCGCGTCGTGCTGGGGGTGGTTCGGATCCCCAATCGTGGCCAGGAGCTCGACATAGCCGCCGATCCCGCCACAATCTTCCGGCGGGCACTGCCGCGCTCCCCGATGCCCACGGGAGAGCGGTCATGCGCCTCGGGAGGCAGGATCTTCTCGACGAGGACGTCATGCTCCCAGCCGTCCCCAAAGTCGTATCGATAGACGAATCGTCCGGCCGTCTGCGGCGCCACATCACGGAGCCTGACCATTCGCTCTGGCAACACGTCGGACGCCGTCCGGTCCGGATCGGGTACCCCGTAGCGCTGACCGCTGATGATGAATTCGTGGAGGTGGGTATCAGTCCACCCCATCACCCGCTGGAGCACCTGGTGTAGGCGATCGAGTGTCAGCGCTCCGGGGACCAGCACGCGCCGCCAAGTCGGCGGCTGGATCCCGATAAGCGTGATCATGAGTTGGTACACGTTGGGCTCCGTCGGGATAGCAGTGCCGAGAGCCGTCCTGCGTGATTGGTCGGGCATGGACTGAAGGCGACCTCTCCCGGTCCGCGCCGGAAGCCACTTGCGCCGCGCTGGCAAGGGGTTGTGCGCTGGGCAAGGCGAATGAAGCGTCGCGCCTGACGGGACACGGTCGCGGTACACTATCTGCCGGATGGACGCCCACGGGGAGACGTCCACGGGCCGTGGGGCGCGGCTGAGCCAACTTGCGGCGGGCGTGGTCACCGTCCACCTCACACGCACGACCTAACCGCTACGGAGGCGAGCCATGAGACAGGATGCCGGCTACCTCTACATTCTCCGAACTGGCGCCGTGAGAACTCCTGCCACAGCCGCCTACCGTGTCACGTTCACCCCCGAAGGCAACAGAGATGTGTACCTTCACCGTGAGGATGGCCTCTGTATCTTCCTCAAGGACCATGACATCCCTGCGGGTCACATTGAACAGGCCGTCGGCGCACTCCGCAAAGACCCGGAGCATGTAATCGAGGACGTTCGGCTGACCCCGCAACAAATCACGACACTCGGCTTCTGGGGTGATGTTACGGCGTAGCTCCTGTGCGTGCACGGAAGCTCCGGCCTGTGACCATGAGCGCGGCTAGGGCGTCTCGCCGAGTAGCATCTCCCCGCGTCGTTAGCATCGACGATCTCCGGCCGATGGCGCGTCGCCGAGTTCCGAAAGGGGTCTTCGACTATCTCGATGGCGGCTCCGAAGGCGAGGTCACGCTCCGAGAGAATTGCCGCGTCTTTGAGGACGTGACGTTCCGGCCACGTCATGCGGTTGCCGTTCCCCATTGCGATTTGCGCACACGCGTGTTGGGCTTCGACCTTTCTCTCCCATTCTTGCTCGCGCCCGTGGGCTACAGCCGCCTCATGCATCCGGGTGGCGAAGTGGCAGCAGCGCGAGCAGCCGGTGCAGCAGGCACCGCCTATATTCTTTCTACGATTTCGGGCCACAAGTTGGAGGACGTAAAGGCAGGTTCCTCCGGTCCTGTTTTGTATCAGCTCTATCTAATGGGCGGTCGCAGTGCCGCCGAAGCTGTGATTGAAAGAGCACGGGTTGCGGGGTTCTCTGCATTGGTCGTTACCATCGACACACCTGTCTCCGGAATCCGCGAGCGCGACTACCGGAACGGCATGAAAGAACTCATCAGTGGCGGCTTTCTGGAGAAGATCCCGTTTCTTCCGGAAGTATTGACACATCCGGGTTGGCTGATCAGTTTCTTGCGGGACGGCGGTCTGCCCACGCTTCCGAATGTTGTCATCCCAGGCCAAGGACCGATGCCACTTGTCGATATCAATGCCGCACTGGCGAGCTCCGCTGTGACGTGGGCAGACCTGCGATGGATTCGCGAACTTTGGCAGGGTCCGCTCATCGTCAAAGGCGTCCTTACGGGCGATGACGCTCGGCGTGCCATTGACGAAGGAGTCGCAGCGATTTCGGTATCGAACCATGGCGGCCGGCAACTAGACTGCGTTCCGGCTTCCTTGCGAGCTCTGCCGGAGGTCGTGGCAGCGGTAAGCGGTCAAGTAGAAGTATGGATGGATGGAGGCATTCGTCGAGGCACTGATATCGTCAAGGCAATCTGTTTGGGAGCCCGCGCCGTTTTGTGTGGACGAGCCTATGCGTACGGCCTGGCAGCGGCCGGCGAAGCTGGGGTCGCCCGCGCGATTGAGATCTTGCGAACCGATCTGGAGCGAACCCTCAGGCTGCTCGGTTGCCCATCCATCGCCGCGCTAGACCGTTCGTACGTGAATGTCGCCGAAAGCTGGGAAGTGGGCTGATTCCAGCTGGTCGGATGTTGCTCATAGGAAAGCTAAAGGCTCACCGAGCTTGGCATGGCCTTGTCCTCTCTCTCCGCGCCTGCCTGCTCGCCTGCGCCCTGGCCTGGCCGGTCGCCGTCGCGGCCGGGGAGCTCCCGCCGAATGAGCTCGGCCGCGTGATGATCCTCGAGTACCACAAGATCGACCAGCCCGAGGAGCGGTGGACCCGCACGCCGGCCAACTTTCGTCGTGATCTCGAGCGGCTCTGGGAGGGCGGCTATCGTCTGGTGGCCCTCAACGACTTCGTGGACGGCAAGATCGCCATCCCGCGCGGCACCACGCCCGTCATCCTCACCTTCGACGACTCCTCGCCGGGCCAGTTCAAGCTGATCGAGAAGAACGGGGAATGGGTCGTGGATCCCGACTGCGCCGTGGGCATCCTCGAGGCCTTCGAGCGGCGCCATCCGGAGTTCGGCCACGCGGCGACCTTCTTCGTGCTCCCCGGCGCCGATCCGCCGAACCGCCTCTTCAACCAGAAGGAGCTGGCCACGCGCAAGCTCCAGTACCTGGCCAGCCGAGGCTACGAGATCGGCAATCACACGCTCTGGCACGCCAATCTCGCCAAGTATCCCGAGCGCGTGGTGCGTCAGCAGATCGCCACGGCCCAGGAGTGGATCCAGCGGCATGTCCCAACCTATCGCATCCGCACGCTCGCCCTGCCCATGGGCGCGTATCCATCGAACATTCGCTGGACCATCGAGGGGGCGGAGGGTCAGATCAGCTACCGCCACGACGCCATCCTCATGGTGGCGGGGGGCGCGGCGCCGTCGCCCTTCGCGCGCGCCTTCGATCCCTATCACCTGCCCCGCATCCAGGCCCTTGAGAGCGAGCTGGGGCGCTGGCTCTCCTACTTCGAGAAGAACCCGCAGGAGCGCTATGTCAGCGACGGCGATCCCGGGGTCATCACTGTCCCGGCGGGGAGCATGGACAAGGTGAAGCGATCGATCGGGATGAAGGTCGTGGAGCGTCCGTAGACGAAGTCTGCTCCAGTAGGGAGAACAGAGGTCCGAGGGTTCGTTTGGTGGAACCGTGCGTCCAGAGAAAGCTGACGTGTTCAGCAGGAGTATCCCTATCCACGTCTGAACCGCTTGCTCGCAGGTCCGCTCAGGCGCCGAGCTGTGTCACTCGAATGAATGAACTCCCTCGTTCGGGTCCGCCGAAACGTCGCGCGTCCAGGCCCACCGACAAGTCGCGGCGCCATTTTTCGGTCCTTCGGCGGCTCCTCTTCTGGGCAGCCCACAGAATGCCGCCACGCAGCCGTTGCCAACGGAAGTTGGACATTGCCCCCAGTGTTATCCGCAACTGGGAGCGGCACTACGAGAGCGGGGCGGCGATGGCGGCCCCGGCGCAGGAGGTCATCCTGTGGCCGGTGGCAGGGTTACGTGGAGGCCGTCCTCCTAGAACTGCTTCCAGACTGCACTGGCACGCACGCACGGGTTCGTCATGCTTTTCCTTCTTGTGGCACCGATGGCGCTTGGCGTCTTCGGCGATCTTCTCCTTCACGCAGCGCCCTGTCCACGGCTCATCGAGGTTCACTTGCGGGCACCAGTTGGGCGTGGGCTTTGCCTGGACGCGGCTCATGGCTGGTATCTTCCTGGGGCGACGTTAAGTGCACTCGCGCCCTGATGGCAAGGGGGTGCGCGCGAGACAAGGCGACTGGGCCTCAGACCCGAACTATGAGCTCTTCGTGCGGATGGTTACCTTCTGGGCGCACGCCAGGTGGGCAACGCCGCCCAGATGGGGCGCGTCGACGGACTTCTCCTTTTCCTCGATCTTCTGGGAGCAGTAGACGCAGACCGCGACGATGGGCATCATGTCGCACCTCCATGTGCCGTCTTCTCCCCTCTTCGATGCTGCCGGGAAGCGACACCGTCCGTACCTGGGGCCCGTATTTTCGAGTCGCGCCTCGATCCTGTCAAGCTGACGCTTGACGTCCCCCCGGAAAACTAGCCCGCGAGGGTATTTATTGAGACGGAGTCCTTGTTCTTGAAGAACGGCCAGTGCCACCCGGCTCGCCTTCCACGCTCGTGGGTGAGAATCTACTACAACGTCCTTGGTTTTTAGCCGTCCATGCGAAGAGACTCGTAACGGTTAGCGGTACTTAGGCCATTCTCGGTCGCACTTAGACGAGGAGCCCTACACCGATGAGCAGGAGTACCGCCCCGATGAGAAGAATGAGCCTAACGTTGATGCTATCCATCACTTGCTCCCCTTCGGCCCACGCGGGTCCACGGTGTCGGGGAGGCAGGCGTAGTGAAAGGTCTGCGAGCGCGTCATTGTATCCGTTGGTTTGGCATCCTTCGGAAAGAAGAGAAGCGTTACCGTGTCCCCGGTCACCTTGTACATCACGTCCACGTCCAGCCGGGGAAAGTCTGGATGTGCAACGCGCTCAATCGCGTCCCGAAGTCTGCGTTGACATTCCGTCTCGCTTGAGCCCGCTCCGAGCACGATCCAGCGCATTGTCTGCGCACCCCAGTTCCCGTCCTTCGGATCATCCCCAAGGCGCTCGTCCAGTACCCACAGCACCCACGCGCACTCGGCAGGGGCCGAGGTGGCGAGAAGGAAGAGGCCGAAAGCGAGCGGGACGGTGCAACGAAGTGTGTGACGCATGGGGGCGCCTCCACTCATTCGAGAAGTTTCCACTCAGCCTGCTCAGCCTGAGGTAGGCGGCTTTAGGCGGCGTTGCACAAGTAGTCAAGGCCCGGAGCGGAGCGCTGTCCAGCAATCACTTCAGGGTCCGCAGATCGCCTCTGACGCACATACCAACGATATGCCAAGTGAGTTTTGCCGTGGTCTACGCAGTGGCGTCCTCCCTCGACCACAACCGTCTCCTTTCTATGTGCTGCGCTGGATGATTAGATGCTTTCGCTTCGCGCCCAGCTTGGCCGGAAGTCTAGCAGAGTCGGCCATGGGTGCGGGGGAGCGTCGCTGTTGCTTCACTCATCACTCGGCTCCTGAGGTGGGTTGACCGTAGACTAGGCCAAGGTCGGGAGTCGGTCCTCCGCTGACTATCATTCCTTTCGATTCCCACCACTCCACGAGAAATTGACGTTGACAACCGGGCCGCGGTGCTCCCAGACTCGCGGTGTCTCGTCACAAAGCTCCAGTCCTCGTACCTCGGGAGGCGCTCGATGCCCTACGTGCTGATCCGACACAAGGTCGCCGATTACCAGAAGTGGAGGCGGGCATTCGACGCTCACGGTAGCGTGAGGAAGTCGGGGGGCTCCAAGGGCGGGCGGCTGTTCCGTAATGCCGCCAGGCCGAAGGAAGTGTTCATTCTCTTCCGCTGGAACGATCTCCGGGGGGCCAAGAAGTTCACCAAGTCGGCGGCTTTGCGGAAGGCGATGAGGGCGGCGGGCGTGCGAGGGAAGCCGGACGTGTTCTTCCTGCAGGAGAGTGCTCGCTCAACCAGGTAGGGCATCGATTGGCCGCAATGAAGCAGCCGCTACCCTATGTCTTGCCCGTTGATCCGCTGGGGCTGTCGGTGCTGCTTGCGGTGTGACTGTGTGGAGGGGACCTGCGTCTCTGTCTGTCGGGCAATGGCCACGCCCACCTCGAACGCGAGGGGAGTCGAATTCGGTGATTGCGGGCCCGCGATCTAAACGAACAGGTAAGGTGCCCGAACGTTCGCGCACCATTACCCCGCGATCAATTGCGTCTGACCCTATCGGTTCACATATTCAGCCACCGAAATAATCTGACGGGAGCGGACGTCCCACAGAATGCATTTTAACGCTCTACGGATGTGGGTCAGTTTCACGCGCGTGACGCCGCGAAACAGATCTTGATATTCCTCATGGCACCTGACCAAACAGTAGTTTGGAATTCTGGACGACAGATGGTGGATATGATGATACGCAATATTCGCGGTGAACCAGTTTAACCAGCGCGGCAAGATCAGAAAACTGCTGCCGTGTATGGCGGCGGTATCGTAATCCCAATCCTCATTATTGCCCGCATACGAGTGCTCGAAATTATGCTGCACCGCAAAGAGCACAATCCCCGCGGCCCCAGCTAACGCTACGCTGATCAAGTACACGGAGAAAAACAGTGCGGGTCCGATATACCAGGACATCAGCACCCACGCGCTCAACAGTGCGACATTGTTCCAGAACATATGCCAATACTCTTTGGCGCACGCCCAATAAGGTGTGTTGAATTCCGCGGCATGCGCTCGAATGGAGATGCCGGGTTGAGCGATCTTCTTGCTAAGAATGTGACCAACAAGGCTGACGCTACCTTTTAGCCAGGTAAACCGCGGGTTGAAAATCAGATACAAGAATCCAGCAAAGGGAGCCATCCAGATAGTGCGCGCATATTGATACCTGCGCTGCTGCCTGGCGGTTAACGCCTCATATTCATCAATCGTCAGAACGCTCAAGGGGCCGCGATATTTTTCCCAATTGCCGTTCGTGGAATGGTGATACTGGTGATGCTGCGACCAAACATACTGCGGCATGCCCGACACGACGCCGAAGAGGAAACCGAATGTGTGGTTAAGCTGAGCGGTGCGAAACAAACTGCCATGACCGCATTCATGCAACAGTACCAAGACTCGAATCAAGAAGAGACTCATCAGCACCGTCACACCGGCGGGCAACCAGTACGAGATGCCGACACTCTTCACGGCGACAAACCAAAGCGCCGAAAGCGGCGCCAACGTCGTAAGAACTTGCGTAAGTCCTTTGACGTTATCCGGCCTGGTATGCTCGGTAATCATGGTTCGTTTTTGCTGCTTGATACGATCTATGAACGACAGCAATTGAACACCTCGGCTTCGCCTTAATTGAATGCTCCCCGTCCCCTCATATCCGCCGTTGGGTGATTATAGGCCGGTCCGATTCCCATATTCCCACGAAATGCTCGTGTTCAGTCCCAGCCGATTCCCATGGGTCGAGGTGAGTGGGGAAGAGGTTCGAACACGGTGGGGGTGGGCTCGATGATCAGACAACGTCCAATTCGAACGTGAGGCGAGTCGATTTCGGTGATTGCGGCCCCCCGATTTGATGCCATGAGAACGCGTGTCGGCTGCTGTTAGGCTGCTGGAGTCGTATAGCGCCTATCGTGAGGAGGCTACCGCGATGAGACTCGTGGGTTGCGACTTGCATGCACGGAAGCAGCAGGTGGCGATGCTGGATTCGGAAACGGGCGAGGTGCAGGAAGTCGAGCTGTGCCATCACGGGGAGGACGTCGAGCGGTTCTATGCGGCCTTGCCGCGCCCCG
>WNFD01010774.1_pt1 | contig 12211 bp, 20 predicted proteins | sample 5400491 | NCBI WGS metagenome assembly WNFD01 (sample SAMN13153343, study PRJNA577476) | soil metagenome | isolation source: 120 cm saprolite under Douglas fir tree site 2 hole 2 replicate 2 | place: USA:California | collected 2015-04-18 | reverse complement strand
GAGACACATTCTGTTTCTTGCTGCCGTGTTGATGATAATCGCGCTCGTTATTCCGCATGTCGTGTTCGCCCATTCAATATACAAGGCCGCAGGATTCTCAGTTAAGAACCCGCTTTCCTACTTGATGATTGGTGGCTTCCTTCTCCTTGCCGCGTTCAAGCTCAAGTATTTGTGGCGCTTCAAAAACAGCATTCGAAAGCACCTCAAGAAATAATCAGTTGTTTTGATCGTCGCGCTCAAAAACGAAGTCCAGGTCTTTTCCCATCATCCCGAGTCGAGTTGCAGCAGCCTTCGCAGTTTGGGAGCATCGAAACCTACCACGACGTCTCCATCGATCACTGTCACCGGCGTTGTCAGATAGCCGAGTTTTTCTAGCTCATTGAGTGCCGCTTCGTCCGCAGCAATGTTTCGATCCACGAACTCAATCTTGTTCTGTGAAAGAAACTCCTTTACCTTGGCGCAGAACATTCAACCCGGTTGACTATAAACGACAATCTTTTTGCTCATGGAATTCCTCCCCGAAGTGGTTGTTCGCGCCCGCCTTGCAGTTCCCAGCAATCTTTGCGTTTTCGGCAAGTCCTAGATGAGGCCGCTCCATTCTTTTCCGCCCTCTGCGTTACAGCCATCAGTTCAGTTTTTTCTGCTCGAATAAATAGTGTTCAATGCGCTTCGCGTTCCTTCGATGAAGCGCACCACCGGGCGGTCCTGGAATTCGGGTTGAGGCGGCGCGTCCGCCCAGATTTGTTCTGGCTTATAAACCGCGATGTAGTCCCAGACCACGCTCGGACGATCATGCTCTCCCATCGCGTGGGAGAGAACTCGGTTTCGGTCCCAGTATTGCTTCACCCGCGGATCGTGAATCCGCCGAAGAGTGATGGTCGAGGGTGCACTCAAGTCTGTAGCCAGCACCGGCTCCCAAATTACGAACACGCGTAGATGCGAGTCTGATTGTGATTCCAGCAATGATTCGAGTGCGGAAGCCCCCCGCACGCAGATCGGTCAAGTCGGCGAAAGAAGTACCAGCATGCGCACGCTTGTTTGGCTGTCGTTGAACTCATTCTTGAGTTCACTTAGGTTCGCCGCATTTAGATCGTCAAGAGGCGCCTGACCGGTAGGAGTCTGGTGTCCGCCATACAAGTAAAACAGGCCAGCAAAAATGGCGAGGGCGGCGAGGGCTAAACCAACGCTTCTGTGCTTCATAGCAGTCTCTCTACTAGGTCTGCAAATGCCTGCGGAAGCAGAATCGAGATGGCAACAATCAGAGCCGACAGCCACAGAACCACTTGGCTGAGAATACTCGGCTTGCAGTTGCATTGGCGGGCGCGTCTGCTTTGATAAAACCCGAGAACGATGAAGAGAACAGAAACCCCCAAAAGGTATGGCCGAAGAGCGCCTATGAAGGATGAGAGAAACGTAGCGCTGCTTGCCGTTCCAGCAGCCAGTACAAAGGGAAGCACCGGCAGGCAACAGGTCGCCGCAGCCAGGACACTTCCGACTGCTGAGAGCGCTGCGGCCAGCGCCCCTTTCGAAGAGGGTTTTACGGTCGTGCTGATCGCTTCAGTATTCATGGGATGCTCGCCCCCTCCTTAAGAGCTTCGACGCACAACGCTCGCATAGCGCCATTCCAGGAGAACCGATTGCCATTGCGAAAAGGATCGTGGAGGCAGACAACGCATGGAGAGGACGCCAATAGATTCCTATGAGGCTAAGCACTCCCCACACCGTGAGAGACGCGGCGAACCAATAGCACATCGCAGCCGGTGAGCTACAGCAAGCTGCCTTGTGCTCTGTCATAACTTAGATTCCGCTTTCTGACTTAGTCTGTCCTTCACGGTCCGCGTCACGTCGCCAAGACAGCATTTGCCAGAAGGATTCCTTATTTCGCAGGCGCAATTGCCTGCCTTCACTTCCGTCTTAATTTGCTCTGCGATTGTAGAACGACCTGTGTCGGCGACCTCGTTCTCAATGTCACTTCGTGTGAACCCAAAGCAGTAGCAAACCGGAACGGGGTCCTCCGCCTCTTTAGCGCCGACCCGCACCATTACGTCGCCGCGACAGAAAAGTGGTGCTTGTGTGTCGAGCGGGAAATAAACCACCTCACAACCGGACGCCTCGCAGAAATAGTATTGTGTGTTCGGCATCCCCAGCGGTAGCTGACGTACGAGACTCTTGACGGTGAGCATGTCCACCTGTTTGGAGCGCGCCCCGTTCACTGGACAAACCATCACCAATGGCGCGGTACCAGTTTTCGCATCTACAGAACAACAGTCAGACATACACTGTTTCCTCGCCTCATCCTGCGTTATTGCAGGTATCCCACAGATTGCTTACTTTGCGACCTTCTCGGGTTGCGACGGATAGCCTGCATCTGTTGTGGCTTTCACGAGCGCATCCGTGTTGGTTTTTGCGTCGTCGAAGGTCACCAAAACCTGTTTCTTTTCGAATCGCACCTCCACCTTTGAAACGCCCCCAACTTTTTCGAGCGCTTTCTTCACCGTTATGGGACACGCTGCACAAGTCATGCCGGAGACATTCAAGGTTACGGTTTGGGGCGACGCCCAGGCTGAAGCCGCCAATAGGAGCGCAACCATAGCGCCAGCCAGCAGGGTTTTGATGTTCTTCATAACAACTCCTCCTCGGATCGAGATTCAGTAAAAAAACTTGGCCACGTACGGAAATACCAGCGCGACGAGAACGAGTACTGAAACTATCGCAAATAGGATTTTATAAATTCGGCGAGTCCGTGGCACGGCGCACACTTCGCCTGGCCGGCAAGCCTGTGCTGGCCGAAAAATGTGTCGCCCTGCAAAGAACAAAGCCACTAAAGCGCCAGCAATAAAGTACGGACGATACGGTTCAAGCCACGTGAGATTCCCAATCCACGCTCCACTCAAACCGAGAGCAACCAGAACCAGAGGCCCCAGGCAGCAAGTCGAAGCCAAAATGGCGGCCAAACCTCCGGCAAAGAGCGCGCCTGAACCAGTCCGGTTAGTTTCAACTCTCACTTGGCCCTCTCCGTTCTGCCGTTGCTCTTTTCCCTCAGAATTGGGCAATGAGCGGACCGCTTGCGCATCTCTCGTTTGCAACTCCGCAGAGCCACACGCAGCTCATGCTCCAATTTCTGGAGATCGGAGACCTTCCGCTGAACATCGGCTAGTTTTTCTTCGAGACGGCGGCGCACGGGGGCACAAGGTTGCAAGCGGCTCCGTCGCAATTCCAAGAGGTCGCGAACTTCTCTTAGCGTGAACCCCAGGTTTTGCGCGCGTCCAATGAAGCTTAGTGTCTCCACATCGTCTTCGCTGTATTGACGGAACTCCTTTCCAATACGCTACACCCTGGAGCATAGTCCAGAGTCAAGCGTTTTTTTGCCCCCCCAATAGTCCTTGACTCTGTACCGTCGTCAGGGGTTTAGACTTCATTTAGAAAGTGTTTGCGGACAGGAAGTCGCTTTTATTCCCGCTGCAACACTGATGAAGTCGAAAGCAACACTTAGGAGAACATCGTGGCCACAAAAAGGAAGATTGAGGTCTTCAGCGCTGGTTGCCCAGCGTGCAAAGAAACTATGGGAGTCATCAAGAGGCTTGCTGGGTCTTCCCACGAGGTAATCGTCCAAGACATGCACAAATCTGAAGTAGCGTCCAAGGCGGAGCGGTATGGCGTCCGTAGTGTGCCCGCGGTCGTGATTGACGGCAAACTCGCAGGGTGCTGCGTGGGGCGAGGTCCCGATGAGCATGTCCTTCGTTCTGCCCTTGCCTAGGCACGCGATTTCATGAAAATCGCTTGGGTCGATTGAGAAACAATGACAATCGTTGGCCGTCAGGCTTGTCACAAGACGACTGCTATCCGCCAACTTCAATTCCTGTGACTTGGCAGCTCCAGATCCAGCCCAGGGATGGTCAGCGCTCGCCGGAGGCGATTCAGCGCAAATAGGTGCAGAATAGAAAGAATTGAACCATGCAAGCCCACACAGTTCAATCAAGCTCTCGCGCTCTGGCCTATGTACTCGCCGCTTCCAGCGCGGGGGCCATGCTCTATGTAGGTCTCTACCAGAGCCGCGCCGTGCAACATCTGTGGTGCCCTGTGTTTGGCAAGGGATGCGAAGCCGTCGCTGACGCGCCGTTCGCCCGGCCCTTCGGAATCCCCGATGGATACATCGCCGCTGTTCTCTACGGCATCGTCCTTATTCTGCTTCTCGGCCCGGTCGAAAGATTGTGGATCTGGATTCCACTTCTCGTCCTCGTCGGTCTGGCGACGCTCGCAAATGCTCTTGGCGTGCGAGACATGGCCCAGCTAGGTCACTTTTGTTTTTATTGCGTGTTCACGACTGCTGCATCGCCCGTCTTGTTCTGGGCGGTTTGGCGCTTACGTTGACATCTATGTCTAAGGAATCGTCTTCCCATGGGAAATTCACGGCAAGTTGAACAAACTGTTTGTGGGAACACCTCGAACCGAGTCAAGAAAGACGCGGACTACGTCTTTTACGAGCTCACGCGCAGCATCTGCCCCAACTGTCGGAAAGTCATCGACGCCCAGATCGTTCTGCACGACAACAAAGTTTACATGCGGAAGCGCTGCCCACAATGCGGACCGTTTGAGGCACTTGTTTACGCCGACGCGGAAGCCTACACGGCATTCGGCAAATACAACAAACCCGGCACCATTCCGCTGGCCTATGGCTCGGAAATCCACGATGGCTGTCCCTACGACTGCGGCCTCTGCCCCGACCACCAGCAGCACACGTGCCTCGGCATCATCGAAGTGAACAGCGTTTGCAACATGGATTGCCCACTCTGTTTTTCCGAAGCTCGGCCCGGCTTCAATCTCACGATGGAAGAAGTTGAACAGATGCTCGACGACTTCGTTCGAACGGAGGGCACTCCTGAAGTTGTTCAATTCTCCGGTGGCGAACCGACCATCCACCCGCAGATCATCGATTTCGTCCGCGCCGCAAAGTCTTGTGGCATCCGTTTTGTGATGATTAACACAAACGGAAAGCGGATCGCGAATGATGATCGTTTTCTCGAACAGCTAAACGAGGTCCGTCCATCACTTTACTTTCAGTTCGATGGTTTTGACTCAGAGACCTACCGCATCCTTCGCGGCGAGCCGAATATCTTGGAAGAGAAGCTTCGCGCCCTCGACCGGCTCGCCGAGATCGGCCTGAACGTGACTCTTGTTCCCGCAATCGAGCGCGGCGTCAACGAACATGAGGTCGGGAAGATCATCGACTTTGCGATCAAACATCCCGCCGTTCGCGGTGTCAATTTCCAACCCGCGTTCCATGCTGGTCGCCATATCAAACACGATCCAATGACCCGGATTACGATCCCTGACGTTCTGAGACTCATTGAATCTCAGACATCCGGAAAATTCCAAGTCAGCGACTTTGTTCCTGTTCCCTGCTGCTTCCCCACGTGCAACTCTGTAACCTATGCCTTCATCGACGGCGAAACAATTACGCCGCTGCCGCGCATCGTGAACGTCCACGACTATCTCGACTACATCACCAATCGCGTTCTGCCTGACTTCAGCTTGGAAGTAAGAACGGCTTTAGAAGGCCTATGGTCCTCGTCATCCGTCGCCGGCTCTGAGAAATCCATCGATCAGTTGAAGCTCTCCTGCGAAGCGTGCTGTTCGCCAGAGGCTCTTAAGATCGGCGACATTGCGAATAGCATGATTATGATCATGCTGCAGGATTTCATGGACCCTTGGACTTTCAACCAGAAAAATCTCATGAAGTGCTGCAAGGAATTCCTACTGCCAGGCGGCAAGCAGATACCGTTTTGCGCCTACAACGCTATCGGATATCGCGAGCAGGCCCGCGCCCAGCTACAAGCGCTCGAACCCGAGCGGGTTCGCGCCCGCAAAGAAGGTCGGCCGTTCGTGACCCGGCCGATTACTTTCGAATTTAACAAAGAACAGGAATACAACAGGCATATGCCGCTGAAAATCGCTGGTCAATGAGATGAAGGGGCAGGGCAACACGCCAGACACCAACACCGCGAGCACAGAAGTCCTCAAACAGTGCTGCGCGAAGCTTTACGAGAGCGACTTCGCCAAAATCTTGCTTGGCGACTCCTTTCACCCAGGAGGATTGAAGCTCACCGAGCGCCTTGGCGAACTGCTTTGTCTGACACCGGAGAGCCGCGTCCTCGATGTGGCTACCGGTAAAGGGACCAGCGCCTTCTTCCTAGCTGAGCGGTTCGGATGTCACGTGGTCGGAATCGATTACAGCGCTGAAAATGTTGCGAAGGCCAACGATCTCACCGAAACTAAGCGCCTCGTGTCCCGTGTCCGCTTCGAGCACGGCGATGCCGAGCGATTATCCTTTCCAGACGCCTCCTTCGATGCTGTCCTTTGCGAATGCGCCTTCTGCACGTTTCCCAATAAGACCGATGCCGCCGGCCAATTCGCCCGCTTGCTCCGACCTGGCGGACGAATAGGTCTTAGCGATCTCACGCGGGATCCCACGCTTACCAAGGACCTGGATGGCTTGCTGGCTTGGATCGCATGCATCGCCGATGCGCAACCCGTTGCGCGTTACGCCGAGTATTTGCGCTCTGCAAATTTCGATGTAGAGAAAGCGGAGCCTCACGATGAAGCGCTAGTTGAAATGGTTGAACAGATCCGCATGAAATTACTGGGCGCTGAAATCATGGTCGGTCTGAAAAAGCTGACTTTTCCTGGAGTCGATCTGAGTGTTGCTAAGCTCTTGGCGAAAAGTGCGCTCGACGCAGTCCAAGGGGGCCAGCTCGGCTACGTGATTATCACGGCCTCAAAATCTCGGCTTGCTGCCTAAAATCCGTGCATGTTCGTTTGCGAGAAAACTTCGATCGCCTGGAGACGCCTATCCAAGAACGGCGTGCACTGTCGGGAGAACCAGGGAACGAAATACATCGTCGATTTGCGCCGGCGACAGCCGGCTGCGGCGGTCCATCCACCAGATCAACACCGCGAAGAAAGCCGCGTTGAGATAGTGAATGAACAAATTGAGTGGCACGTCCGAATTCGCTGTTTTCAGCTTCGCTACTTCAGCCTTGCACTCTCTGCGTATCAATTCTTCCACAACCTCTTGCAGTTGCTGTCGGACCATCGGCCACGCCCCCGTATTCAAGAGAGCGAAGTAAATTTCGCGGTATCCATAAGCGTGTTCAAACATGGGCCGGCTGAAGGCGATCACGCTCTCATGGCGTTTTGCGGACTTTTTTTGCTGCTCCAGCGCTGCTTCCAAAGTTACACGAAGGTGGTGAATGCCCGAGATAAGCAATTCATCCTTGCTTTGGAAATGCGTATAGAAGGTTGAGCGGCCAATGTCCGCCCGGTCGAGAACTTCCTGCACTGTGATCGCGTCATACTCCTTCTCCAACGCCAGTGACATCAGCGCTTTGTGAAGCGCCTCACGCGTGCGCCGGACGCGCCGGTCGGTCTTCCCCATCCCTTCCTCCCCCCAGATTCGGGACAAAAGCGAGGGAATCGTCCCGAACGGAACAAAAGCGGCCCCTCTGTTCTTGCCAGCAGTTCAACTCCATCTTACTTTGGTAACCGCATACGTGTCCATTAACGGATGAATGTGCATATTACAGGTCACCATGATCAGGGGTTTCGATATGAAGAAATACGTAATACTCGCTGGTGGACTCGTCGCCGGAGGGTTTCACGTCGCTTTCGCCGCATCCGTCTTGCACCTCTTCAAGAATGGTCCGAATCACATAGCGAGCGCCATGACGCTGATTGTCGTGCTTTCTCTGCTGGTAGCCCTATCGCATAAATTTCGCCTGTTCGGAGGACCAATGAAAGAATCAGTCATGCAGGGAAACTCTCACAGAACCTATCTCCCAGCGGCCGGCCGCGACTGGCTGCTGCCCCTCTACGATGTAATGACGAAGTTGATGGGCGCCGATCGGGCCCGCGCAGTCCTGGTCGAGCAAGCTCAGGTGAGGCCCGGCCAGCGCGTTCTTGACCTCGGGTGCGGCACTGGCAGCTTGACCATTCTGCTGAAGCGTCGCCATCCGGAAGTTGACGCCGTAGGACTCGATCCCGACCCGAAGGCGCTCGCTCAAGCAAGCCGCAAGGCGGCGCGTGCAGCTGTCTCAATCCGGCTCGACCGGGGATTTGGGGATGAGCTTCCGTATCCCGAAGCTTCCTTCGACCGAGTGTTGTGCTCCCTCATGTTCCACCATATCCCCACGGACGAGAAGGGGAAGACGTTGCGAGCGATCCGGCGCGTCCTTAAGGCTGGCGGCGAGTTCCACATGCTTGACTTCGAGGGGCAAGAGAACAGCCCACACTTTCTGGCCCGCTTACTTCACTCCGGCCAGCGTCTGAAAGACAATTCCGAGAGCCGAGTTCTCGGCCTCATGACTGAGGCCGGTTTCGCAGACCCAATCAAAGTGGGGCGCCGGGCGATGCCGTTCGGACACATTGCCTACTATCGGGCAATCGCTTAGATGGTGGGTTTAGAGGGGCTTGCGCAGATCGTCTTGAAACTCGGCACGCCCTACTAGGAATCTCCCCAACTGCAGGAGAGAGCGAAACGAATGTTTTTCAGTGCGCCAGGTCCTCTTTTGCTGCGAGCTGCGACTGGATCGCTGTATCAATTTCGTCGTAACTCACTAGACCATCGACACGCTTGACCACCCGCCCATCCTTCGAGATCAACACCGACGTGGGGAACCCAACCAATCCTCCAAATTTCTCAGCAGTTGCATCGTTGCCAAGTACGATCGGATAATTCATGGATTTCGGCGTCCCGCCCACTTTGAATCGCTCCTTTTGAACGAAAGGAGCGACTGCGACTTTACCTTCCTCGTCCATGGCCACGCCTAATACGGTGAAGCCACGCTCCGCGTATTTGTCTTGCAGTTCCACGAGCCAGGGAATCTCGATCCTACACGGCCCGCACCAGGTGGCCCAAAAATTCACCAAGACAACCTTGCCTTTGAACTGGCCGAGGGAAACGTCGTGATCCTCCAAGTCCTTCAAAGTAAAATCCGGAGAAGCCGTCGGTTTTTCCTTTTGATTTACGTTCACGGCACGCGTCACAGGAATGCGAGTGGACCGATTTGCTACCAAAGCGAAAGCAACAATTCCTATCAGCGTTGCAAGGATGAATCCAATTCGTTTCATGCAAGACTCCTCAGCGCTCTAGACTTCGTAGCCCTAAAGCGAAAACCGATTCAGAAACCACAACTTTCCCGAAAGCCACGTCAACTTGTTCATGAAAATCAGTCCACCGACAAACAAGAGAAGTGCGCCACTGAAGACCTCCACCGCATGCAGATAACTGCGAAAGCGCTTATAAAACCTCAAGAACTGGCCAATGCCGAGAGCCGTCAACAAGAATAGGATGGCGAGCCCAGCCGAGTAGACTGCGAGTAGCAAGACACCGCGGGTGACCGTGTCGCTGGCAGACGCGAGTGCGAGCACGGTCGCCAAGATCGGACCGATGCACGGCGTCCATCCAAACGCGAACGCGAAGCCAAGCAGAAAACCGCTCCACACGCCGGGCTGCGTACTTTTACCGCGGAGATGCACGTCGCGATTCAACCAGCGCGCCATCGAGGGCCCGAGGAATCCAACAATGGACAATGAGAAGAAGTGAACGGCGCGAAAACCGGCGAAGAGAGGATCGCCCTGCAACGCAGCAATGAAACCGAGCACGACGAACGCAATTCCGATCCCTATTCCGACGCGAAAGCTCAATTTCGCCAGCCACCCGATGAGATGAAGGCCAAACAACAGGATTAAGGCGCCCGCGATGGGAGCCAGCAACGAGCGATTCTGCCTCAGGAACTGCCCGACCGCACTCGCCGATGCTCCGAAAGTGATGAAGACCGTGGAAAAGCCGGCGACGAAAGCTAGCGCGGAGCCGAACAGGCTCGCCCGAGGTGCTTGTCCCTGCCGCAGCTCCTCCATCCCGATTCCCGACAGCATCGAAACGTAGCCGGGCACGAGCGGAAGGACACACGGCGAAAGAAACGACACCAGCCCAGCTAGGAGCGCTCCCAACATCGAGACGCCAGCCATCCAACCTCCGTGAAACGTAAGCGAAACTCACGAATGAAAATGCGACATCTATTTGACCGGGGCACGCGGAGAAAAGATTCTTGACTAGCTCGCCTATTTCGAACATCGCTCGCCGCAGAACTCATCGCAGAAGTTGTCGAGTCACAACTGAACTCAAGGGACGAGCACCGGCCCGTCCCTTGGTCCCTTGCGATCTGTCCAATCTGCGTTAACTGCCTTCCTTCAGCATCTTCACTTCCTGGACTGTGATCGTGGACTTTTCCGGATCCGTTGTGGCCTTCACCTGAATGTAGTGTCCCTGGTGGTCGGCTACAGTCGCAGGATTCGAAACCGTCCAGATCTTGTTGTCGCCGTCTGTCACGATGACCAGTTTCGATCCGTTGGCTACGTGCTGTTTGTTGGAGCACTTCTTGTCACCGTGAGCGGCACACTCCGAATCGCTCACCCAGCCTTTCAGGGTTGTTGTCTTGGCCGTCTGACCAGCGTAGGCAACGAGAGCAAGAACGAACAGGGATACGAACAAAGCCGCAAATCGTCTCTTCATCATTTCCTCCATCTCCGTTAACGGGAATCGAGATTTGACATTTCAGGAGGGCTCAGAGGGGTGGCACCCGGCCCCAGCAAGAGAGAGCAAACTGGAGTCAAGAAATGCAAAGCGCACGAGAGTCTGAGCCCTCTGGTTACTAAAACGCTAGACGAGCTGCGTTTTATTCCCTGGCTGGAAAGGAATAAATTAGGTGTTCGGATGAGTTGAATCATAAGAGAGCCAATTCTTGCCCCTCAGCTGGACAACTCGGTCCAAGCGCTTTGAGATCGAGGCGCTGCCTCACTTGGGAGCCCTTTATCGCATGGCGCGCCAATTGGCCGGTCCGGAGGGCGCCGAGGACATCGTGCAGGAGACGTTCCTGCGCGCCTGGAAATACTTTGAAACATTTGATTCGGCGACCAATTGCAGGGCGTGGCTCTTCCGCATTTTGAGAAATACATGGATTTCCCGCTGGCGAAAAAACCGTTTGGAGCTTCCGCTGACCGAGACTGAGGCTGAAACGATTGAGGCTTATTACGACTGGGAACAGGAGTTCCTCAAAAACGAATTCTCGGCGGATATGAAGCGCGCGTTGTCGGATCTACCTGGCGAGTACCGCATGGCCGTGCTCCTCGCCGATGTCGAGGACTTTAGCTACGAGGAGATCGCGCGAATCATGGAATGCCCCATTGGTACCGTGATGTCGCGTTTGAATCGCGCGCGGCGCATGCTGTTTCGGTTGATGCAGGCCCAGCGTGAGGAAGGAATTACAGAAAAAACTGTTCCCTTACCGGAGCAGACCATCCGGAGAAAACTATGATGGACTGCAAAAAGCTAAGAGAAGTTCTGGATGCTTACGTAGACCGCGAACTATCGGCGGATGCGGCCGGTCAAGCCGAAGCACATATCGCCGAGTGCGGCGCGTGTCGCCGTGCGGTTGAAAGCTTGACCAGACTCCGCGAAGCGGTCAGGACGGCGGCTGGAAAGCCGGAAGCGCCCGTGGAGTTGGTGCGCCGTGTCCGTAGCTCCGTTTCACCTAGGTGGCCGCGGGCCGCGGCCATTCAAGCGATCGCAGCCACTTTGGTTCTCGCGGGAGCATTGACGTTTTTCGTTCCGAGCGTTCGCGGTGCGGCGGCCACGGCGCTGGACTTCTTGTCGCTAAAGCTCGACGAAACCCGTCCGGTTGTCTTGGAAGGGACACTGATCTGCCGGGACTGTCAGCTAGAAAAACAATACGGCTATCATGCCATGTGTCCACTGACTGGACATCACGCCTGGCTTCAGACCAGCGATGGGCGGCTCTGGGGCATTCTCGAAGGGAGTGCCTCTCAGGAGCTCATTCACAATTCGAAACTCTTGGGGCGCAAAGTGAGAATCCAGGGCCGCATCTTTCGGAAGGCAGGCTCGATTGAAGTGAGTGGATACGAATTGCTCTAAGGAGCTTCCCCACCAGCGAGCGATCGCCTTATTCTTCGATTTACGAACGCTGAGAGGAGCATGAGATTGCTCAGACGGTATATGCAATTCAAACTGCTTCGTGCTGGGGCGCTGCTACTTACCTTCGCGGTTGCGCGGAACGCTACCGGACAAACTCCTGGTGCCGTCAACCGCTCCGCTCCGACCAAGAATAGTCCCTCTGCTGCGCCGCGCGAGGGGACG
>WNFD01005936.1_pt1 | contig 12211 bp, 10 predicted proteins | sample 5400491 | NCBI WGS metagenome assembly WNFD01 (sample SAMN13153343, study PRJNA577476) | soil metagenome | isolation source: 120 cm saprolite under Douglas fir tree site 2 hole 2 replicate 2 | place: USA:California | collected 2015-04-18 | reverse complement strand
CTCGAGGTCCATGCCCTCAGCGCCGACGGTGGTGGTCACCACAGGCAGCCCGGCTGCCATGGCCTCCCCGATTTTTCCCTTCATGCCGGCTCCGAATCGCAGCGGCGCGATCGATACGCAGTGGGAGTCGAGGAGCGAGGAAAGCTCCGGCACCCACCCCGCGATGACCACGTCGTGTCGCCCCAGGTCCGTGACGGCTTTTGGGGGTTGGTCGCCGACGATGGTCACCTCCACGTCGGGGAGGGCGCGCTTCACGTGGGGGAGGACTTCGCGACAGAAGAAAAGCACCGCATCGACATTCGGGGAATGAGAGAAGCCGCCCACGAACAGCAGGGAATTCCGACGCCTCTCGTGGAATGCCGGGACAGTGTCCTGAGGCTCGTGCATGTTAGGAACGACCGTGACGCGCGCCTCGGGAAGCTCGCGCAGGATCTCCGTGCGGTCATTCTCGGTCACGGTCAATATCAGGTCTGCCCTCGTGTAGACTTGCAGCTCGCGCTTCTTTGTTCCTCCCGCTCTTCGTCTCGCCGACCATGATGACCGCGAGTATGTGAGGGCACGGAGTTCTCGAACGAAGTGCACGTCGACCGTGTCCACCACCACGGGCAGATCCGGCCTCCGCATCCGCACCTGTGCCAACGCTCGCTCTGCGGTCGTGAAAAACTCGAAGAACACGCAGAGGCCAATGTCTTCCAGGATGTCGGCCGCGTCGACCTGGGGCGCCTCACGGACATCGATTCCCAGCTCTTGCAGTGCCGTCAGATACCGTTGCGACCGTGCGTCAGCGGCGTCCACGCGGCCGAGGAATCTCACGCGGTATCGTTGAGCGAGTATCTGGAGGATCAGATAGAGTCGTAGCCAGCCCGAGTGCTGATCGAACTTGGGAACATACGGTGACACTACCAGCACGTCCGCTCCTGAGGCTTTGTCGCCCTCCACCCGTCTAGGCTCCGGCACTCGGCTTGCCTTTGTCAGCGACAGCCCGGGCCCGAAGGCGGCGAACCTCGCGATGGCCGGCGGCCCAGGTCCATTGGCCGAAAAGCGCCAGGAACAGGCAGTAGAACGCGGAGACTTTGAAACGGTAGCGATTGTGATCGCTGTACGAGAAGAACAGCGTGATGGCCGAGAGCCATAGGATCACGTAGAGCGTATAGGCGACGGTGAGCTCGAGGGAGCGCCGCTCGGTGGCCGCTGGATCGAGCGACGGCGCGGCGAACACACGGCGGCCGCGAATGGCGCCGGCGATGACGGCGAGAGCATAGATCAGCAAGAGCGGGAAGCCGATCCAATGCAGGATCGGAGTGCCTTCCGGGCTCTGCTGCCACGCGAACAGGCGGTTGTACGGTGTGAGCAGCGGCCGGACGGCTTGGCGGTTCCTGAGCACAAGCATGTCTTGCCCGGACTCGTACGCGCGCGTCTTGAACGGATCCACCTGATCGCTCGGCAGCACGTAGCGATCGAAGTTCTCCCGCACGGCCTGGACGTAGACGCTCGGATGGTGGCTGAGCACGTAGGCTGCGTCTTCGCCGTAACGCTCGCCGACGGGAACGTAGATGGTGTTGTTCCAGTTGGGGAACCCGCTGCCGGTCTTGTAGTCGGCATCGAGGACGGGGATACCGGTCTTCGGCTGCGGCGGAACGAGGCGGCGAAAGCCGTCGGGGCCGGCGGTGATGGGCGTGTCGCTTAGCGGGGTCAGCTTGCCCTCTCGAATCAGGCGCGCGCGTTTGGCCTCGGGCAGGCGTATCGACGTCATGGCCGCCAGGTTCATCTGCTGAATCGGACGCCCTTGGAAGAGCGTGTGGAAGACGACCAGGTGTTTGACGAGCAGCGCCACCACCACCAGCGTCGGCGCCAACGCCGCCAGCGTCACCGTGGGTCGGCGGCCGCGTTCGACGGCGATGAGCGCGCCGACCACGGAGAGCATCCAGAGCGGGTGGAAGATGTTGCGAGCCAGCACCAGGATCGCGACCAGCCAGAAGAAGATCGAGGCGTCGCGAAAACGTCGCGTCGACAGATAGCGCTGGAGCGCGAGCGCGGTCCCGCACAGGACGATCGCCAGCGGGAAGGTGTAGAAGAGCCAGGTCTCGTACAGGATGGTGATCGGGCTGTCGACGAATAGCACCGTCACTACCACCGCCCACACCGGCGCCACGCGCATTCGCACCATGAGCTCGTACAAGATGACGCCGAATGCGATCCCTCCGGCGACGTAGATGGCTTCGAACGCCTGGGCGTAGTGCAGCGGGAAGAGCTTCAACACAGCACCGAGGAAGGCGTTGAATAGCGGCGGCTGGTCGCGAAGGTAGAAGAGGCTGCGCAGAAGGTCGTGGCGCAGGAGCTCGGGGTCGAGGAACTGGATGTAGAATGTGAGCGGCTCGGCACTAAAGTGGACACCCAGCGAGCGGTACCAGAGCTGCGCGACGACCCCAAGGACGACGACTACAATGAGGCCGTAGTGACGGGATCCGAGCTTCTTCATTGTCGCTGAGGCGACGCTAGCATTGGCCGATTCCGGCCCTTCGGAGCGCGGATGAAGTCCCTGCATCGTGCGTCGATCCTGACAGAGTGCGTCGGAGTGGTCAAACTGAAGGAGTCGGATTATTGGGTCTCGTCAAGATTTGGCGGTAGAATCGCAGAACAGTGAAACTCTTCGTGGACCTTACGGTGGGTCTCTCAGGATGAATGCCAATCTCGTGATATCCCCGCAGGCCACGCTGCGCGAAGCCCTCGAGGCCATCACCAAGAACGTTCGCCAGGCGGTCCTGGTCACGGAGACGGGCGGCCGCCTGCTGGGCCTCGTGACGGACGGCGATATCCGGCGCGCCCTCCTGCGCGGCATCCCCCTGGACGGATCGGTCGCGGACATCATGAATCTGACGCCGGTGACAGCGTCGCCGGGCTTGGGACGCGCCGCGGCCGTGTCGCTGATGCTCGCGCGGAGGATCCGCCATCTGCCTATCGTAGATGGCGACCGCAGGCTCGTGGACGTGCTGTTCCTCGAGGAGCAGATCGTACTGCCGCCTCTGCCGACCCCCGCCGTGATCATGGCCGGCGGGGAAGGGCGGCGGCTCCGGCCGCTGACGGAGTCCACCCCCAAGCCGCTCCTCGCCGTCGGGGGCAAGCCGCTGATCGAATTCATGATCGAGCGGCTGCGGCAATCGGGGATCACAGAGATCACCGTCGCTCTCCACCACAAGTCGGAGATGATCCGCGAGCGGCTGGGTGACGGCGCCCGACTCGGCGTGCGCATCGACTACGCGCTGGAGCCGAGGCCCCTCGGCACCATGGGGGTGCTCCCGCTCGTGCGCGACCGGCTCCGGCAGTCGTTCTTCGTCGTCAATGCGGACATCCTGACCAAATGTGACTTCCGGGCGATGTGGGAGTTCCACAGGAGGCAGGGCAATGCCGTGATGAGCGTAGGCGTGTCCACCCATCAGGTGGACATTCCCTACGGCGAGTTCACGCTCCATGGCGAACGCGTGACCCGGGTCGAAGAGAAGCCGCACAAGGAGTTCCCCATCAATGCCGGCATTTACCTCCTCGATCCCACAGTGATCGACCTCGTTCCAAGCGGCGAGTACTTCGACGCCACCGACATGATCCGGGTGCTCCTCGACCGGGGCCGGGTCGTCGCGGCTCACCTGATCCGGGAATACTGGCTGGACGTCGGTCACCTCCACGACCTCGAACAGGCCAACCGAGACGTGGCGGAGGGCTTGTTGGATTGAAGGCGCTCGGTGCGATGGGTGCAGTGAGGCGTGCAATCAAGTCGGCTGCGCCAAGCCTATACGAAAAAGCGTCAGCGGTGTACTGGGCCTTGAGAGGAATGCCGCGCATTCGACGAGGGATCATCCGCGCGATTGCCCGCGAGTCCGTTCGGGGCGTTCCGAACCCTACGGGCGCGCACATCGTCTTCTTTACGGTGCGCGGTTGGCCAGTCCACCTCGCCATCGAGTCCCTTCTTGCCTCACGCCTTCGCTCGATGGGGCACGATGTAACGTTCCTCATCTGCGCTGACACTCTCCCCTTCTGCATGATGGGTTCGGTCCACACGCCAGCAGAGTATCAACGGCCGTGCAAGAGCTGCCGTGCAGCAAAGGCGGCCGCCTTTGGCGAGATTTTTCCGACGGAAGAAATGGCCGCCAGCCGGTTGCCCAGCTCGTTCCTTCGGACTCTGGAAGCGCTATCGCTTCAGGACTGCCGCACCTTCACCTATGAGGGAGTCCCTTACGGCGATCTCTGCTACCCCACAATGGCTTGGTACCTTCGTCGCGCCACTCTTCATGAAGGTGATGCTGCTGTGTACCGACGCGTCCTGGGGTCTGCTCACATCGCCCGGCTAGGCATAGAAAAGAAGATCGAGCAGCGGCGGCCCGATGTCGTCGTCATGTTCAGCGGAGACTTCTTCTCTGAAAACGTCGCCGCTCATGTTCTCAGAAAGGCAGGCATCCGCTTTGTCTCACATGACTATGCGTTCTTGGAGCGGGTTGGCGTCGGTCTGAATCAATCGGTTTGGGATCATCTCACGTTGGACAAGACATCTGGTAGCCGTCCTGTCAACATTAAGGACCGCCAGCGCCGTCTCGCTGAGGACTTATTGACAGAGTGGAGGGTCAAAGGCGGATATCAGGGCGAATTATTCTGGTCCGCGGCGACTCTGAGTGCCGGGAAGGAGATACTAGAGTCTCTGGGACTTGACGACAGACCCATGGCGGCTGCCTTTACGAATCTGACCTATGAATCATCCGTGATCGGTAAGGATCGCGTATTTAGTGATCAACGTGAGTGGCTGAGATCTTTGGTCAGTCATTTCAAATCGCGGCGACAGTGGCAATTGGTGATACGCGTCCATCCGGCCGAGGCTCGCCCGGGTCATTGGGGTCCGATAGAATCCTTGGAGAGCTACCTCAACGCGGCTCTGACCCCGCTACCGGAGAATGTTCGCGTCGTGGGAAGTCGCGCTAACATCTCATCCTATGCGATCGGCGCTCTCGGTAGGCTCATTCTGGTCTATGCCTCGACCATCGGCCTGGAATTCGCCGAGCGATCCAGGCGTGTCATTACCGCCGCGGACATCCACTACGCCGGGCGGGGCTTCACAGTGGATCCCGAGGCGACTTCGTCGTATTTCCAAGCCATTGACAGGTGCATGAATCAAGAGGAAAAGCTCTCGCAGGAAGAGCACGCGAAACTCGTCGACTACGTGGGGTGGTTCTTTTTCGCTCGGCTTTGTCCGTTTGAAGCGCTCACAAATATTGGACAGGATTGGCCACGAGTGACGGTGAGGAACCTTCGCGATCTCTCCTCCCCCGATATGCTGGGTGTAAATCAACTGGCTCGTGTCATCGCCGATGGAGTTCCCTGGTGGTAGGGGTGTGCGCGACCGCGGGAATGTGCTAAGGCTTGATCGCTCGCATGTAGAGGGTTCCGGTTCTTCGAGACTCGGTATCCAGGGCGGGATCGAAATCGCGGCGCTTTACGGCAGTAAATCCCGATCTGCTCAGTGTCCTGACCAGAGTGTCTTCGTCCCACGCATACAGATGCTCCCCGTCTTGACGGAAATGATAGTTGATGTGGTCAAGCTGCGTTTCGCACCATTTTGGATGGATGCCTGATTTTACGAAGCTCCAGTACTTGTCTTCGGGACGGCCGTAGGCACGGAGAGGCCATTCCGTGTCAGGGACGCCGACGTCGAACAGGCCACCAGGCTGAAGAACGCGGAGCGATTGTGAGAGGAAGTGAGGCACTTCGGAATGAAATTCGAAGTGTTCGAAGACGTGCTCGCTGTAGACATGCGAAACACTGTCGTCTGGAAAGGGCCATGGGTCGCGGAGGTCGAGATGAAGATCAGCCGCGGCATGAAAAAGATCGACATTTACCCAGCCTGCCCTCCTGTTTGGCCCGGAGCCGAGGTTGAGCTTCAGGGGCAAGCTGTGGAGGAAGCGAGGCACCTGCTTGAGCGACGAGCGATGCCGGCGCGAGAGCCGCCATTCCACGCTCAAGTGACGGACGGATGCGCGGAAGGGCCAAGTCGTTTGGGATCTGATGAAGGCCGCTAAAGGATTCACGCGATGCCGCCTTTCCCGGAGGCCTGCGCACGAGACCGGGCCAACCGAATCAAGGAATCACAGGATCCAATTTGACCAGGCCGAGCTTCTCGTACTTACGTGGCTTCTTTCGCTCAATAACGTATTGTCTGTAGAGATGGATCCTCGTGAGCAGGAAGACCTCTTCGCGAATAGGCATGCCTTCCTGGTAGAGCTCCCGCCAGAAGCGAAGTCGAAACGCAGCCAGCTTGACGACAGACTTGGCCAGTTCCCATCGGGGTGAGCTCCAGCTGCGGTGCCTCCAGTGGAACTCGCAGTACGCCAGGCTTCGGCCTTGTGCGCGCGCGGTGTTGAGAAAGCTTGAACGCAGAAGGCGGCTCTCATCACAATGGTGTTCGACGGCAACCTCGAGCGCGGGCACAGCGCGATAGCCGGCCTGGAGCAATTGTCTGAAGAAGAGAACTTCGTCTTCGAACCCCAGGGCTCCGGGACCGAGCTCTGGATCAAACCTGGGCACCTTGGAAAGAACCTCCCTCGAGAAAGCCATGTTCGCTCCGACCGCCCAGTCTCCCATTCCCTCCGTGCAGGCCAGGCTCCAGCACAACTGTTTGGTCAACCACGGACGGGCCAAATTGGGGGCGAGCCGGACCCCTCCCTGTACAAAATGGGCGTTCCCGGACAGGATCGGTGTACACATGCCTTCGATCCAATTCTCCGGCACGCGAACATCGTCATCCGTGAATAGCAGGATCTCTCCGTGCGCCGCAGCGATTCCGGCGTTATAGGCATTGCCTTTGCCAGTCAAGGGTTCCCGGATGTAACGGACCTGCATGTTCGCGAGCGCTGAAGTCCGGACCACTTCTTCGGTGCCATCGGTGGAACCGTTATCGACCACGATCAACTCGGCGACAAGAGTCTCCGGGACAGTAACGGATGCGACGGACTTGAGCACTTGCCTGAGCTGTGCGGCGCGGTTGCGAGTACATATGATAATGGAAACCAGCACTTCTACGTACTCCTTTCAGTGCCGCGCGGCTGATGACTTCCAGGGCGGTCATTGAAGCGACTCGGGATACAAGGGCGTTGGCCCCTTATGGGCCCGGGCCGTTAGCTGGCGTTCGCAGCCCGTTCTACACTGACGCCGGGGCGCTACGCCTGCTCTCGGGGGGCTCGTTGTGGCAGCAGCCGTCGGTGCGGTCTGTGGGGCAGGCCTTCTTGACAGAGAAGATCACGCAGGTATTCGACATATGGTCGATGACTTCTGTGCCGACGTCATGCACAAAGAAGACGTGCTTCACATGCCCACTAAAGAGGTCCAAGTGTTGCGCCGCTGAATTGATTCTCTTCCCACCAACCGGATAGTCGAGCCGACTATCTTGGGGGATGCTCGACGCGGTTCCGTCGTAGCTCGGATAGTGCTCTGCACCAATGCCGACGATGCCGCCATCCTTGACGATCCTGATCGCTTCCCGAGCAGCGCGATCAGGATCGGAACTGTAGACAAGCACCCAACCATATAGCACGGCATCAAACGTACTGTCCCCATACGGAAGCTGGTGCATATCGCCCAGATCCACGTGGGGCGAATACGAGATGAGATCAAGTCCTCTGACGTTTCTGAATCCGTATGCGTTCAGGTGCAAGAGATCATCTTCGCTTCGTGGACCGACAATGAGGATCCTCGAATTCGGCGTCAGCGTCTCTATGACGGTCAGCGGCCGAAGCAGGACTCGCGTCCTCTGAAGAAGCAGAGGCCTCTTGAATGCAGTCAAGTTGTAGTCGATCGTGTTGGGACTCACGCTCTGGGACGGACTCTGAAAGGTTCTCAACCTCCGTAGGATTTTGGCCAGGAGAAAGTATCTTAGGGTGAGGACAGTCGCTCGGATCGGGTCCAATCGCATGAATTGACGGCACGCACGCATCGTCCGCCCGGGCGCAAGGTCCAGCAGCCTGGCTCTCAGATGGAGATAGCGCTGCCTTCCGAGTGCCCTCTTTGGATACTCCAGCACGAATGTCATGAATCCCATGACGCTTCTCCCGTCAACCGCTGGATACGGACTCTAATGCTTTTGCCTCACCGGAGTCCGCTCCTCACGAGGCGTAGAGATAAACCGTGTGTATGTGTATGGATAACGCTTGGCGGTCTGAATGAACTCCGGCGTGAAAGCATCGTTAAGCTCAAGGACAGGGTAACTTTGGCCAAAGAGATTGATGGCGAACTCGATCTGCAATACCAACCGATTACCGGCGATGGGATGTTTACCTTTATGAAAGCCGCGCGTATCCGCAATGAACATGGTGCCTGGAGGGCCGGTGATCTCAACGAGATCGTCTGGAGGATAGTGATCCTTCAGCTCTTCGTCCCGAAACCGGCCATCCCTTAAGAGGGCGGCAGGCTTGCGTCGGTGAGATCCTGCGACATAAGAGTGGGGGCCCGTGTCCTTCTGGACATCCGTCAGATAGACGAAGAATTTCACGAACTTGATCCAATCCATGTCGAAATGATAGAATTGTGCGGCCTCTGATGAAGGTTTGTCAGCCACCGAGGTACTCCACCACATGGTGACCATATCGTTGACCGGCTTGCACCGTAAGTAGTCCTGAGCCAAACTGAGCAACCACGGCTCGGTGAGGATCTGCTGAGCGGCGCGGGTCTCCATCACTTGCCCTTCATCGAACCGGTAGAGCACATGAAGTGGGTTTGCTCCGTCAAAAACCACCGGGTCACCGTGCTCGAAGGTGAACGAGGTGAGGTTTTGGCTCGAGCTGACAAGAGGACGACTAGGTGCAGTCTTGGCAAAAGTCGTGAGCTCCACAATCGCGTCCTCGGGCAACCTGTGCTTGAATACGTGGTAGCCCCTTGATCGAAGGTCCCGAACAGCGGCCTTTACGCTGTACTCGTCGATCATCCCAAGCTGGCTGCGGCGATGATCCACGGTGTACGGTCGATTTTGCAGGCCCACGAAGAATGCCATCGAGTCGTTGAAGCGCCCGTTGGTTCGCCAGTATAGCTCGCGCATGCTCCGGTAGGCTTGTGCCGACGTCGAGCCGGTCCGGCGAAAATCGCGATAGCCGCGTAGGAATCTCGAGAGTAGTTTCAGGATGCGGGCAAAACCCCGGAGCCTCCGGCGGATCAATATCCTTGACTCGTGCATGGTTCCTCCGCGTCACCTTCGGCGGATGAGGTGCCTGGCGGTCGGTACTCTAAAAGTTGGGAAACTATAGCGCAGCGCCACACTCCACGCACGAGAAACCGTAGCTCAGCTAGGAGACCATGCGCCAGGCGAGGGGTGTTCCGCGGGCAATGTCGTGCCGCGCGGACCTTCCCATCACCTCGGGCAAGAACTTGGGAGGAAGGCCGGATCCGGGCCGGATGGAGCGAACATTCTCCTCCGTGAAAATCTCACCCGCCTTCATGTCTTGCACGACGAAGAGAGACCGGCGATAAGCGCGGCTGGCCGCTTCATCTTCTGGGACTTCATATCGACCACTCCCGAGAGTTTTCTCGGCTATGCGAACCCCCTCAACCAAGGCCTTGAACTCTGCTGCCCGGTATTCAGCCCTGTCGGCACGATGCGCCGCGGGTTGCCGATCACGCGGATCTGCGGATGCTGCTTCTGGATCTCCGCCACGATCTCGCGCGTTCCATCGTCCGACATGCCATCGCAGACGATGATCTCCATCAGGTCTGCCGGGTAGTCCTGCGTCAGGATCTGCTCGAGGAGCTTGCGGATGAACTTCGCTTCATTGCGAATCCGCAGCAGAACAGAGACGGTCGGGAGCTTCGTTTCCATGACTGACTAATCGCGTCTCGGTGTGAGGCGCAGCGCGATGGCCGTTACGCGAACCAGAGCACGCAGGATCCGATAGTTCGCACGCAAGGTGCTGGCGAAGCGCGATGTGCCCGTGCGCGGCCGTGTCGGCACCGGCAGCTGGATGCTGCGAAAGCCGCGCGCGACCCCGCAAATGGCGAGTTCGGTGCCGATGGAGTGACAGGAGTCGAAACACCCGTGATCGCGGTACACCGCGAGCCGATACGCTTTCATGCCACACAAGGGATCGCGAATGCCCCACAGCATGCGTGCCCAAAGCGCGTACAGTCGTTCCGAGATGCGCTGCTGACGATCGCGAACACCGATGACCAGGTCCGCGCCCCGATCCAGCGCGCCGATGAAGTCCCGCAGTGTCTCCGGATCGTGCTGGCCGTCCGCATCGAGCGTAATGGCCGCATCGACGTTCAACGCCGCCGCACGCTCGAAACCGGAGTTGAGTGCAGCATCGTAGCCGCGATTGACGGCGTGTCTGACGACCTCCGCGCCGGCCGACGCCGCAGCGGATGCCGTCGCATCACTCGAGCCGTCATCGACGACCAGTACCCGCCCATACTGCGTCGACCGCTTGACGACCTCTCCGATCGAGCGCTCTTCATTGAGGGCGGGAATCACGAGCGCTATTCGAGATCGGTCCATCGCAGATGTTCGCCATTCTTCACGGCGCGGCGCAGCCGTTTACCGATGACCTGAGGCAATGTGTACGGCGGCAGACCATCCGTCGGGCACGGGCGCAGCACGGCAAGGTCTGCGCGGGAAATCTGCGCTCCGGCCTGCAGATCGCGCGCAGCGCGAATGCCGCGTCGTTGCAGAACGACCGTTTCGCGCTCGTTCTCCTCGACCCGCTTCGTGCCAGTTCCGAGCGCCAGCTCGAGTTCACGACTGCGGTCGACCATCTCGCGCCACGTGCGCGGATCCATCGAGAACTTGTGATCCGGGCCGGTTCTGTTGACATCGTCCGTGAAGTGCTTCTCGATCATGCGTGCACCGAGCGCAATCGCACCGAGCACGGTCGCGTGGCCGGGCGTGTGGTCGCTCAGGCCGAGCACCATCTCCGGATACATCTCCCGATACGTCTTCAGGACATTGAGCTGGATGAAACGGAAGTTCTCGAGGCTCGCCGTGTAGTTCGTATTACATTGCATGAGGGCGAGACGCGGATTGATCGCGAGTGCGGCGGTCACGGCCCGGTCCACGTCGTCGGTCGTCGAGGCGCCGCTCGCGAGGATGTACGGCTTCTGCTTGCGGGCGATGTGCTCGACGATTTCAATCCACGTGATGTCGCCCGAGCCGATCTTGTATGCGGGAAGGAACGGATCGACGGCATCGACCAGATCGAACGCATACGGGCTCGTGAAGAACGCGATGCCCGCCTCGTCGCACGCGGCCTTGAGCTTCGGCGTCCAGCCGAGATCCACCGAGGCATCCTGGTAGACCTCGAACACGCTCTTCGTCCACGTGGATTGGTGCGACTGCTGCGAACCGAGCGAGCGGAAGCCTCGGTCGCTGACGATCGTCTCGGCCTTGAAGTGCTGGAACTTCGCGGCATCCGCGCCCGCGCGGGCGCAGAGGTGAATGAGTTCGATGGCGCGGTCCAGATTGCCGTCGTGGTTGGCCGCGATGTCGGCGATGAAGTAGGTCGGATGCTCCAGGCCGATCTTGCGGCCCTGGATGTCGATGACACGGTCAGGCTTGGGTTGCATAGGAATCCCTCAGCGATTGAATCTCGCTTTCAAGTGTGGGCAGACGCACCGCATATTCGGACTCGAAACGCGAGCAGTCCATGCGCATGTCCTTCGGGCGACGCGCAGCACGCCCCGTGTCCGTAGAATTCGCGACGACCAGCCGGTCCGAGGACAGGCCGAGCGCGCGCGCCAAGTGAAACGCGAAGTCGGCCTTGCTCAGGCCTTCGCGCGAACCAAGGTTGAAGGTCCCGGGGCGGCGCTTCTCGAGTGTCAGGGCGATCATCCCGGCCAGCGTTTCGAGCGAGAGCGCACTGAACAACACATCCTGAAAGACCTGCGCCGGTGCTCCCGCGCGCAACACCCCGACCAGCCAGTCGCTGAGACTCTGCCGGCCCGCGCATCGGCTGCGGCCGAACAGATTCGTGCGCAGGATCGTCGCCACCGCCAGAACCGCGTGCAGCTCGCCCACGTACTTCGAGTACGCGTAGTAATTGATCGGGCGCACGTGATCCTCCGTGTGCGGCCCGCCTCCATCATAGAGCTGGTCGGTCGAGATCTGCACGAGGTGGCATCCATCCCCGCGCGCAACGACCCAGGCCGCAAGATTGCGTACCACGTGTGCGTTGAGCAGATACGCGCGCGCAGGCTC
>WNFD01012976.1_pt1 | contig 12212 bp, 12 predicted proteins | sample 5400491 | NCBI WGS metagenome assembly WNFD01 (sample SAMN13153343, study PRJNA577476) | soil metagenome | isolation source: 120 cm saprolite under Douglas fir tree site 2 hole 2 replicate 2 | place: USA:California | collected 2015-04-18 | reverse complement strand
CACGGGAGGGACCAGTGTGTTTGCGGCGCCGAGCGTGAGCCCGGCTTACCTCGGCGTGGGGTACATCATCGGAGTGAAGCTGGCTTCGATCCAGTTTGCGGGCAGTGTGTTGGCTTGGGGTCTGATGGTTCCGTTGATGATCTTTTTTCTGGGGCCGCAGCTGAAGGCGTACATTCCGGCCGACACTCCCGACAATTGGGCAAACATGGCAGACGCGGTATGGAGATATATCGTGCGTCCGATTGCTGTCGGAGGCATGCTCGTGGGCGCGGCTTACACATTATTCAAAATGCGCGCCAGCCTGACGGCAGGAATTGGCAAGGCATTCGCGGACCTGCGCCAGACGTCCGATGAACAGGCCAAGCTGGCACGCACCGAACGGTACATGAGCTCGAAAATCGTCTTCGGCTTGATCGCTGTCATGTTTGTCTTGATGTGTTTGCTCTATATCAGAATCTCAGGCCTGGTGTGGCCGGCAATTCTGGCGGCGGTCGTAATGATTCTGGTGGGATTCTTCTTCGCGACGGTCTCGGGCAATCTGGTGGGATTCATTGGCTCGTCCAACAATCCGATTTCCGGCTTAACGTTGTCGACGCTGCTGATTGCGGCACTCTTGATGGTGGCGCTGGGAGTTTCTGGCACGGCTGGAGTGGCTGCGGTTCTGGGAGTCGCGGCGGTGGTTTGCGTTTCGTCGGCCGTGGCGGGCGAACTATTGCAGGACTTTAAAGTCGGTTACATTTTAGGCGGCACGCCGCAGAAGATTCAGGCAGCGGAACTCATCGCGGTCGTGGTGGCCAGCTTGGTGATGTACTTTCCCCTCATGTTGCTGCATGAGGGCAGCATCAAAGCTGGCGGCGTGGGATTTGGCGGAGCAGAGCTTCCAGCTCCGCAGGCTGGCCTGATGGCGACGCTGGCCGCGGGTATCGTTGGCCACGATATGCCTTGGCCGTTGGTAGTGGTGGGAATATTTTTTGGCATCGCCCTCGTCATGATGCAGGTGAAGAGCCCGATGCTGGTAGCTGTCGGAATGTATTTGCCATTCGGTACCACGTTCGCGATCTTTGTGGGAGGCGTGATTCGCTCCATTGGTGATCGGGTTGCCGAGCGACGTGGATTCAACAGTGCGCAGAAAGCACGGGTCGAAAATGCCGGAGTGCTGGTCGCTTCCGGACTGATCGCCGGGGAAGCCTTACTGGGCTTGGTTTGGGCAGGATTGCAGTTTGTCCCCTCATGGGGCGCGCCGAACCATCCTCCGCAAATCTTCGGCGACCCATCTTACTTGGTGGGAGGGATGATCGTGCTCGCCGGCTTGGCGGCGTTAATGATTTTCTTGCCAGTGTCGGCTGCGGGAGATCCCAACGAACCGGCACCTCCGACAGCGATGATGTAAGGTCCTTTAACCACGAAGGACACGAAGGTGCACAAAGGAAATCCGAAGCCTCTAGTCCAACTTTGTGCTCTTCGTGGTTTAGTAGCTTATGTCGATCTCAGAGAACCTGGCCGCCGTTCGGGAGCGTATCAATAGAGCTGCGCGACGCGCTGGGCGCTCATCCGAGGAGATCGCGCTGATGGCGGTGAGCAAGACTCAGCCAGCGGAGCACATCCGCGAAGCTTATTCCGCTGGACAACGGCTGTTTGGCGAGAACCGGGTTCAGGAATTTTCCGGTAAGATCGACGCGCTGCGGGATTTGAAGGATGCTGAATGGCACATGATTGGGCATCTCCAGACCAATAAAGCGGCAAAGACTGCGGAATTATTTCTTGCGGTGGATTCGGTCGATTCGCTGAAGCTGGCCGAGAAGTTGGACGCGGCGGCCCGGGTGCTCGGCAAAAAGCTTGACGTGCTTATCGAAATCAACGTCGGCGGCGAAACGGCAAAGAGTGGCATGGCGCCGAATTCGGCCGCGCTCGACCAGTTATTGACTGCCGCGCCTCGCCTTGGAGCGCTCGTATTCCGCGGCCTGATGAGCGTGCCTCCCTTGACCGACGATCCCGAGGGGGCGCGGCCATACTTCCGCAAGCTGCGTGAGCTGCGTGATGTTATCGCTGCGCGCAAGCCGCCATCCGTCGCGATGCACCAGCTTTCAATGGGCATGTCGCACGATTTCGAAGTAGCGATCGAAGAAGGATCAACTTGTGTGCGCGTGGGTACTGCTATCTTCGGAGAAAGAACAAAGACCTAAACACAGGGGACACAGAGGGACACAGGGACAATGATGTTTTTCGACCGGGTTTGCGTGGGCATCCTTTTTGCCCTGGCGATCGTGGATTGCCTGCTCGTGCCGCGGACCTATACTGGCAGAATTTGGATCTTCGGGACCGGCTTGGCTTTGCTGTTCACCGCGATGTTGAATGTGCTGCGCATTCGCAATGGAGGTTTCGTAAAGGGACTTAAACTGTTTTGCATCACGGCGAACGTCACGATGCTCTTGTTTGCTGTCGCATTGATCGCGAGCATCGGAAAATCTCGTACGCTGGCGAACCCGCAGGTTGCGCTGGTGGGAGTGCTGCTGCTGGTCGAGACCGTATTCTCACTGGGGAAGAGCGCTTGATTCCCATCCAGGAATCGAGCGGCAGCGTGACTTTCGCAGTCAAAATCCATCCCCGCGCGAAGAAGAACGCTATCATGGGCGAACTTGGTGACGCGCTTAAGCTCTCTCTTACCGCTCCGCCGATCGATGGCAAAGGGAACGACGCATGCATCGAATTCTTCGCGAGACTTTTGGAGGTACCGCGATCTTCCGTTACCATTGCCTCGGGCCAGACCAGCCGCAGAAAAGTGATTCGTGTCGTTGGGCTTTCGACCGAGGAATTCAGGAAACGCATTGGGATGTAGATGCGGGCGGGGGCGCCCGCGCCACATCACATCAGGGAGCTACTCTTTGAGCTTGAGCTTTTCCGAACGCTTGCAGGAAATTCGCACCGGGTTCGAGCGTCCGTTTTGGGTCGCAAACATCAGTGAGATATTCGAGCGGCTTTCTTACTACGGAGCTTTCGCGTCGCTCGCCCTCTATCTACAAGAGAAGCTAAACTTCTCCACCGAGCAGACCGGTACGCTCACTGGAATCTTCGGGGGCATGGTGTGGTTTCTCGCGATCTTCGGCGGTGCCGCCGCCGACCGTTTGGGTTTCCGTCGCGCGCTCTCGATGGCGTATCTCATCCTTGCCGCAGCGTATTTCCTGATTGGTTCCATTGGAGCGTCCTGGCTCGCGCCGGTGCGCAACGCCGTGCCGCTTAGTTTGTTTGTCGGCTTCATCCTAATCCTGCCGGCACTTGGTATTTCGATGGTGAAGCCTTGCGTGGTCGGCACAACGGCCCGCGCTTCCAGGGAGAACGTGCGCTCCATCGGCTATTCGATTTATTACACGATGGTCAACATAGGGGGCGCTGCTGGGCCCTATTTTGCGTCCTGGGCTCATCGTCATCTGGGCGTCGAAAATGTCTACCGCGTGGCGGCGCTCAGCGTGTTTGGGATGTTCTTCTTCGTGCTGGTGTTCTTCCGCGAGCCACGGAAGCCGGGCGACGCCCCGCCGCCTTCGATTGCTACCGTCGCGCGGAATTTTTGCGTCGTTGTCGGCAACTATAGGCTGGTGTTGCCCGTGTTGATGATCGCATTGCTGTTTCGCATCGGCTTGTGGGTCTATCCGCAGTTCTCCGTTCCGTGGTGGGTCTGGAGTGGAATGCTTGTGCTCGTGCTCGCCGGGATCAGCCGTTTCATGTGGTTCCTGGTGCTGTTCACCGGTTACTGGATCGTGTTCTGGCAACAGTACATCAGCCTGCCTGGCTACATTCACGGCTACATTAATTCCAGCGCTGACGTCGAGATTATTCTCGTCACTGACGGGCTGACGGTGATCTGTCTCACGCTCGCAGTAAATTTTCTGATGCGCAGGATTCCCGCGTTTCAAGCTGTAATCCTAGGCACACTCATCACGTCAGTCTCGTGGTTGATTCTTGCCTTTCGGCCAACGATCTGGGGAGCGATCGTCTCGTTGTTTGTTCTGGCGCTGGGCGAGATCATTCAGCAGCCGCGCTACTACGAATACATCGCGCTGCTTGCGCCCCCCGGACAGCAGGGCACCTACATGGGCTTCGCATTTCTGCCGATCGGAATTGGCTCGCTGATTGGCGGATGGTTCGGGGGCACGCTGGCGCATCACTTCGGAGAGGTTATGCACCAACCGGAGCGAATCTGGTGGACCGTGACGGCTGTCGGCGTGGTTACGACAGCGCTACTCTGGCTATATGACCGATACTTCAGAGCAGATCCCGCTGCGAAGCCCCGGCCGTAGTGCTCCAATTCGCTCAAATCACATCCATTGTTTACAATAGACGTTTGCCCATGGACCTGTCTGCCATTCAGTCTGCGCTGCGCGATCGCAACATCGATGCGTGGCTGTTCTACGACCATCATCATCGCGATCCCATTGCCTACCGGGTGCTCGGCTTACCAGCGGGCCTGATGGTGACGCGGCGCTGGTTCTACCTGATACCGGCGCAGGGCGAACCGGTAAAGTTGGTACATAAGATCGAAGCTGGGCACCTCGATTCCCTGCCCGGCAGCAAGCGCCAATATTCCGGATGGCAGGAGTTGTTCGACAGCCTGAAGACGATGCTGGCATCCTACCGCGACATTGCGATGCAGTATTCGCCCAACAACATAGTCTTCACGATTTCTTTGGTCGATGCCGGGACCATCGAACTGTTACGCGGCTTGGGAAAGAACGTGGTCAGTTCCGCTGATCTGGTTGCGCAATTCGAAGCTACCTGGACCGAAGAGCAAATCAAGACGCACTTTGCGGCACGCGACGCAATCGATGCAATCACCGCGGCGGCATTCAAGGAGATCGGCCAGCGTGTCCGAAACGCGGGAACCACGGAACACGAGATCCAGCAGTGGTTCATGGAAGCGTTTCGCCGCGAGAACCTGCTCAGCGACGATCCTCCCATCGTCGCCGTGAACGCCAATGCCGGTAATCCGCACTATGAGCCGCGCGCCGATCATCCGGTGCCGATTCGCGAAGGCGATCTGGTGCTGCTCGACGTTTGGGGGAAAAAAGATACTCCGGGAGCGGTGTATTACGACATCACCTGGATGGGATTTGTCGGCAAGGCACCGTCGGGTCGCATTTGCCAGGTATTCGAGATTGTGCGCGACGCGCGCGACGCCGGCGTGAAGACGGTAACTGACGCCGTGAACGCCGGGCGCCGGCTTGCGGGATGGGAAGTGGATCGCGCCACCCGCGGCCACATCAAGAAGAGCGGCTACGGGGAATATTTCATTCACCGCACCGGACATTCCATCGGCACCGACGTCCACTCCAATGGAGCGAACATGGACGATCTGGAGATCCACGACGAGCGCCAGATCCTTCCTAATTCTTGCTTCTCTATCGAGCCCGGAATTTATTTGCCGGAGTTCGGAGTGCGCAGCGAAGTCAACATGCTGGTCCGTCCCAAATCGGCGGAAGTTACCGGCAACATTCAACGTGAGATCGTAATTATCTGATGGCAAATTCCACACAACTCAAGACGAAACCGGCGGCTGAACCCGCGCAACCAGTCACCATGATGGCCGTGGTGGCGCCGGCTGTGGGGTGGCTGATCCCCGGAGCGGGACATATTATTCAAAAGCGATGGATTCGAGGTGTGCTATTGCTCATCTCGATCGGAACGCTGTTCGCGCTCGGCCTGATGATGCAAGGCCACATCTATAAGGCGAACGGCGGCGACATCCTGGATATTCTCGGATTCATCGGGGATCTTGGCGCGGGTGGAATGTATATCGTGACCCTCGCCATGAACGGAGGTCAGGGCGCGATCGCTTTCGCCATTGCCGATTACGGAACGAAGTTCATGATCGTCGCCGGGCTCTTGAATTTCATTGCGATAGCGGACGCTTACCACATTGCAATCGGGAAAAAGCGATGAGGCAGCTCTCAGCTATCAGCTCTCAGCCATTATCAAGAACCTCCCCACCCGTGGGCAAATCATGACTATCCAACTTACTCATTTCAGTGCGGCGTTCGTATTCGCTCTCTTCGCCTCCATCGTCTTTGGCATCACCCACCGCGAGACTACGCGCGACATGATTCGTTACGGCTTGTATTGTTTTGCGATGTTTCTGGGTGGCGTTCTGGTGGCGGGTTGGGCGATGTGGGTGGTGCGGAGATAGCTGAGTTGATGGCCTCCCTAGTTATTCGCTGACGGCTGAAAGCTGACAGTCTGTCTTTCACCCCTGCCATACAAAAGCATCAAATACCCGCTTCGAATCGAAATTCAGACGGCGGTAGAGCGCGACGGCTCCGGTGTTGGCTTCAGTCACGGTGAGCGAGAGCATGGAGAAACCGCGCTTGCGCAGGTTCGTGGAGGTCGCGGCGAGCAGCGATTCGCCGATGCCGCGCGAACGATACTCGGGCAGCACGCAGACTTGCGTGACATGCCCCACGTCCCCGCGAACACGCGAGCACAGAATTAGTCCGATCAGATTCTTCGCCTTCTTTTCTACGGCGGCGAACGACGATTCGGCGTCGAACAATCCACATCCCGGAAAGCGGACAATATTATTTAAGAAGCGCAACGATCCGCTGAGCGTGTGGTATTGATCATTGATCTGCGCGTCGACATGGCCGCGATAAGCCGCTGTAATCACGGCGGCTGCGGGCTGATAGTCGGCTTCAGTCCAACGCCGGATTTCAACGTCCGGATGGGTCGCTGGCGTTGTCGCCGCGCCGTTGCCCAGCCCCAGAACCATGAACAGCCGCTTATGGCGCTGAAATCCCTGGTCGAGAAACGGCCGAGCGACGCTCCCTGTCTCGTGGGCGAGCAATTGGGCTTCGACCCGGTGGATTCCGGGAGATTGCTGCAAAGTCTCGATCACATGCGTCAGCAACTTAAGTTCGACCTCACGCGCGTTTGGAAGACTGCCGCCGTTGGCGACGAAAAGATCGCCAACCACACCCTTGCTGCCCTCATATACGAAGAAGCTGTAGCCAAAGATGCGGCCGCGCTCGATGGCAGCGTATCCCGGAAGAATTTTCGCGTCGACATAGCGGAGGATCATCTCGGCCGATCCGTTATAGTCCCATGAGAGCAGCCTCGCCCAGGCTCGCGTCTCATCGTCGAGCAGCGGGCGCAGGTCAACCGAAGAAAAATGCCTGAGGTCGAGAATCTCCACGGGGCTCCTGCAAAGTCATCCAAAGCGCTTCTGGCCTTGATTGCTGTGGCAGAACTCCGAGTTTAGTGGGTTCGAGGACGCGAGGCAAACCGCCGGAACACGGGGCGGCAACAGGAAGCGGATGCGTGAAAAACTAATGCGCGGGACCTAATGCGCGGAACCGGCGACTGCCGCGGCAACCCAGAAATAGTCCACACGCCGCGCCCCGTAGTGTCCCAAGTAAGACACGCGGCGACCGGCCACCAGCTTCGCAATCTCGACCTGCGAATTTTCCGGCGCAACTAGTAAGTGCTCTTGCTGGGGAACTGTGCCCCAATCGTAGTTGAATGTTAATTGATTGCGATAAAAAGTCAGTCCGTATTCCAGTTCGCGGCCCACATGGTAGACAGCCAGCAGCCGCGGATGGGTTTCAATACTGGCGATTTCCTGCGCCAAGGGGCGAGCAGACAGAGTCTGGTCGATCACCGTAGAGCCCAGTTTCAATGTGGCCCCAACGGCCAGCACAACTGGAATCAGAGTGACGAACCTCAACATGCGTAGCCCGGAGGGGCGGATCAGCGTGAGCGCAATTCCGGCGCAAAGCACAAATGCGACGGTCAGTGCTACAAGCATCGGCCGACCTCCCGGCAAACGATGCTGCGTGATCAAGTAGGCAATCAGCAACGCCGGGACAATCGGCGCCGCCGCCAGAAGCGCGTGCGGCACCACGAGTGCTTTCGCGCCTGACTCAGCGCCGCCCTGTGTCAGACGTTGCCGCAAGTACTCCGCCAACAGCAGCCCGCCCGCCGGAATCGCAGGAAGAATGTAGCCTGGCAGTTTGGACTGCGAAAACGAGAAAAACAGGAGGGGAAGGATCTGCGCCAGCCGATTTTAGACTGGCCCACGGCATGCGAACTCTCTGAACAAATGCCACAATCACGAAAACCGTCCAGGGCAGCAGAGCCAACGCGGTTACCGGCAGGTAATACCATAAGGGCTGAGGATGGTGATACAGATTCGTCGAGAAGCGATCTAGGTTGTGTTCAATGATGAATGCGTGAAAGAAATTCGGATTACGCATTTGCACCGCGAGATACCAGGGCAGGGCAATCGCACAGGACAACCCAATCCCCGGCAGCCATAACGTCTTTGAGACAAGACGAAACTCGCGAATAACCGCCGCGTAGAGAAGAATGACCGCCGCTGCGAGAAAAGGAGCGACCGGACCTTTCGCCAGCATTCCCAAGGCGACGAAGCCATAAAAAGCTGCGAGGTACATTTTCTTCCCGGTTTCCCGCCAGGCCCACCAGCCGAGCATTCCCAGCGTGAAAGCCGCGGCCAGCGCCATATCCATCGAGGCGGCGCGGGCATATCCAATAATTCCCGCCGAGGAAGCCGCGATGAGGGCTCCATCCAACGCAAATCCAGGACGGAAGCGGCGCAAGAAAATGTAAATTGCCACCACCAGCAGAGTGGCGTCGAATACGGAAGGCAGGCGCGCTGCCCAATCGCTCACCCCGAAAATCGAGTACGCGATCATAGCCTGCCAGTAATACAGAGGCGGCTTTTCCAGCCAGGGCTCGCCGTACAGCACAGGCGTGATCCAGTCGTGACGCTGGAGCATTTCGCGCGCCACTTGCGCGTAACGCGGTTCGTCGGCCCCAATCAGCCCGAACTGCGCTAATCCGTACAAAAACAGAAAAGCGCAGAAGCCGGCAAGCATGAGCGCGTCAGTGCGAGTGCGATTCGTCATGCGGCTAGGATTGCGGAAGCGGCGGACGACATGGATAAATTATCGAGAGAATGCAATTGTTTGAGCTGTAGTCAGACTGCCAGTCAGTTATTGTACGGAAGGACCGAGGCGTATTTGATCCAGAATCTGACGCACCGCCAGCACCAGCGGCCCTTCGACTGAGCAACCGCTGGCGCACTCATGGCCGCCACCGCCAAAACCCTCCGCCACGCGCGCGACGTCGAGTTTTCCCTTGCTGCGCAGGCTCACGCGAAAACGTCCCTCGGGAAGTTCGCGGAAGAATGCCGCCACCTCAACTTCGCCGATCGAAAGCACGTAATTGACCAGGCCTTCGCAGTCTTCTTCTTTCGCTTCGCACCGTTCCATCTGCTTCTGCGTCACCCAAGTCCAGGCGACGTTGCCTTCGGTGTTCAGGTTGCGCAGAGCTTCGCCGAGCAACCGCATCTTAGCCACCGAGTGTGCGAAATAAATGCTGCGCGCGCAATGCGAAGGATCGGCGCCGGCCAGAACCAATTCCCGTGCCAGAGCGAATGTATGCTCGTTCGTTCCTTGAAACATGAATGATCCCGTGTCGGTCATCAGCGCGGTGTAGAGGCAGGTGGCAATCTCCGGAGAGAACGGCGTTCCCGCTTCACGCGCCAAGCGAAAAACCATTTCTCCCGTAGCCACAGCCTTCGGATCGATCCAGTTCACATCGGCGAACGGCCGTCCGCTGACATGGTGATCGATGCTGATCAGAAAGCGGTCTTCCAGACCCGCGAGGCGAGTCCGGTGAATGCTGTCGCATTCAAGAATGATGGCCGCCTCATAGTTGCCAAGAACACGATCGGCTTGCAACACCTGATCGGCGAAGGGCAGCGCGCGATAAATTCGCGGCACGCCATCGTGCAGCACAACGTCAGCCTGCTTCCCCATGGCGCGCAAGACCTGGCAACATGCCAGCGCCGATCCGATGGCGTCGCCATCGGGCCGGGCGTGCGAGGTAAGCACGAATCGGTCGCGCTGCTCGATTTGCTGGAGCACATCCTGCAACATCGCTATGCCTTCTTCTCACCCGACTTCGAACGCTGCTTCATTCTTTTCTTCGCGCGCGCCAACAGTTCTTCCACGCGCGCTTTTTCCCGCTCCGAACGGTCCAACCGGAAATACAACTCCGGCGCGCGCCTTCGCCGCAAACGCTCCACCAATTCATGCTTTATGTATTCCTTGGCGGCGAGCAGGCCTTCGAGACTTCGCTCCGCTTCCTGGTCGTCGCCATCCACATCCACCAAAACCTGCGCCGAACGGCCGTCGTCGGCCACATGCACCGCAGTCACGCGCACCAGTCCGATGCGCGGATCGGCTAGTTCCCCTTCCACCAGAGTTTCAATCTCCTCGCGCAAGGCCTCGCCCAACCGCCCGCGATGATACTTGAGCCCACGCTTCTCCAACCTTCACCTCGAAGTAAAACGCATGAGAATATCAGAAAACCGACCCCAGGTGTTGGCTCCGAAGTGCTATTGTCGCCCACAAAGGAGCAATCAGGGTAAGTACAGAGGTAACAGTGTGATCGCGGCAGTGGCCAGTGGCCTGTGGTCAGTGCCCAGTGAAACCAGCCGGTCGCACTGGTTTAATTGGTCACTGATCAGTGGCAATCAGTTGCCACTGAGCACTTTGTAAGCTGCCGCCTCTTGCGGAATGAATCTACAGATATTCCACGAACGAGTCGGCCACGTCCGCCCCATGGTTGTTGGCGATGCGGGTGGCCTGCCGCTCTACGTTTTTCATCAATCCATCGAGGTAGTCGCGCGAGTCGGAGATGCTGACCACGCCAATGGTGGCTCGATTCCACAAGCCGCTAGCCTCAAGCTCGGCAACGGAAACGTTAAAGCTGGCGCGGAGACGATCTTTCAAGCTGCGCACGACCTGCCGTTTGTCCTTCAGCGATTGAGCAGCTTCGATGTGGAGTTCGAGGGTGAGAAAGGCGATCATGCGGTGGCTGGTTAGTAAACCACAAATCACAATAGCCAAGGGTTCAACTGGCCACTAACCACTGATCACTGGCCACTGTTTTTAAGCAATTACTTCCGCGGCAATCCTCTCGGTGACAAATGCCTCAATCACATCGCCGACTTTGATGTCGCCGTAGTTGGATATGGAGATGCCGCACTCCATGCCGTTGGTGACCTGGCTGGCATCGTCCTTGAAGCGGCGGAGCGATCCCACCTTGCCTTTGAACACTTGCACGTTGTCGCGCAGCAAGCGGACTTCGGAGTCGCGCTTGATCAAGCCATCGCTCACGCGGCATCCCGCGACCGTACCTACTTTCGGGATGCGGAAAACATTGAGGACTTCGGCACGGCCCTGGTAATTTTCCTTGATCGTAGGTTCGAGCAGGCCGCTCATGGCGCGCTTGATTTCATCCTGCAGTTCGTAAATGATCGAGTGCAGGCGAATATCTACTTTCTCCTGCTCGGCAATTTCCTGTGCCTTACGCTCCGGGCGCACGTTGAAGCCGATGATGATCGCGTTCGACGCCGAAGCCAGCAGGACATCGGTTTCCGTAATCGCGCCTACGCCCGAGCGAAGAAGCTTCAAGCGCACCTTCTCGTTCGAGAGCTTGGTGAGCAGATCGGTAATCACTTCCACCGAGCCCTGCACGTCGCCCTTGAGAATTACGTTCAGTTCCTTGGTACCTGCAGCTTTGATCTGCTCGGCCAGTCCTTCGAGAGACACGCGGGAACTCTTGGCCAGTGCGGCTTCGCGCGATTTCTGTTCGCGGTATTCCGAAATGCCGCGAGCCTTGTCACGATCGGCGACGACGACAAATTGATCGCCCGCCTGCGGCAGCGCTTCAATGCCAATGATTTCGACAGGGGTTGAGGGCGGAGCGGTCTGCAACTGCGCGCCGCGGTCGTCAAACATGGCCCGCACTTTCCCGTACACGTTGCCGACCACAAAATTGTCGCCCGCGTTCAGCGTTCCGTTCTGCACCAGCACGGTAGCAACAGGACCGCGTCCGCGATCCAGTTTGGCTTCCAGCACTACGCCGGTGGCTGCGCGCTCCGGGGTCGCCTTCAATTCGCCCAGGTCGGCAACCAGGCAGATCATTTCCATCAGTAAATTCAGATTCGTCTTCTTCTTTGCCGAAACATCCACGAATACCGTCTTGCCGCCCCACTCTTCCGGCATCAAGCCACGGTCGGCAAGCTGTTTCTTGACGCGGTCGGGCAATGCGTCCGGCTTGTCGATTTTGTTGACCGCCACGATGATAGGAACTTCGGCGGCGTGGGCGTGGTCAATGGCTTCCAGCGTCTGCGGCAT
>WNFD01005935.1_pt1 | contig 12213 bp, 5 predicted proteins | sample 5400491 | NCBI WGS metagenome assembly WNFD01 (sample SAMN13153343, study PRJNA577476) | soil metagenome | isolation source: 120 cm saprolite under Douglas fir tree site 2 hole 2 replicate 2 | place: USA:California | collected 2015-04-18 | reverse complement strand
TGCGGGTATCCAGGATGCGCGTGGGCGAAAGCGGAACGAAGCCGCCCGGCACCAGGGGCGCGCTGGCGGCGAGGAACTCTTCCGCGTTGTAGGCGTAGCCATTGGGAGCGATCGCCCAGGCCGTCGCCACGTACTGGTAGGCGCCGAGGATGTTGGCGCGGTGCCCCGGGCTATTCATATATAGGTTGTTCATGTAGACGTCGTCGATGCCGCTGGAGATGTAGCCGACGTTCTCTCCCGACGACCGGGTCGCGCCGGTGCCGCAGGCCAGGTCGAGTTGCACGCCGTTGGTGTGCGAGATGTAGCCCTGCGCCACCATCCGTTGCACGTTCTGGATCGCGATCGCCGACAGGCACGAGCTCCAGCTCAGTGGTGCGAGCCCACCGTTGTTAGCTCGGTCCTGGTTGATCAGGGTCTGCATGTTCGAGCTGCCTGCCGAAGCCGGCAGCGCCGTGACGACCGACGCGAAGACGAGGGCCGCGACCACACCGAACGCGAGCGGCAGCCGGACCAGGGCTTTCCCCACACCAGAACAACGGCCACTCCATCAATGGGTTTGCGCGGGTTACCGGACGGTGATGGGCGTCTCCGGAGCGTGAATAACCTGTACCAACCCAGCGCGTTGGCTCATTACGGCGAACCGATGTTCCGACTTGTATTGCGGCGAGGTTACGGTAGAAAATCTCCGCAGGAAGAGCCGCATTTCGCGGCCGGGGGTGCTCTCGGGGGAGGCGACCCGCGGGTTAAACGTGGTGTGTCGCCGATCTATCGGTCGCATATCGGTAGACGACAGTCATGTCTGGACATTGGGAGGGCAACTTCATGTCTAGCGGCGGCAGTTTCCGCAATCGACTCCGTTGTGCGCTCGCTCTGACGCTCGGCGTGTCGGGTGCCCTTAGCGGGCCGGCTACTTCGTCGCAGTTCGGCCCACTGTCGGTGCTTGCAGCGAACGCGTCGACCAACGGCAGCAGTCAGGCAACCCCCAACCGAATCAATCCAGCGACACCCGCTCCGGCACCTCGAGCGGATCAGCCGGTGGGGTCGCCGGTGGCAAAGAACCTGCAGCCCCGACCCCCCGGAGACGTCTTCACTGCCCAGACGATGCCTATGAAACCCGGTCTCATGAGTCTCGACCCAGCCGTGGATGGCCACTTCCTCGGCAGCGATGGACGTTTTGAAGTCGATGTGCCCGCCGGCGCGGTGAGCTCCGATGACATTGCCGCCGCCGGCGGTCAACTGAACCTCACGGTCCGGCAGATTGCGCCGGCATCCGGTGGCACGGGAGGTGGCAGCGGACACTATTCCTTCGGGACGTTTCTGGTCCAGACCGTAGACGGACAGAAGCATGAATGGCCCCATCAGCTCCGAAAGCCCTTGACCTTCAAGTTACATGTGAGCCGTGCCGAGCACGTACTGGGCCTGCAACATACGTATCTCGTCTTTAACGGCTCGTTCCCGACGAAGACAAACTTCAACCCCGACCCTTCGGGCTCGTTTCTGCCTGCGGCGCAAGCGCCGCTGAGCCCCTCCACGGCTGTAAGCGCGACCTATGAGAAGAGCAGCGACACCCTGGCGGCAACCACCACAATGGCAGCCGATCCGACCGTATCGTTCAACACCGACTCCCCGGTTGGCACCTTCGGCAAGCCTGACATTTTCAATGCCGATATCAACGCCGGCGTGGTAAGCGCTACATTTCCCATCGATGTCCCGAGCGGACCGGGCGGATTCCAGCCGCCGATTGCCCTCAGTTACAGCAGCGCAGCCACCACGGAGCAGCACAATCCGCAAGGCGCCGCCCCGTGGGTCGGCGAGGGATGGAACCTCAGCCTGGGGTCCATCAGTTGGGCCGAGCACAACGCTGCCGGAAGCCAGGGCGCACCTAACTGGCAAAGCACCTGGCAGCTCAATGATGCGTTCGGGACCCAGTCGGAGCTAATTCCACCGACCACGTCAGTAGCGACCTTTTGCGGAAGTAGCGCGACGCCGCCGAGTGGCGTGCCTCTCGAGTGGCATACCGCGTTGGAGAGTCACGCCGAGATCCTGGAATACACCGGACAGGTCCTGCTTCCGTGTCCGGTCGGATCGAATGCCACGGTGCCGTGCTTCCGGGTGTTCCTGACCAACGGAGTCATGGAAGAGTTCGGGTGCTTGCCGGGAACCATTCAGTGGTACCCGCTGTCCAACGGATCCGACGCGGTCAACCAGTGGATGCTCGACCTCATCGTCGATCCACATGGCAACCAGATCCGGCTCAGTTACCAGGCGGATAACCAGACGACCCCCTACAACACGCCGCGCGATCTCGAGCTCAGCAGCATCACCTGGGATGACCCAAATTGTCGTAATACGCAGGTTGCCTGCACCACCTGGAACCCGCTGATGCAAGTTTCTTTCGCAGCGAGCAAGTCCGTTGCCCATCCCGTGGGCGCCAGTTGCGCGCCGAACGGCAGCCTCCGCTGCGATGACCCGGTGGATCTCAGCGGAAGCAGCGGTCTGGGCAGCCCAGCGATCCAGAACACCTTCGTCCTCAATGACATCCAGGTGCAGCTTCGTCCCAGCACCTCTGCGAGTTGGAAGACGCTGCGCGACTATCAGTTGGGCTACGAGCAGACCGGCCCCACGACGATCACTGATCCGGTGACGGGCCTCCAGCAATCAACAGCGGGCAAGCTCAACCTCACACAGATCGTCGAGATTGGGGACGATGCAGGGACCGTTACCCAAACCAGCCTGCCAGCGCGGAACTTTGCCTATCAAACCATCACAAGTTATTACGAGGACGAGCGGCACACGGCGGTCGGGAACTGCGGCCCAGCATGGAATGTCGGCTGCCTCCTGTGGAGCAAGAGTTATGCCGGAAACAGCTCCTATCTGGCATCTGCTACGAACGGCATGGGTCTGAACGAGACCTTCGGCTGGGACCTGGCCCGCAACAACACCCATGTCCAAAATGGCGACCCTTTGTACTGCAACTCCCACGTAAGCGCCGTTTGCAATAGGGCGGATAGCGGCAACTGGAGTCACGTCGTCCTTGTCAGTCGGACTGGAAGTGTCTTGCCGACACCTGGTGGGAGCGCGGTCACGGGGACAACGGCCTATGGATATTGGCTGGCCGCCTTCTGGGCTTTTCCGTGCAGCGACTGTACCGTCGGCTACAACTGGGGCGACGTCACCGACCAGGATTACCTCGATTACTACAACGGCAAGTTCATGGGGTTTGCCGAAGCTGATGTCACGAATCCCGACGGATCATTCGAGGTGCACACCTATTACTCAACCGCGGGTTGGGGGATCTACGACTGCTCGCAGCTGTCATGTGCGGCCGACAACGGCACCAACCATACCGGGTGTCCTGGCAACGGGTGCTCGACGGACGCCTGGTGGTCCTTCAGTAATGCGGCTCACGGGCATGAGGGCGGCTCATACCTCTACACGGATAGCACGAAACAGCACCTGCTTCACGAGCTAACCGCTTCTTTTAACCCGGTCTGTCCGCCGACCCGTGTCCAACAGACGACCGGAGGCTCCCCTGCCAATGGGTACGGCTCTTGGGACGGTCAGTTAGTCGGAGAGCTCGACCCAAGGAATCCGATTAGCGTCTGCGATGTCCAGGCGACCCAGAGCGATGATTATATGTTCGATGGCCAGGGCTCCGGCGCGCTGACGACCACGGACAAGACGATCACGTACGCCTACGACAATCGAGGACGGATCTCGAAGCAAACTACCACGAGCAACGACGGGTTGGCAGGCAGCGCAACGACGTTGGTTCGTCAGCCGAACTACCTAACAACCGACACCCTCAACCACACGTCCATTCCGCCGGTGGGTTCGTATGTCATGGACCCGCGGACTTTCGAGGATGCGGAAGATGGCAGCGGGAATCGCCTGAGCTGTTCCTACATGACCTATAGCCCAAGCGTTGACCTGACCGAGAGCGACCGCTACGCCAGTTGCGGGACGTCCGCAAACAGTTTCAACGACAAGAGCGGAAAGATGGCCACGACATACGGCTACGACGCCTACGGCAACCGCGTGGCGAGCACAAGCCCCGACGGCAATGCGCCGGCCGGTACGCCGGGAGTGAGCGGATCCCACACCAATTGCACCACTCCAGCCGTCTCCGGCACCTTCAGTTCCTGCGCCACCTTCGACAGCACCTTCCAGGCTCTTCAGACGTCTCAAGCCAACGCCGTGAGCCCGACGCCACAGACGGCGACAGTGGATTACCCCGTGCCGTCGGGTGCCACCGGAGCCAACGGGTTTGGTCTCTGGCCACAATCGACGACGGACATTAACGGGCAGAGGAGCGCCGTCGCCTATGACGCTTTAGGTCGGGAAATTAGCAACGCGGCCCCTGGTGAGACAGTTGGGCTCGCTACATCGACGACTGCATACGCCAACTGGTGCTCGGGGTCGGCTGCCCAGGCGCCTTGCTTCGAGGTCGACCGCGCTCAACGTCTGTCCAGCGGCACCGGTGGAACCTATATCCCGTTACCGCCGACGCGGATCTGCGACACACGATCCAGCAATGGAACGCTGTGCGCCGGCCAAACCCTGAGGGCCAATACGGTGACCGCGGTTCAGGTTACCGGCCAAGGCGGCGTTCCCAACAGCGATGTCGCGGCAGTCGTTTTTAATGCAGCCACTCTCAACTCGCCGGGCAGCGGTTTTCTGATCGCGTTTCCAACCGGAACGATCCAACCGGCTACTTCCAACCTCAATTACTACGCCGGGCAAGCTACGGCCAACCTGATTCAGGTCCCGGTCGGAACGGGTGGCCAAATCTCTTTCTTTGCGGGGCTAAGCGGCACCGACCTCTTACTTGACGTTCAGGGGTACGTTCCGCAGAACTGGTCCGGAACGGCAGGATTGATGAACCCGCTGACGCCCAACGCGCGGATTTGCGACACGCGGAGTGCCAGCGTCACCGGCTACACAACGCCCTGCACCGGAAGGACCGTCGCCGCGGGCGGGAGTCTCGTCGTGCAGGTCACAGGACAGGGTGGAATTCCCGCCGCTGGCGTCGCGGCGGCAATTCTGAACGTTGCGGTCGTCAATACCACTGCGCCAGGAGCCCTGACGGTCTTTGCGACCGGCCAGACCCAGCCTGGAACGTCCAACGTTAATTGGAGCGCTGGGCAGGTGATCGCCAATCGCGTGGTTGCACCGATCGGCTCTGGCGGGCAGGTAACTCTCGTCAACCAGTCAGCCGGAACGCTCGATGTGATCGTCGATGCCAACGCATGGGTCACTGACGGATCGAGCCCCACGGCAACCGGCGCCGTCTACTCCGCGGTTACGGCGTCGCGTATCTGCGACACACGGTCGGGAACGGGGACCGGATGCTCCGGACAAACGCTCGCCGCCGGCGCGGTTCTTGCCGTCCCCGTTGCGGGGACAGCGGGAATTCCAGCCATGGGTGGCCCGGGTGCCCCGCAGGCGGTGAACATCAACGTGACCGTCGCCAATCCTTCCAGCTCGGGCGCACTGATCGTGTATCCCGATGGGACCACCGCCCCAACAACCTCCGACTTGAACTTTGCCGCGCAGCAAAACCTCGCGAATCTCGACATCGTGGCTGCCGTCGGATCGAACGGCAAAGTCGATATCTACAATCGCTCCGGCGGCACGGTCGACCTGATCATCGACATCGCCGGCTACTACGGCGCCGGCACGTCGGGGATGGTCACGTCGCGTTCCTTCTTTGATGGGTGGGGCAACCTTGTAGAAATCCGGGCGCCGGGCCCCGAGAGCCAGCACGACGTCGTCCGATATCGGTCGTACGATAAGTCGAACCGGCTCGTCGCTGAGAGCGTCCCATATTACGTCGCCGCCTATGCGGGGCCGCCAGGCGCAGCAGCCTTCACCAATCCGGACAGCACCCAGGCGACAACGAGTTATACGTACGACGGCATCGGTCGGGTACTGTCCACAACCGACGCCCGCGGCAAGGCCACGTCAACCAGTTACAGCATCGTCTGCAACGCGCCACAGATGGACGCCTACTGCTACGAGCAGACGCTGACAGTCGATCCACTTGGTCATCGGCGCGGAACGGCTGTCGATGCCCTTGGGCGCATCGCCTATGTGCAGCGGTATACCGGCAATAGCACAAGCACATATGCCGTTTACGCCACCTCTTCGTACACCTACGACGCTGCCGGCAATCTGCTAACGATCTTCCACCCGACCAACGCTGGCCAGACGACCTACACCTATGACAATGCCGGGCGGACGACATCAGTCCTTGATCCGGATAGCGGCAGGACGAGCTTCAGCTACGACCCGGATGGCAATGCGTACCAAGTCGTCGATGCCCGCAATACCACAGGAACGAGCTTTATCGGCTACGACAACATCGACCGGCCAACGTGGCGTGACACGCAAAGCAGCGGCGCCACGCCATTTGCGACTTTCACTTACGATGCCGGCTCCAACGGAAAAGGCCATTTGACCGGCGAGAGCTTCAAGGGCGGAGCCAACAACAGCCTCTCGGGCACGTACACATATACCTTTGACGTCCGGGGCCGATCCACTACCCTGACCCTGAACATCTCGGGGCAGCCGTACATCGTCGCGAATGGTTACGACGACGCGGGCAACCTGATCAGCCAAACCTATCCGAACCAGGAGACGGTAACGACGACGCTGGGTGCCACAGGATGGCTTTCATCCGTAGGGACTCAGCCAGCGGGCGGAGCGCCCACTTCGCTGTTGAGCAATCCGGCTTATGCCTACTCGCCAACGGCGAGTCCGCCGCAGTTTGGCGGGCCCGCCGGACAAATAACCTCCGCCGTCCTGGGCACTAACTATCAGTACAGCGCGACATATGATGGGCTGCTCCGGTCCACGGATCTCAAGCTCGCTTCAGGCGCGACCACATACTTCGATCAGCAGCGCGCCTTCGACGACGCCGGGAATGTGACGACGGCCACCACTACCCTTCCTGGCGGCACCGACGATCAAGCGTTCTGCTACGACGAGCAAGATCGTCTCACCTGGGCCGGTTCGACCGGCGCCCCGCCGTGCCGGACCTTGTCGGCTGGGACTCTGACCGCCGCGAATTACACGGCGAGCTTTGCCTACGACCGACTCGGTCGGCTCACCAGCGGCCCGCTCGGCGCATACACCTATGACCCCAACCATTTGCACGCGGCAAGCGCGATCGGCGCGGCCTACACCGCCGCCTATGACGCGGCTGGCAATATGACCTGCCGTGCTCCTTCGGGCAGCACGACCTGCGTGGGAACGCAGACCGGCGCCCAACTCAGCTACAACACCGTTGGGGCGATGACCGCCTGGCAGAACGTCCCCAACTCTCCCACGGCGACGGCCGGCTTTCTTTACGACGGCGAGGGCAACCGGGTAGAGCAACAGGTCACCCAGGGCGGGACGACCACGACCACGATTTACATCGGCAATTTGGAGCAGGTCGCGATCACGGGTGGCACTACCACGACGACGACCTACTATTACGCGAGCTCGACGCGGATCGCCCTGGCGGTCGGCGGCGTCGTCTCCTATCTGGCATCCGACGGATTGGGCAGCGCCAATGTAGCCATCAAGGCGGCTGACTCCTCCACCAGCGCCGCACTTTTTGCTCCCTACGGCTCAGTTCGCTACACCAGCGGCACCATCCCCACCGACTATGGGTTCACCGGTCAGCACGCCGACTCGGCGACCGGATTGGACTATTACAACGCCCGCTACTACGACCCCCTAGCCAGTCAATTCACGAGTGCCGATTCCGCCCTGCCCGGGGCGGGTTACGACGTTTGGGCGCTCTCGCGGTATGCCTACGTTCAGGGCAATCCCGAAGTGCGAACTGATCCGAGCGGGCACAGTATCGACAACGGACCGGACAAAGATATCCTGCCGCAGCACGTTCAAACGGCGGTCCAGGCAGCGCGAAACAACCTTGAGTCGCTTAAACAAAAACTTGCCGAGATGGACGTTGACTGGGACCATCTACGGACAGACAAAAGTAAGAAGGAAGAGCTCAAACGGCATGTGAACGCAATCAAGCGGATTAAGACTAGGTTTAGTGACCGAATCGGGGAACTACGCAAAATTGGCATCAAAATTCCAAGGGCTGCCGAACTAGCCGATCAAATTGAGGCGGAGGCAGTCGGTCCGATGAAATTCGACCCAGTAACTGAATACTCTTTGACGGATGTGTTAGAGACTGAGGCCGGTCCAGCCGAACCTGAGGTCGGGCGCGCGCCAGAGGCAGGAGGGCCGAGGCCAGAGCCGGGAGGAGGCGGGCGGGGGTTCGGGGGCGGCCTCGGCGGGGAGAACGTCTTAAAGGAGTAAATTGCGTGCCTGACAGCGACATACGTTTCCGTCTCTTGTACGTCTGTGACGTAATCACTGCTAGCGCGGTCCGGGAGCACCTGTACCTTCTTGGCGTCACCGAAGAGGAGCAGAAACTTTTGCCGGAGGTAGCCTTGGAAGTCAAGGTTCATGAACGCCGGCTAGGTGGAGATCCGCCAGATCTAATTCGTGTGGCGGGAGTTATCGCGGAAGTAGCCGCCGGAAGCCCATCGACGGCACATCTCGAGGCACTCAGCGCTCTGCTCTACATCGTCGCGGCGTATACCGCGGACGAATCTCAACAGAAACAGCGGCTCGGGTGGGATAGGGTCTTTTACGGCGCTAGCTGGCCAGCGCTGCTCGATTCTCCTGAAATATCCGGCCCGGCGAGGAGCGCAATAGCCGCGACGGTCGACGCCTACAGAGTCAGAAGCGACAGACTATCAAGCCTGTTGCAGGAAGCAGACGCGAAATGGATGGCAGATGGCCAACCGACGCTTGCGCCGGAGCACGAGGTTGATAGCTTCCTTGGTATCGCTGGTCGCCGCTATTTCCTTGAAGCGGCCCGCATCATTCGCTTCATTACTACCGAACGCCAAGTAGCCGTAATTGAGGACGGGGCGACGCAATTCATTGGCTTCCAACTACGGCTGCCATAAGGCTATGCGAAGACGTCGTGCTTTGCCAGTCGCTAGAGGTGCCGGCGGACCAGGTCTCGTTCGACGCTTTCGGCAGCGAACTGCCCCTCGGATATACCGTGAGATAGCCGCGGGCGCTACGGCCGCCCGCTGCTGTGTTTCGGCGAGTGCGGTCGACAGCGCCGCGTGATGCCGATCGGATGATGCGTCGCCCTCCCCACGGCGGGCAAACCTCCCTCCCCCACAGCGAGGAAGGCTGGCGTTTCTCCCTCCCCTCGCGCGGGAGAGGGTCGGGGTGGGCGGTATTTCCCGCCGCCATAGGGAGTGACGGCACGATGGCGCCGCGCGCAATGACCGCGGACAGCGCAACGCCAGCCGGTCTAAGCACGGAGACGAGCGTGGAGTTCCTTCCGCAGCTCGGCGAGCGGCACGCGGACCTGGGTCATCTCGTCGCGGGAGCGGATCGTCGCCGCCTGGTCGTTTACGGTCTCGAAGTCGATCGTGACCGCGAAGGGCGTGCCGATCTCATCCTGCCGCCGGTAGCGCTTGCCAATGGACTGCGTGTCATCGTATTCGGTCCGAAAGTGCGGCCGTAGCTCGTGCTCGACCTTTGCGGCGAGCGCCGTCAGCGGTTCTTTGCGCGACAGCGGAAGCACCGCGACCTCGATCGGCGCCATCGATGGATGGAAGCGGAGCACGACACGCTGCTCGCCGCGGACCTCTTCCTCGTGGTAGGCGTCGATCATGAGCGTGAGCATGGACCGGTCGACCCCGGCCGAGGGCTCGACCACGTGCGGCAGGTAGCGCTCCCGGCGGATGTCATCGAAGTACGACAGGTCTCGGCCCGAGGCCTTCTGGTGGGCCGCAAGATCGTAATCGCCACGGGCCGCGATACCCTCGAGCTCGGACCAGCCAAAGGGGAACTCGTACTCGACGTCAAACGCGCCGCGCGCGTAGTGGGCGAGCTCATCCTTGCCGTGCTGCCGCAGCCGGAGACGCTCGCGGTTGACCCCGAGCCCCAGGTACCACTTGAGCCGCTCCTCTTTCCAGAAGTCGAGCCAGGTCATCTCCTCGGCGGGCGGCACGAAGAACTCCAGCTCCATCTGCTCGAACTCGCGCAGGCGGAAGATCGAATTGCCGGGCGTGATTTCGTTCCGAAACGCCTTGCCGATCTGCGCGATGCCGAAGGGCGGCCGCATATGGCTGGAGTTAAGAATGTTGGCGAAGTTCACGAAGATGCCCTGCGCCGTCTCCGGACGGAGGTAGGCCTGGGTGCTCGAGTTCTCCATCGGGCCGACGAAGGTCTTGAACATCAAGTTGAACTGGCGCGCCTCAGTGAACTCTCCCCCATCCTCCTCGTGCCGCGGCCCGCTGACCTGGTCGGCGCGAAACCGCTGGTGACATTTCTTGCACTCGACGAGTGGGTCGGTGAAGTTCTGCACGTGGCCGGAGGCCTCCCAGACCCTGGGATTCATGATGATGCCGGCGTCGATGCCTACCACGTCGTCACGCAGCTCGACCATCGAGCGCCACCATGCCCGCTTGATGTTGTTCCGCAGCGCGACGCCGAGGGGCCCGAAGTCCATCACCCCCTGGATGCCGCCGTAGATCTCACTCGATTGAAAGAAGAAGCCACGCCGCTTCGCCAGCGAGACGAGCTTCTCCATCAGGGCCGGGCCCTCGCGTTTCGTGGGCGGCGCCGTTGCCAACTAGCTCCGGACGCTCCGAATGAAATCCAGGCTCTTCAGGCGACGGTCCAGGTGATATTCGAGCTGCGCTTCGAGAGCCTGTTCCACCTGGTCGAGCACGGGGTCGGGTAAGCGCAGCCGATCGTACAGCTCGCCCTGGTCGCCGGCCATCACGCGCAACACCTTCAGGCTGTTGACGGAGACCGGCGAGCCGGCCTGATCGTGCGCCCCGCACTTCTGGCAAAGCACGCCCCCAAGCAGCGGTGAGAACCAGGCGTCCGCCTCCGGTAGCGGTTGGGAGCAACCGGCGCAGTCGAGCAATTGCGGGGCGTACCCGAGCAGGTCGAGCATGCGCATGACGAACCAGGCGGTGTCCGCGCGCGCGGAGCGTCCCGGATCATTGAGCCGGTCGAGCGTACCTGCGACCAACTCGAAGACGTCGTCGACCGGGTGCCGGTCCTCGAGCACCTTGTCGGCGATTTCCGAGACCAGGCAGGCGTAGGCGGTCCGCCGCAGATCACCCGAGATATTGCGGACGTCACCCCGCCGCTCGACCTGGGCGACGACGTCGAGGTTTTTGCCCTTGGCCAGCATCATCCGCGAGCGGCCGAACAGGTCGAGGCTGCTCCCCACGCGCGTCTTGCTGCGGCGGGCGCCCTTCGCGATGGCGGCCAGCTTGCCGTACTCCCGGGTCAGCAAGGTGAGGATGCGATCGGCGTCACCGTAATCGAGGCGGTGCAGCACGATCGCGTCCGCCAGGTACGTCGGCATCGGCCAATTCTACGGTGCAGATTGCGCTGCAGCGCCATGTTCGAATCCGCCACGGGCTATGAACTCTCGCTGTCGCCTTGAGCCAGGCTAGAGCCGCGCTCTTTGGACGATCTCCTCAGCCCATTGCACCATCCGCTCAGCCCGGGAGACCGCGTCTGCCGCCTCTTTAGCTGTTGTCCGTCGCGACTCGTACGCAACCTGGTTTTTCTTTGCGAGGAGCCCCCTCAGCTGCTTGACTCGATCAGAAATCGATTCGGAACTCCTTCCAACCTCCTCAAGAAGATCCGCCGCACGCTGGTGATCAGGATCCGTCGATCGACGACCGGCAAGAGCTACGGTAACTCCGTCAGCGGCACTGATCCCGGCATGGATGGAATTCAATATCGCAGCGTCGTATCGAGAACCGCCCAGAGCCAACTGGGCCTCCTCCACAAGTTGCTTCGCCTTGGCCAGGTACAGGGATGCCTGACTGCGCGGCATCGTGACCGACTTGGTGCGCTTAGGCACGAGCGGCTGCCCTCGGCCCTCGCCTAGACTCAGATGGCTTACCCGGTTCGATCACTGGGATCCCCTCCCGCGCCACAGTCGCCCACAACCGATGTCCCGGTCGACGCGGGCGCTGCAACTCATCGATCGCGGACAATCCGATGGTCACATCCAATCGATTGCCGAACCGCGAGCGGACCGCTTCGGCAACTTCCACCAGAGCTGCGCTGGTGCCACTTGCGTCCGCTGGGTTCAGGACAATAACGGCTAGATCCACGTCGCTGTCAGACGTCATTTCACCGCGCACAGCA
>WNFD01005934.1_pt1 | contig 12213 bp, 11 predicted proteins | sample 5400491 | NCBI WGS metagenome assembly WNFD01 (sample SAMN13153343, study PRJNA577476) | soil metagenome | isolation source: 120 cm saprolite under Douglas fir tree site 2 hole 2 replicate 2 | place: USA:California | collected 2015-04-18 | reverse complement strand
AAATCGGGCCTTGATTCTTGGACCCGCTTGGCGCACACTCGCGATCGTCGGTACACGGAGCAATTCCTGATCTGAACGGGAGGAGTCAGGTGAGCAAAAGAAAGGGTCGGTCCGGCGCAATAACGCGGCGCGAGATGCTCAAAGGCACCGGTCTGGTCCTTGGAGGCCTCGCGATCCCGGGCTTCCTCGAGGCCTGCCTGACCTCGTCTTCGACGACTCAGAGCGGCTCGATCAAGATCGGCTTCGTCAGCCCGATCACAGGCCCGGCTGCCGGATTTGGCGAACCCGACGGCTACGCAATCAGCCTTGCGAAGAACGCTTTCAAGAACGGCATCACCGTCGGCGGCACCAGTTACAGCGTGGAGATCGTTTCTCGAGACGGACAGTCGACGCCATCGGTCGGCGCGCAGGTCGCCCAGGACCTCATCCAGAACCAGAAGGTCGATCTGATGCTGGCAACCTCGACGCCCGAGACGGTGAATCCAGTTTCGGACGCCTGCGAAGCGGCCGGCGTTCCGTGCATCTCAACCGTGGTGCCATGGGAGGCCTGGTACCTGGGCCGTGGCGCCAAGCCGGGACAGCCTTCGCCTTTCAAGTACACCTTCCATTTCTGCTTCGGCGTCGAGCAGTTTTTCAACGCGTACACCCACCTGTGGCCCCAAGTGACGACGAACAAGAAGGTCGGCGTCATGTATCCCAACGACGCCGATGGCAACGCAATACGCGGTGTGCTCGCCCCGCTCCTGGCGAAGGCCGGTTACACGATCGTGGACCCGGGCGCGTACGAAGACGGCACCAACGATTACACGGCACAGATCCAGAAGTTCATCAGAGAGGACTGCCAGATTTTCAACACCTTCCCCATCCCCCCGGATTTCGCGACGTTTTGGCGGCAGGCCGCACAACAGGGATATACCAAGCACGTGAAGATCGGTCAGATCGCCAAAACCGGGTTGTTCCCTTCGCAGGTCTCGTCACTGGGATCGATCGGCAACGGCCTCGCCTCGGGTGTGTACTGGGCGCCGACCTGGCCCTACAAGTCATCGCTTACGGGCATCTCGTCGAAAGATCTCGGCGGCGGGTACGAGTCGTCCAGTGGCAAGCAGTGGAACCAGCAGCTCGGCCCGAGCGTCGCGCTCTTCGACGTGGCCGACGCCGTGCTAAAGGCAAGCGGCAACCCGAAGGACAAGGCGAAAGTCACGGCTGCGATGGCGACGCTCGCCGTCGACACACCGATCGGTCACCTCGATTGGTCGAAGCCGGCGTCGCTGGCCGGAGCCCCGGTGGTAAACGTGGTCGCGGCGCCCATCATCGGCGGGCAATGGAAGCAGGGCGTTTCCAAGTGGCCCATAGACTTCGTGATCTGCGAGAACTCATCCGACAGCAACGTGCCTATCGCGTCGACCCTGCAGCCATACCAGAGCTAGCCATGGACGCGGCGGTCCTCGCCGCCGTTGACGTTCGCAAGCGTTTCGGCGCACTTACGGTGCTGGACGGCGTCAACCTTTCGCTCGCGAAAGGTGAGGCGGTCGGTGTCGTCGGCCCGAACGGCGCCGGCAAGACCACATTGCTGAACGTCCTATCCGGCGCCCTCGCGCCGGACTCCGGCGGCGTTCAGTTCCGCGGTCGCGATGTCACGTCCCAAGGCGCCGCCGACAGATGCAAGATGGGGATCGCCCGAACCCACCAGGTGCCGCGTCCTTTTGTCGGCATGAGCGTCTTCGAGAACGTGCTCGTCGGGGCCACGGCCGGCGGGCGGCGGCGGGGCGCGGAAGCCTATGACCTCTGCCTGCAGGTGCTGGAGCAGACCGCGCTGATCCACATCGCCAACCGGCGCGCGGAAAGCCTGGGCCTGCTGCAGCGCAAGCGGCTCGAACTGGCGCGGGCGTTGGCCGTCGAGCCGTCTGTCCTCCTGCTCGACGAGATCGGCGGCGGGCTCACCGATGCGGAGACGGCCGCACTCGTCGATACGATAGCCGGCCTGCGCGACCGCGGCATAGCTGTGCTGTGGATCGAGCACATCGTCCATCTGCTCATGCAGGTGGTAAGCCGGCTCGTCTGCATGGACGAGGGCCGCATCATCGCAGAGGGCCCGCCGGAGGCGGTCGTCGCACAGGCGGCGGTGATCGACGCGTACCTGGGCACCGGCTCATGACGCTGCTGCGGGTCGAAGAAATCGATTGCCGTTACGGTCTGCTGCAGGCTGTACGCGGAGTCACGTTCGATGTGACGCAGGGCGAAACCATTTCGCTGATCGGCGCCAACGGCGCAGGCAAATCCACTCTGCTAAGGGCGATTGCGGGAGCCCACGAACCCCATGGAGGACGTGTGGTTTTCGATGACATAGACGTGACTTCGATGCCGGCCCACCGTCGAGTGTCGCTCGGGATCGCGCTCGTGCCCGAGGGCCGCCGGCTGTTCCCCAGCCTGACCGTCGAGGAGAACCTCCGCGTCGCGGCGGTGCGGCGCGGCCGGTGGAACGTGCAGTCGGTGCTCGAAGTCTTCCCGCTGCTGCAGCCGCGGCGGCACAGCGCGGCCGCCAACCTTTCAGGTGGAGAGCAACAGGCGGTCGCGATCGGGCGGGCGTTGATGAGCAATCCTCGGCTGCTCTTGCTGGATGAAATCTCGCTGGGACTGGCGCCAATCGTCGTCGACGCTGTGTATCGGTCGCTGGCCGGCATCATCAGCGAAGGCACGACGGTGTTGCTCGTCGAGCAAGACCTCACGCGCGCGCTGAAGGTGGCCAGCCGCGTGATCTGCATGCTGGAAGGGCGCATCGTGCTAGAGGCCGAGGCCGCGTCGCTTGATCGTGACCGGGTCGTTAGCGCGTACTTCGGATTGAAGCGGCCCGCATGACACTCGTCAACGCCGTCGTGCAGGGCATCTTCCTTGGAGCGTTCTACGCGGTTCTCGCGTGCGGCCTTTCGATCATGTTCGGAGTGATGAGGATCATCAACCTGGCCCACGGCGACGTCGCCGTGCTTGGTGCATACATCGTCTTCGTCATCGTCCAGGGCACCGGCATGTCACCCTTCGTCGCATTCGTCGTGGCGCTGCCGGTGATGATCGCGCTCGGCTACCTCCTCCAGCTGACGGTCCTCGAGCGAAGCCTCAAGTCCGGCATCCTGACCCCACTGCTTGCCACCTTCGGGCTGTCGATCGTGATCCAGAATCTACTGCTCATCACGTCGTCGCCCGACGTTCGCTCGCTCGGCGGCAACGCCGGCGCTGTCACCACGTCCAGCTGGCAGATCACGAGCGGCCTATCGGTTTCCGCTCTTGGCATCGTGATCCTGGTGGTGGCGGTGGTGGTGTTCGGCGCCCTGCAGGTGTTTCTGTCGAGAACGCGGGCCGGGTGGATGATGCGTGCAACCGCGGAGGACGCTGACGCTGCCGAGCTTGTCGGCATCAACAGCCGCGCGATTTACTCCCGAGCCACCGCGCTTGCCTTAGCTATTGCTGCCCTTGGCGGCCTCTTCCTGGCCATCCGCTCGGTCTTCGATCCGGTAAGCGGACCAACGCAGCTGATCTTCGCCTTCGAAGCGGTCGTCATCGGCGGCATGGGGTCGCTGTGGGGCACACTGCTCGGCGGGCTTGCGCTAGGCGTTGCGCAGACACTCGGCGCGCAGATCAATCCTGAATACTCCGCTCTGACGGGCCATTTGCTCTTTCTCGCCGTGCTGATCGTTCGGTTTGGCGGCGGGCGGGTCAGCTTGAGGACGGCACGGTGAGAGTTCAGCGTTGGACCCGAATATCAAAGGTGTTCACCGGCGCCACGGCCGGGATTGCCGTTGCGCTGGCGACAGTGCCACTGCTGTTCGATCCCGAATGGGTCCAGAAGCTCACAAACCTGTTGATCCTGGTGCTAATTGCTGCCATGTGGAACGCGCTTGCGGGTTACGGTGGCCTGCTCTCGATCGGCCAGCAAGCATTTATCGGCATCGGCGCCTACGGCACCGTGTTCTTCGCCGGGCTTGGCATCAGCCCGTATCCCGCGATGGTGCTGTCAACCCTCGTAGCGGGAGCGATCTCCATTCCGATCTCGCTCTTCGCGCTGCGTGTCAGGGCCGCCCAGTTCGCGATCGGCATGTGGGTGACCGCGGAGATCATCTCGATCCTCGTCCGGCTCGATCAGAACCTCGGCGCTGGGACCGGGATCTCGCTAATCCAGATGAACCAGTACGCACCCAACTTCCGCCAGGCATACACGTTCTGGCTGGCGCTGGGCTTCACGATCATTTTTCTCTCCGCTCTGTTTCTCCTGCTGCGTTCTCCGCTGGGAGTTTCGTTGCAGGCCATCCGAGACGATGAAGACGCCGCTCGCTCCCTTGGCGTACGCGTCGCGGCTCGGAAGCGGCTGCTGTTCGTGCTCGCCGGCTTCGGCTGCGGCGCGGCCGGCGCGCTCGTCGTCGCCAATACGTTGTTCATCGAGCCTGGCTCCGTTTTCAGCGTGCAGTGGTCGGCTTACATGATCTTCATGGTGCTGGTCGGAGGGCTCGGCACATTCGAGGGACCGATCCTCGGCGCCATCCTACTGTTCGCGATTCAGACGACCTTCACTCAGGGAGGTCCGTGGTACCTCGTCGGACTCGGCGCGACCGCGGCACTTTTTGCGCTCGCGCTTCCGCGAGGTATATGGGGCACCATCGAGGAGCGCCTCGGTCTGCGCCTCTTGCCTGTCGGTTATCGCGTTGTGGAGACGAAGGGTGAAGAAAGAAGCGCCTGATACGCATCCACCCGAAGACCTGATGCAGCATCCAGGACATCTTCTTCGTCGCGCTGTGCAGGTGATGAATCTGTTGTGGACCGAGGAGGTCTCGCACACGATCACCTCGCCGCAGTTCGCAGCGCTGAACGCGCTCTACGGCCATCCCAACCTGGACCAGCGAACGCTCGGGCAGGGCATCTCACTGGACCGCTCGACCATGGCCGAGGTGGTCTCGCGCCTTAGCTCGAGGGGTCTTATCCGCAGCGAACGCGATCCACGGGATGGTCGCCGCAAAACCATCACCCTCACGCCGAAAGGCCTTCACACCGTGCAGCAGCTCATCCCGCGAACGCACGCCATGACTCGCAGGTTGGTGGGACCGCTGGATCAACAGCAGCGCGATGACCTGCTGCGCCTCTTGACGAAAGTGGTTGGCGCGAACGAGCGACGCTAGTCCTCTCTGAGGGCTGCAGCGACCTCTTGCGCCGTGGTCACCCAACCGAAAAAGGTCCGCACGTTGTAGAGCGTTGCGTTATGGATCTCGGCCGATCCGGCCGGCATCGTCGCGTCTGCGACCATAACGGGCCAATACTCGAGGAAGTACGCGTCACGAATTGTCGACTCGACGCAAACGTTGGAGGCGATGCCGACCATGAGCAGGTTCCGTATGCCCCGGCTGCGCAGCACGGAGTCGAGGTCTGTGGCATGGAAGCCGCTGTAACGCGATTTGACGATGACCGTGTCGGTGGCTTGAGGTGTGAGCTCGTCGACCACCTCAAAATCCCATGTGCCGATCGTCAGCAACTTGCCGCGCAGCTCAGGACGCTCGCGCATCAGGCAGAGCGCCAGCTCCTTCTGCGGATTCGGCGAATCAGGGCCGCCCGCGGTCGATTGGTCGGCGGGATATCCCATCGTCAGGTAGATCACGGGCAACCTGGCCATTCTCGCCGCGCCGCAGACGAGCTTCGCATTCGCGATCACGTCGCGCGCCGGTGCGATATCCACGCCGGCCAGATCAAGCATCCCGCCGGGACTGCCGAACGCGTTTTGCATGTCGACCACGAGCAGCGCGCTACGGTCGAGGTCAAGGCGTAGTAGCGAGGGTTCGGCAGGAACCTCGACGAGCCTCATGACCCGGCTTGCCGGATCCGCTTCGCCTTGATCTCGGAGCGTGGCAGCGTCCCTCGCTCGACGACGCGACAGCTGAGGCGAACGCCGAGCGCCTGCCGCAGATCCGCTTCCAGCCGGTGCGTCGAGAAACCACCGGCCGTTTCGATCAGCAGCGAAACCTCGTCCATCTGGCGCTCGCGGCGCCGCTCGATCACGAACTCGACGACCTCTGGATAGCGCCGCACGATGTCCTCGACTTGAGATGGAAACAGATTCACGCCGCGCACCGTGAACATATCGTCGACGCGTCCATGGATGCCGCCGAGCAGCTTCAGGAATGGGCTCCCGCACGAGCACTGCTCTCGCGACGCCCTCACCCGGTCGCCGGTTCGGTAGCGGAACAGCGGCATGCCCCACCGGCCAAGGTTGGTGGCCACCAGCTCGCCTTCATCGGACGGGTGACCGTCCGCGTCGAGCACTTCGAAGATGAATTCGGACTCGATTAGGTGGACCCCATCCCTCTGCGAGCAGCTAAACCCTGTCGGGCCTAGTTCGGTCATCCCGGTGTGGTCGAAGCACGTTGCGCCGTACACCTCTTCAATCGCGGCGCGCGTGGCCGGGATGCTGGCTCCAGGCTCGCCGGCGTGAATCGTCACGCGGACACGCGACGCTCGCATGTCGAGTCCGACCTCATTGGCCACGTCCGCGAGACGCAGCGCGTATGTGGGCGTTGAGAGCAGAACGGTCGCGCCGACGTCGAACATGCTCCGCAACCTCTGCTCGCTTGTCATGGCGCCGCCGGAGATGCACAGCGCTCCCAGCCGCTGCGCTCCTCCAAAAGCCGACCAGAAACCTATGAACGGCCCGAAGGAGAACGCGAAGAACAGGCGGTCGCCGGCGTTCACTCCTGCGGAGTTGTATACGTGGTCCGCCCAGACCCGGAGCCACCAATCCCACGACTCCTCCGTGTCGAGCCACCGCAGCGGGCGGTCGCCACTCGATCCTGAAGTCTGATGCACGCGCACGAAGCGCTCCATCGGGTAGGTCAGGTTCGTCCCGAACGGTGGATGGGCCGCCTGGTCATCGATCAGCTCGACCTTGGTGGTCAGCGGCAGGCGTTCGAAATCGTCCCATCCATGCACATCGTGCAGTCGATCTCGCCAGAACCCATTGGATGTAAGCACGTTGGCGAGCCCCGCCCGAAGCTTCCGCATTTGCAGGTCCCGGAGCTCGTCCGGATCGGTCCTCGAATGCGCGGTCGCGGTCAAGGGCCTCATGTTAGTTGGGGAATCGTCCGTGGGCGGACTAACCTAGCGGCAGTCCTCTCGCCAGATTGCAAGGCAAGAAGTTGAAAGTCAGATGAGCACGACTTTCCAGGTTGAAGATGGTTGAAGCTCAAAGGCAGACTCTCCGGGGGGTGAGCTAATGCGAGCGTTCGCTTACGACACCTATGGCGGTCCAGGTTCCATTCACGAATTGCCCGATCCGACACCAGAGGCGGGACAGGTGCGGGTGCGCGTGCGAGCGGCCTCCCTCAACCCGTTCGACAACTTTGTCGTCCAGGGCTATATGAAGGACCGGATGCCGACTCAGTTGCCACTTGTTCCGTGCGCCGACCTCTCGGGTACTGTCGACATGGTCGGACCCGAAGTCGAGGACTTCAAGATCGGGGACCAGGTCTTCGGCATCACCGGCAGGATGATCGGTCAGGGCACCCTCGCCGAGTTGACTGTAGCTTCGTCGACCACCATCGCCAAGCGCCCCGCCACCATCCAGGACACAGAGGCCGCCGCCATGCCGCTTGTCGGCGCGTCCGCGCTAATGTCAGTGGAGGCCGCCGACGTGAGATCAGGGGACGTGGTCGTGGTCGTAGGCGCCTCGGGTGGGATCGGCGGCTACGCGGTGCAGCTGGCCGCGGTTCGCGGTGCTCATGTCGTCGCTGTGACCAGCAAAGGTCATGAGGAGTACGTCAGAAAGTTGGGGGCGGAGGAAGTCATCGATCGCGGCGCCGGCGATGTTCTGGAGGCGCTCAAGTCGCGCCACGCCGGCGGTGTGGCAGCGATCATCGACACCATTAGCGATGCGCCGACGCTGGCGCGGCTCAGCGAAGTCGTCCGGAAAGGCGGAACGGTGACCTCGATGCGGGGTGCCGCGGCCGCCGACGAGCTCGGCAAGCGAGGAATCAACGCTGTCAATATCGGCACCCAGGTCAATACCGCGCGCCTGGGCGAACTCGCTCGGCTGAGGACCGAAGGCAAGCTTCAATCGCCGCAGATCCGAACTTTCACGCTCGACCGCGCGGGGGATGCCTTCATTGCGATCGGTCAGGGCGGAGGCGGCAAGCTGGTGGTGACAATCTAAGCGCCTAGCGAGCGGCGCCCTCGGACCCGACCTTCAAGGCATCGGTGCCAAATCGCCTCACGCGATCGGGAAATGCATCTCCGAACGCCGACTCGGCGAGCGAAGGAAGGCCGTTTGACGCGCCTCAGCCGATCTTGCACAAGAAAATCTTGGCTCCCCCTAGTGGACGCTCTTCGAACTTTTCTCCTCGCTTCGAGCCCTGAGCTTCTCGAATCGTCAATGGTGTTCCGTTAGCCCCAAAAAATACGCGGTGGGTCGCAACGGGGGCGAGATGAAATCGACCAGGGCTAGGTTTCATCTCCAGGCACCGGTTTGGTCAGGTACGTCTGCACTGTCGGGGCGTACGAGGCGACGAGCGAATCGATGTTTGCGCTGGCAAACGGATCACGTATCGAGCCATGGCAAGACCCAATAGCTCTGAGCTGATCAACGCCTCGGCGGAGGGACAGGTGTCCGGGTTCCTCCGGCACAGGGAGTGGCGGCGTCCCACGGAGGACGCCGCCACAGGTCACACCGTCAGAGACCGGGGCACGTGCCCGGATCAGGAACGTCGATTCTCGCCGAGCCGCCCGAAGGCACGCGCGGGAAGGTGACATACAGCACGTACGGAATCGCGCCGGTGTTAACTACGTCGTCGACTTCGCCAGGTCGCTCAATAAACGCCTGCCCTGCCCAGTAAGTGAAAATCTGGCACTGGCTGCCGACGGATTTGTAGACGGTGAGGTTACCCTGGTGGATCACGATAATCGCTCCACCTGGATGCGAGTGCCATCCCGAGGAGCCCTCGGGGATCACCGTGATCTGTGACACGACGATGTCCGTTCCCATTTCAACCGGGAGGGTCCCCTCAGACTGGTCGGTGCCTCGTGCGAGGAGCACGTTGTTCAGGCCGGACGGTGGTGTCGCCAGGACGTCGCCACCGTAAGCCGCTAATCCCACAATGCCTAGCAGAAATAGGGCCCAAGACAGTTTCGATTTGAAGAATCTCATTTGCTCTCCTTCTTCTCAGATGTGATGGCTTCGACAACGCGGAACGGATCGAGCTCGGCGCGCTGCGCCGCAAGCGCGGCGTAGCCGCCGGAAGGTGCGTCGAAGACGAAGAAGCAGATCTCGTCTTCGGGCACAAGGATCGAGCGCTCGAAGCGGACGCGGGTTCCCTCTCGAGTCAGTTCATCGGCCGCCGAGCGCGCACGCCGCGTGCGAGCTGTTCGCTCTCCCGCCCGGCCGCGCGGGAGATACGTCTCGACGAGGTAGCTCGGCATGCGGCCAAGCTAGACCCCCGGCGACGCGAAGGAAACGTAAGAACCGCTGATCTTTAATGCAGGCGGCGCGCAAGCTCGGTGCGGGAACGGACTCCGAGCTTGGCGTAGATGTGCGTCAGGTGGCTCGCGACTGTGCGCTCGCCGAGAAACAGCGAAGCGGCGACCTCCTGGTTGGTGCGGCCCTCGGCCACAAGCGCGGCGACGCGACGTTCGGCCTCGGTGAGCTCATCTTTGTTTGCCGGTGGGCGGCCTCCGATGCGAGCCAGCTCGGAACGCGCTTTGGCCGCCCACAGCGGCGCGGGCAGCCGGTCGAAAATCTCCTTGGCGCCTTCGAGGTACGCGCGCGCGGCCGCGCGCTGCTTGGCGCGTCGCTGGTTGGCGCCGAGGGCGAGGAGAGTGCGGGCGTGCTGGAAAGGGTCCTGCGTCCGCTCGTGCTCTCGCAGGGCTCGCTCGAATTGCTGTTGCGCGCCGGTCATGTCACCGCGCGCCGCCAGTAGGAGCGCGCGGCACCGCGCCGTGATCGCAAGAGCCCAGGAACGGTCGAGCGCGCGGGCGCGCTCCTCCCACGGCGACAGCTTCTCCTCTGCTTCCCTCAGGTCGCCGACTGCGATCAGCGCTTCGAGTGTGTCCGCGAGCTCGAAACGGTGGCCCGGCTCGAGGAGCATCGCGGCGTCACGGATTTCCCAACCCCTTCTCAGGTACTGGAGTGCCTTTTCGGGCTCGCCACGCGAGAGCTCAATGAAGCCGAGGACCGCTCGATGCCCGGATTCGGCAATCCGAACCCCCTCGGCCTCCGCGCGAGCGAGGGCGCGCGTTGAGAGCCTGCGAGCTTCTTCGACCATCCCGCTGTGAGCCGCCACCATGGCGGCTGGAAGCTCCGCGATCGGCTGTGATCCTTCGATTCCAAACTCTGTCCGGATGGCAAGCGACGCCGCGGCGTGGCGGGCCGCCAGCGCCCAGTTGCCGGCCCGTAGTTCGAGCATGCTGAGGTACCAGAGGGCGTCCTCCTGCTGGCGGTTGTCCGCGGCGGCCAGCTCGGCGCGCCATCGTTCGAGCACATGCCTCGCCTCGTCAAGCCGGCCCGACCAGATGAGCTGGTAGACGAGCGCATTGGTTGCCGCACTTGTCTTCTGTGACGAAGGAAGGGACCGCTCGATCGCCAGCGCTTCCTCCATCTCATCGTCCGAGGAACCGAGGCCGCTGCGCGAATGGAGGAGGCAATACATCGCGAGCGACCGGGATCGCAGCGCGGGTTCACCCGCGCTCGTTGCCGCCTGCACGGCCAGTTCGGAATGCTCGAGGCCGGTCTTTCCGTCCTCAGTGTCCTTCGTCAGATCAGCGAGACTCAGATGGATCTCTGCCAGGAGTGCTGCGTCGCCCTCAGCTTCCCCGAGGGCTTCTCGGAAGCGGACCACCCCTTCGCGCGCGCCGACGAAAGACTCCTCGGCGCGAGCGAGGGCCACCAGCACCCTCGCGCGTTCTACTCCGGGCAGCGCGGTCTTGCGTGCATGGTCCAGGAGCGCGATCGCTCGTCGGCCGTCGCCCGCGTCGCAAAGCTTCTCGGCGTAATCCAGCATGCGTCTCCGCTTGTCTTCGTGATCAGCATCCGGAGTCACGCGTAGCGCCAGCTCGGCCAACTCGGCGCTCGCCATCGGTGCCCCGCGGAGGGTGGCTGCTGCAGAGGCTGCATCGAGCGCGTCGGCGATCTTTGCGTCCGGCCCGGTGGCAGCGAGTGCGAGGTGGCGAGCTCGCGCTATCGGATCGTCTACCGTCCTCGCCAGCCCGCTGTGCGCGTTTCGCCGGTCCTCGAGTGACGCGCTGGCGTAGACAGCCGACGCGAGCAGGGGATGGGAGAAGCGAACAACACCCTCGGACTCCTCGACCACGCGCGCCTTGAATGCAGGTGCGAGCGACTTCATCGGAAGCTGCCGCGCCATCGGCCGCCCATGTGTAGCCACAAGCAGCAGTGCATCGCGCGCAGCTTTGGGTAGGCCCTTGAGCCGGACCTCGAGCAGCCGCTCCAGGCTCTCCGACATCGGAATCGGCTTTGTCAGGTCGTCGGTCAAGTCGAGCGTCCGGACTAGCTCGAGTGCGTAGAAGGGATTGCCCCCGGATGCCTCGTGGATGCGCAGGACGGCGGGCCGCGGCAACGACCTGTCGAGCCGGTCGTGCAGGAACTTCTGCATCGCGCCGAGGCTGAGCGGGCCGATCGCGATGCTCTCTGTGTCGATCGCCTGTTCAAGGTGAGTGACCTGGCTGCCGCGCCGAGCAACGAGAGCCAGAACCTGTTGGGTGCCTATGCGACGAAGCGCGAATGCGAGCGCTCGGGCCGATGAGTCATCGAACCACTGGACGTCGTCGATCGCGATGAGCAGCCGCTGGTCTCGGGCAAGAATGTCGAGCGCATCACGAATCGCGACCCCGAGTGCGCGCGAATCGTGCCGGTCGTCCTGCGTGTCCTCGCGAAGCAGCGCCGCAGCGAGGGCTCGTCGCCTTGGTGGCGATAACGTCGGCAGCACAGTATCGGCAACGCCCTCCAGAAGGTCACCGAGACCGACGAATGCCAGGGCGAGCTCGGCTTCCGCGGGGCGCGACGTAAGGACGCGAACTCCACGTGCGCGGGCATGCTCGACCCCCTCTCTCCAGAGCGTCGACTTGCCGATCCCTGCCTCACCCTCGAGGACCAGCCCTCTGGGCGCGCGTCCGGCCGCGTCGATGAATGCATCGACCTTGGCGAGCTCCTGCTCCCTGCCTATGATCTCGGCGGCCATC
>WNFD01005932.1_pt1 | contig 12214 bp, 10 predicted proteins | sample 5400491 | NCBI WGS metagenome assembly WNFD01 (sample SAMN13153343, study PRJNA577476) | soil metagenome | isolation source: 120 cm saprolite under Douglas fir tree site 2 hole 2 replicate 2 | place: USA:California | collected 2015-04-18 | reverse complement strand
TGACGAGCGCCAGGCCAAACGTCAGCAGTAATCCATACAGGTGATCGAGCTTGTAGAGCTGCTTGAGCATCGTGCGCTCGATCAGCATGCCGAACAGGCCGACCGCGAGCGGGGCGATGGCGAGCGACCACCAGTAGCCCAGGCCCCATCGGGTGAGCAGGAAGTAGGCGCAGAAGGCGCCCAGCATGTACTGGGCGCCGTGCGTGAAGTTGATGATGTTGAGCAGCCCGAAGATCACCGCCAGGCCGAGCGACAGGAGCGCGTAGAACGAGCCGTTGATCAGTCCGATCAGCAGCTGGCCGAACAGGGCCTGCGTCGGTACGCCGAAGATCTCGGGCATGCGGTTACTTGACTAAGGAACAACCACCTTCTTTTTCAGGCCTGAACGCCTGATCCGCAGGGATCGTGGCGCGGATCTTGTAGTAGTCGTACGGCGCCTTCGACTCGGCGGGCTTCTTCACCTCGACCAGATAGACCTGGTGGACCTTGCGGCCGTCCTGGCGCACGCGCCCCTTGCCGAAAAGCGGGTCGTCGGTCGGGAGCTCCTTCATCTTGGCGATCACTTTCGTGCCGTCGTCCGTCTTCGCCGCCTCGACCGCCTTCAGGTAATGGAGCACGCCGGCGTACACGCCCGCGTGCACCATCGTCGGATACTTCCCGTTGTTCAGCGCAACGAAGCGCTTCGTCCAGGCACGGCTTGCGTCGTTCAGGTCCCAGTACCAGCTCTCGGTGAAGATCAGACCCTGCGCCTTGTCGAGGCCCAGGCCGTGCACGTCGCTGATGAACACCAGCATCCCGGCGAGGCTCTGCCCGCCCTTCACGATACCGAACTCGGCCGCCTGCTTGATCGCGTTGGTGGTGTCGCCACCGGCGTTGGCGAGGCCGATGACCTTGGCCTTGGACGCCTGCGCCTGCAGCAGGAAAGACGAGAAGTCCTGCGCATTCAGCGGATGGCGCACCTTGCCGAGCACCTTGCCGCCCGATTTGAGCACCACGGCCTCGGTGTCACGCTCGAGGGCATGGCCAAAGGCGTAGTCCGCCGTGATGAAGTACCAGCTGTCGCCGCCGGTCTTCACGACGGCGCTGCCCGTGCCGTTCGCGAGCATCCACGTGTCGTAGGTCCAGTGCACCGTGTTCGGCGAGCAGGCCTTGCCGGTCAGGTCCGAGCTCGCGGCGCCCGAGACGATGAAGGCCTTGCCCTTTTGCTTGGTCACCTCGTTGATCGCGAGCGCCACCGAGGAGGTCGGGACGTCGAAGATGGCGTCCACCTTGTCGACGTCGTACCACTGGCGGGCGATGGCCGAACCGACATCGGGCTTGTTCTGGTGGTCGGCGGAGATGATTTCGACCTTCATTGCCTTCTTCGAGGCGCCGAAATCCTCCACCGCCATGCGGGCGGCCACGACCGAGCCCGGGCCGGCGATGTCCGCATACAGGCTGGACATGTCGTTGAGCACGCCGATCTTGATCACGCCGTCGGACACCTGGGCGTGGGCCCCGCTGGCAGCGAAACCCAGCGCTACTGCCGCCATCATCCTGCGTAAAGCAGACATCGACTTCTCCTTCTCAGTTGAAAGTCAGACTCCGAGATACTCCTGTATCCGCTGCGTATTGGCCTCGAGCTGGGTATTCAGCACCATGTCGACGACGCGCCCCTGCTCGACGATGTAGTGGCGGTCGGCGACCGTCTGCGCGAAGCGGAAATTCTGCTCGACCAGCAGGATGGTGAAGCCCTCGCGCTTCAGGCGCTCGATGGTGCGGCCGATCTGCTGCACGATCACCGGCGCGAGGCCCTCGGTCGGCTCGTCGAGCAGCAGCATGCGCGCCCCGGTGCGCAGGATGCGCCCGATGGCGAGCATCTGCTGCTCGCCGCCCGAGAGCTTGGTGCCCTGGCTCCGCAGGCGCTCCTTGAGATTGGGAAACAGCTCGTAGATCTGCGCGAGCGGCATGCCGCCGTCGCTGATCTGCGGCGGCAGCAGCAGGTTTTCCTCGACGTCGAGGCTGGCGAAGATGCCGCGCTCCTCCGGGCAGATGGCGATTCCCAGGCGCGCCACCTTGTTGGAAGCAAGACCGATCGTCTCGACGTCGCGGAACTTGATCGAGCCCTGTCGCCGGCCGACCATGCCCATGATCGCCTTCATGGTGGTCGTCTTGCCGGCGCCGTTGCGGCCGAGAAGCGTGACCACCGCGCCCTGCGGCACTTCGAACTGCATGCCGTGCAGGATGTGCGATTCGCCGTACCAGGCGTTGAGGCCGCTCACCTTGAGGAGCGCTTCAGCCATGGCCCGCCCCGAGGTAGGCTTCGACGACCTGCGGGTTCTTGGAAACCGTGGCGTAGTCGCCTTCAGCGAGGATCTCGCCGCGCTGCAGGACCGTGATTCGATCGGAAAGCTTCGACACCACCGAGAGATTGTGCTCGACCATCAGGACGGTGCGGTTGGCCGACACGCGCTTGACGAGCGCCGTGATGCGCTCGACGTCGGAATGCACCATGCCGGCGGTCGGCTCGTCGAGCAGCATCATCTCGGGGTCGAGCGCGAGCGTGGTGGCGATCTCGAGCGCGCGCTTGCGGCCGTAAGGCAGCTCGACGGCGACGGCGGCTTCGAACTCGGACAGGCCGACCGCGGTAATCAACTCGTGCGCGCTGGCGTTGAGCTCGTTCAGCACCCGTGCCGAGCGCCAGAAGTCGAACGAATGTCCGCGCTTTCCCTGCAGCGCGACGCGCACGTTCTCGAGCACCGTGAGGTGCGGAAATACCGCTGAGATCTGGAACGAGCGCACGAGGCCCATGCGGGCGATCCGCGCCGGCGGCGAGCCGGTGATGTCGCGCCCCTTGTAGAAGATGCGGCCCGAGGTCGGCTCCAGGAAGTGCGTCAGCAGGTTAAAGCAGGTGGTCTTGCCGGCGCCATTGGGGCCGATCAAGGCATGAATGCTGCCGCGCCGCACCTTGAGGCTGACGCCCTTGACGGCGACGAAGCCCTTGAATTCCTTGGTGAGGCCTCGGGTCTCGAGAATGACGTCGTCGGCCATGCTCACCGTTTAGGGGGCGGGCGTTTCTCTATGAAAGCGTCCATGCCGGCGCGACCTTCCTCGTGGACGAAGGCGCCCGAGATCACGCTCGAGGCGAGCTCATAGGCCTTCGCCACCCCAAGGTCCATCTGCTGATAGAACGCGCGCTTGCCCGCAGCGAGGGTTTCCGGCGGCTTTTCCGAGATGTTTTTTGCAAGAGCCAGGACTTCCGCATTCAGCGCGTCGGCCGGCACAACGCGGTTCACAAGGCCCCATTCGAGTGCCTGTTTCGCGTCGATGACGTCACCGGTGAGGAGCATCTCCATGGCGCGCTTGCGCAGCAGGTTGCGGCCCACTGCGACGCCGGGGGTCGAGCAGAAAAATCCCCAGCTGACCCCCGGAGTGGTGAACTTCGCCGCCTCGGAGGCCACCGCCAGGTCGCACTGCGCGACGAGCTGGCAGCCGGCCGCGGCCGCCGCGCCCTGCACGCGCGCGATGACCGGCTGCGGCAGGGCGGTGATCGACTGCATCATCCGGCTGCACTGCGCGAAGAGCTTTTCGATCCTCCGCTGCTCCTTGAGCGCGCGGATTTCTTCCAGATCGTGGCCGGCGCAGAAGCCCTTTCCTGCTCCTGCCAGCACCACCACACGTATTTTCTTATCAGAAACCAAAGAATCAAAAGCGCTCTGAAGGGCGTCCAGCATCTCGCTCGTCAGCAGGTTCATCTGCTGCGGGCGGTTCAGGGTCAGCGTGCAGATGGCGTCGCGATCTTCGCGCAGCAGAAGCGGCTCGCGGGCTTGCGGAACGGCACTCATGTATCGATGGCGCTCGTCGATTTCGCTTTCTCGCGCAGCAGGAATTTCTGGATTTTACCCGTCGAGGTCTTCGGCAGCTCGCCGAAGACCACCGCGCGCGGCGCCTTGAACCGGGCCAGGTGGCCGCGGCAGAACTCGATGATCTCCATTTCCGAGGCCCTGGCATTGGGCTTCAGCTCGACGAAGGCGCACGGCGTCTCGCCCCATTTCGCGTCGGGCTTCGCCACCACCGCCGCGGCGAGCACCGCCGGATGGCGGTAGAGGATATCCTCGACCTCGAGCGATGAGATGTTCTCGCCGCCCGAGATGATGATGTCCTTCGAGCGGTCCTTGATCTTGAGGTAGCCGTCGGGCTGCATCACCGCCAGGTCGCCGGAATGGAACCAGCCGCCGGCGAAGGCCTCCTGCGTCGCCTTCGGGTTCTTCAGGTAGCCCTTCATCGTGATGTTGCCGCGGAACATGATCTCGCCCATGGTCTCGCCGTCGGCAGCGACCGGCTGCATGGTCTGCGGGTCCATGACGCTCAGCCCTTCCTCGACGTGATAGCGCACGCCCTGGCGTCCGTTCAACCCCACTTGCTCGGGCAGCGGCAGCCGGCCCCATTCCGGGTGCTTCGCGCAGACCGTCGCCGGGCCGTAGGTCTCGGTGAGACCGTACACGTGAGTGATGTTGAAGCCCATCTTCTGCATGCCTTCGATCATGGCCGCCGGCGGCGCCGCCGCGGCGACCAGGCCGCTCACCTGGTGGCTGATTCCCTGCTTCATCTCCTCGGGCGCGTTGATGAGCATCTGATGGACCACCGGCGCGCCGCAGTAATGCGTCACTCGATGCTCCTTGATCAAACGAAATATCATCTCCGGATCGACCCGGCGCAGACATACGTTGGTTCCCGCGTTGGCGGCCATCGTCCAGGGAAAGCACCAGCCGTTGCAATGGAACATCGGCAGCGTCCACAGGTACACCGAATGGTGCGGCATGCCCCAGACCAGGATGTTGCCGACGCCGTTCAGGTAAGCGCCGCGGTGGTGATACACCACGCCCTTCGGATTGCCGGTGGTGCCCGAGGTGTAGTTGAGCGAGATCGCCTGCCATTCGTCGGCCGGCCAGCGCCATTCCCACGCCGGGTGGCCCTCGGCGAGCAGCTCCTCGTAGGTCTTGCTTCCCAGCCGCCTGCCCGCGCCGGCGTACTCGGGGTCCTCCACGTCGATGACTTCGATGGCGTGGTCCGCCTTGGACAATGCCTTTCCCGCCATCTCTGAAAATTCTTTATCGATCAACAGCAGCTTGGCCGCGCCATGGTTCAGCATGAAGCCGATGGCGTCGGCATCGAGCCGGGTGTTCAGCGTATTGAGCACGGCGCCGCTCATCGGCACGCCGAAGTGCGCCTCGTACATCGCGGGAATATTGGGCAGCAGCGCCGCGACGGTATCCCCGACGCCCAGGCCGCGCTTCGCCAGAGCGTCCGCCAGACGGCGCGAGCGCTCGTAGGTCTCCCTCCAGGTGCTGCGCTGTGCGCCGTGAATCAGCGAGACGCGCGCCGGATAAACGTACGCCGCACGCTCGAGGAAGGACAGCGGGGTCAGCGGCGCATAGTTCGCCGCATTCTTGTCGAGCTGCTGCTCGTAGGGATTGCTGTTCACGCTGCCTTGAGTATACGGCGCCAGACGACGCCGCCTTTCGCTTCCTTCTCCATGCCATCGAGGTACTTCTCGTGGAGCGCGACCTCCTCGGGCAGGGCGCGCAGCACGCTCAGGTTGGAGACGTCGACCTGCAGCGCGGCGAGGGCCGCGGCGGCGGCGGCCGGCGTCTCGAGCTCCATCACCAGGCTCTCCTGGCCGCGCGTCATCGCCAGGTAGCACTCGGCGAGCAGCCGCGCGTCGAGCAGCGCGCCATGCAGCGTGCGGTTGGAATGATCGACGAAATAGCGTTCGCAAAGCGCGTCGAGGGTGTTCCTCTTGCCGGGATGCAGCTCGCGCGCGAAGGCAAGCGTATCGGTGATCTTCGCCACGTGCTGGCCGAGCCGATCGAGCCCGGCGAGCTCGAGCTCCAGGTCGAGGAACTCGACGTCGAAGTCGGCGTTGTGGATGATCAGCTCGGCGCCGTGAATGAAGTCCAGGAAAGCGCGGGCGACGTCGGCAAAGCGCGGCTTGTCGGCGAGAAACTCGCGCGTCAGCCCGTGCACCTTGAGCGCACCCTCCTCGACCTCGCGCTGCGGGTTCAGGTAGACATGGAAATGCCGCTCGCTGATGCTGCGGCTGAGGATCTCGACGCACCCGAGCTCGATGATCCGGTCGCCGAGCTTGGGGTTCAAGCCGGTGGTTTCCGTGTCGAGCACGATCTGCCTAGCGCTCATCCGGTATTCCCCGGTTCGCCAGCTGGTCCGCCCGCTCGTTCTCCGGGTGGCCGGCATGGCCTCTCACCCAGTGCCACTCCACGTCGTGCAGGGCTGCCAGCTCGTCGAGCCGCTGCCACAGGTCGACATTCTTCACCGGTTTCTTGTCGGCGGTGCGCCAGCCGCGGCGCTTCCAGTCGCGCACCCATTCCGAGATCCCCTTCGTCACATACAGGGAATCGGTATAGAACTGTACCCGGCTGGGGCGCTTGAGCGCCTCGAGGGCGCGGATCGCCGCGGTGAGCTCCATGCGGTTATTCGTGGTGTCGGCCTCGCCGCCATAGAGCTCGCGCTCGGTGCCCTTCGCGCGCAGGAGCACGCCCCAGCCGCCAGGGCCCGGATTCCCGCGGCATGCCCCGTCGCTGAAGATTTCCACCACCTCCCTATCCATGATTCTTCTGAGAGCGCTGCGTCATCGGCGCGAGCGCCCGCCGCCGCGCGCGTTCCCGACGCCAGGCCGGGGTGACGATGCGCATGCCTTGTACTCGCTTCACCGCGCGCACCACATAGACGGCGCCCGCGAACCACAACCAGCGCGGGCCCATCTTCTCCATGAAGCCGAATCGCCGCAGCCACTGCGGATTGGAGAACGGCGGCGCGTAGCAGCCGAACTTGCCGCCGTTCAGCTCGAGGCCGAGGAGCTTGAGCCATTCCTTGAGCCGCACCAGCCCGATGAATCTGCCGTCCCACGGCGCCCCCGCCTTGCGGGAAAAGACCTGCCGCAGGCGCCAGAGCGAAGCGCTGTTGAAGCCGGAGATCACGACCTGGCCCTCGGGCATCAGCACCCGCTCGACCTCGCGCAGCACGTCGTGCGGGTTGTGGTGAAACTCCAGCACGTGCGGCAGCGCGACCAGGTCGACGCTCTGCGAAGCAAGCGGCAACTGCAGCGGGTCCGCCGCCAGCGCGGCACCGGGCTCGAGCGCCAGCGAAAAACGGTAGGGAATGCGGTTTTGCCGCAAAAAATCGATTTCGGGCACGCCGACCTGCAGCGCCCTGAAACCGAACACGTCATCTACAGCGCTGTCAAACTGGGCGAGCTCCCAGTCGAGCACATAAGTTCCCTGGGGTGTGGAAAACCACCAGGAAAGCGATGAGCGGCCGCCGTTATACTTCAGCGCCCCGTTTTGCACGAGGGAATGCTGCACCATGCTCAGGATCGTTCCTGTCAAAGCGTTCAAGGACAACTATGTCTGGACGCTGCGCAACGCGACGCACGCCGCGGTGGTCGATCCCGGCGAAGCGCGCCCGGTGCTCGACTATCTGTCGCGCGAGCGGCTCGAGCTCGCCGCGATTCTTGCCACGCACCACCATCCGGACCATGTCGGCGGCATCGCCGAGCTGGTCGCGATGCGCTCGGTTCCCGTCTATGGCCCGCGCAACGAGCCGATCCCCACGCTGACGCGGCCGGTGTCCGAAGGCGACCGCGTTCGCATCCCCGAGCTTGGCGTCGATTTCTCGGTGATCGACATCCCCGGGCATACGCGCGCGCACATCGCCTATTATGGGGCAGGGTCGCTGTTCTGTGGCGATACGCTGTTCGCGTGCGGCTGCGGGCGCCTCTTCGATGGCACCGCCGAGCAGATGTACGCGTCGCTGCAGAAGCTGCGCGCGCTGCCCGACGAGACGAAGGTGTATTGCGGGCACGAGTACACGCTCGCGAACATCGGCTTCGCCAAAACCATAGAGCCGGACAACGCAGCGCTCAAGCAACGCGAGCAGCGCGACCAGCGCCTGCGCGCGGCGGGCAAGCCGACGCTGCCGAGCACGCTGGGCGAAGAAAAGGCCACCAATCCCTTCCTGCGCTGCCTCGAGCCGGCGGTGGTCGAGTCGGCCAACAAGTACCTCGGGGCACGCATTGCCGATCCTGTGAGAGTATTCGCCGCAATACGGGACTGGAAGAACCGCTTTTGAAGAACGAACGGGTCCTTGCCGGGTGGTTGATCGCGCTGCTGCAGGCCTGCGCGTCTCAGCCCGTGCCGCCCGAGCTGCCGGGCGAGCAGGCAGGCGGGGCGGAGACGGCCTCCCCGGCGCCGCCCGCGCCGCCGCCCGCCAGCCCGCAGCCCGCGCTGCCGCCGGCCAGTCTTCCCGACGCGTCCCGCCTGGCGCCCTTCGAGGGCGAGCAGCGCGTCATGCAGGAGCCGCTGCGCGGCTTGAGGAAGATCGATCGCACCGAGCGGCCGGCGGATCTCTGGCAGCGCATTCGCCAGGGCTTCGCGATTCCCGACCTCGACAGTGCCCTGGTGGAGAAGCACACCGCGTACTTCGCCGCGCGCCCCGAATACCTGCAGCGCGTCTTCGACCGCAGCCGGCTGTACCTCTATCACATCGTCGAGGAGATCGAAAAGCGCGGCCTGCCGACCGAGCTGGCGCTGCTGCCGATGGTCGAGAGCGCGTTCAACCCGATGGCCTACTCGCGCGCGCATGCCTCGGGCCTGTGGCAGTTCATCCCGGGCACCGGCAGGCGCTTCGAGCTGAAGCAGAACTGGTGGTACGACGGGCGCCGCGACATCGTCGACTCGACCACCGCGGCGCTCGACTACCTCACCAAGCTCTACGAGCTGCACGGCGACTGGCAGCTCGCGCTCGCCTCCTATAACTGGGGCGAGAACGGGGTGGCGCGGGCGATCGCCAAGAACCGCGCCGCGCGCAAGCCGACCGACTACGTGAACCTGAAAATGCCCGCCGAAACGCGCATGTATATCCCCAAGCTGCAGGCGTTGAAGAACATCATTTCCAACCCGGCGCTGTTCGGCATCGTCCTCGATCCGATCCCCAATGCGCCCTATTTCGCAGCCTATACGGAGCTGCGGGACATCGACGTGCAGCTCGCCGCCAACCTCGCCGAGATGCCGGTCGAGGAATTCATCGCCCTCAATCCCGGTTTCAGCCGGCCGCTGATCCGCGCCGCGCTGACGCCCCGCATCGTGCTTCCCGCCGACAAGGTCGACATCTTCCACGCCAACCTCATCAAGCACGACGAAAACGCGCTAGTGTCGTGGCAGTCCTATCAGACGAAGCGCGGCGAGACGCTCGAATCGATCGCGAAGAAATTCGGCCTGACGCTAGGGCAGCTGAAGGAAGTCAACGGCATCGCGCCGCGCAGGCGCGACGTGCCCGGCCTGCTGGTCGTGCCGGTGGACATCGCCGCGGCGAGCGGCATGCGCAAGCTGCCGATCATGTATGCGCCGCCGATCCCGATCGTGATGCGGCGCATCTTCCACACCGTCAGGTCCGGCGAGACGTTCGACTCGATCGCGGAGCGCTACGGCGTCATCATCGAGGACATCAAGCGCTGGAACCGCATCAGCCGGCTCGCCACCGGGCAGCGCATCGCCCTCGAGGTGCGCGCGCCCGCGAAGAAGGGCAAGCCGCGCTCCAAGGCGAAAGGCAGGCCCTACCGGAAGGCCGCCTAAACTTCGGGGACGGAGCCCTAACTCCAGCGACGCGAAGCTTTCGGAGTTAGGGCTCCGTCCCCGAAGTCGAGTTCACCAGTATCTGCTCCAGCGGCCCGCTTTCGACGATGCGGCTGTCTTTCATCACCATGACGCGATGCGCCATGGCGCGCACCACGTCGATGTCGTGCGTCACCAGGATGTAGCTCAGCCCGTACTTGCGCTGCAGCCCGGCAAGCAGCTCCAGCACCTGCTTCTGGATCGTGACGTCGAGCGCGCTGGTCGGCTCGTCCAGCACCACCACCTTCGGCTTCACGATCAGCGCGCGCGCGATGGCGATGCGCTGGCGCTGGCCGCCGGAGAACTCGTGCGGGTACCGGGCGAGCAGCGGCTCGGCCTCCCCAGCTTCGGTGAGCCCGACGTCGTAGAGCGCCTGCACAATGCGCTTGCGCCGCTCGGCGGCATTCAACTGCGGCGCGTGGATCTCGAGGCCCTCGCCGATGATCGCCTCGACGGTGAGCCGCGGCGAGAGCGAAGAAAGCGGATCCTGGAACACCACCTGGATTTCGCGGCGGAGCATGCGTTTTTCTTTGGCAGAGACTCTCCATGAGCTGCCCCCAATGCGGATCTCCCCCTGAGCCTCCATCAGGCCCAAAACGGCCAGCGCGAGGGTGGTTTTGCCCGAGCCCGATTCGCCGATGATGCCGAGCGTTTCGCCGGGGGCGAGGTCGAAGTCCACGCCCTCGACCGCGGTAAAGCGGCCGCTCCTGAACCAGCCGCGAATGCCCGGCAGGCGAGTCGGGTACTCCACCCTGATGCCGCGAGCCTCGACCACGCGGCCCGCGCCCGGCGGACCGACGTCGCGCACCGGCCGGCTGTTGACGAGCTTTTGCGTGTACGGGTGCTGCGGACGCTCGGTCACCTGCGCCGTCGGCCCCTGCTCGACCAGTACGCCGCGCTCCATGACCGCCACCCGATCGGCGTACCGGCGCACCAGGTTAAGGTCGTGCGTGATCAGCAGGAGCGCCATGCCCGCCTGCGCGCGCAGGTCTTCCAGCAGCTCCAGGATCTGCAGGCGGATCGCGGCGTCGAGCGCCGTGGTCGGCTCGTCGGCGATGAGGAGCTTCGGATTGCAGGCGAGCGCCATGGCGATCATCGCGCGCTGGCGCTGCCCGCCGGAGAGCTGGTGCGGATAACTCCTCGCCCGGCGCTCCGCGTCGTCGATGCCCACGCGGCGCATTGCCGCGACGGCCTCGCCCCAGGCCTGCGCCCCGCGTAGTTTCGTGTGCAGCTCGATCGACTCGACGATCTGGTCGCCGACCGTATAGATCGGGTTCAGCGCGGTCATCGGCTCCTGGAAGATCACGGCGATGTCGCGCCCGCGCAGATCGCACAGCTCCTCGGGGAGCATTTTCAAGACTTGCTTCCCGTTGAAGAGAATCTCCCCGGTCAAGCGCGCGTTCTCGATGAGCCGCAGCGTGGAGAGCGCGGTCACCGTCTTGCCCGAGGCGGACTCACCGACGAGCGCCAGCTTCTCGCCCGCATCGAGCGAGAAGGAGACGTTGTCCACCACCTTCCGTGGGCCGAAATGGATGCTGAGATCGCGGACTTCGAGAAGGCTCATCGCTGCTCGCCCTCCAGCACCTTGCGCGGATCGAGCGCGTCGCGCAACGCGTCGCCGATCAGGACGAGCAGAAGCAGCATCACGACGAGCACGGCGAAGGTCGACATGGAGATCCACCATGCGTAGAGGTTGTCCTTCCCCTGGCTGAGCAGCTCTCCCAGGCTCGGCGTGCCCAGAGGCATGCCCAAGTTCAGGAAATCGAGGCTGGTCAGGGCACCGATCGCGCCGGCCATCTCGAACGGCACCAGAGTGACAACGGGTGTGATGCTGTTCGGCAGGATATGCCGCCACATGATGATCCGGTTGCTCTGGCCGAGAGCGCGGGCAGCGCGCACGTAGTCGAGCGTGCGGTTCTTGAGAAACTCGGCGCGTACGTACGCCGCGATGCCGAGCCAGCCGAAGATGGCGATCAGCAGGACGAGGAGCCAGAAGCTGGGCGAAAAGAGCGAGGAGAAGATGATCAGCATGTACAGCACCGGCATCGCGCCCCAGATTTCCTTGACGCGCTCCATGCCGATGTCGGTCCAGCCGGCGAGATAACCCTGCATCGCCCCGTACAGCACGCCGCAGGCGGTGGAAAGCGCCGCGACAATCAGCGCAAAGACGACCGAGAGGCGAAAACCATAGAGCAGCCGCGCGAGCAGATCGCGCCCCCGGTCGTCGGTGCCGAACCAGTTCTCGCGATTGGGCGGCGACGGATCGGGATTCTTCGCGAAGTAGTTGATCGTGCTGTGGTGATAGCGGTTGAGCGGATAGAGCGCGAAGTTGCCGGGCCGCGCCAGGTTTTCTCGAACGCGCGGATCGAGAAAGTCGGTCGGCGTGGGAAAGTCTCCGCCAAAGGCCGTTTCGGGCGTCGTCTCGATCACCGGAAAGTACCAATGGCCGTCGTAGCGAGCGACCAGCGGCTTGTCGTTGGACACCAGCTCGGCAATCAGGCTCACGCCGAAAAGCACGGCGAACACGAGCAGGCTCACATAACCCA
>WNFD01011631.1_pt1 | contig 12215 bp, 6 predicted proteins | sample 5400491 | NCBI WGS metagenome assembly WNFD01 (sample SAMN13153343, study PRJNA577476) | soil metagenome | isolation source: 120 cm saprolite under Douglas fir tree site 2 hole 2 replicate 2 | place: USA:California | collected 2015-04-18 | reverse complement strand
CGGCGTTGCCGCCGAAGCGCCTCTGGAAATATTCATAGCTGAGAATCGCGATACCCGGCAGCGGCGCGGGCGCGGGGCCGGCCGCGCCCGCGGCGGCCGGGGCCGGCGGCTGCGGGGTTCCATCCTCGGCGATGAAGTCGCGACCCGCCACGATCTGTGCGCCCGTCACCTGGAAGAAGTTGGTCGTGACCACCGCCGATCGAATCTGTTCGGGCGTTCCGTCTTCCCGGGGGACAATGGCCCGGAAGGTGAAGACGCCGGCCATGTCCTCAAAAAACTCCTTTGTGCCTTCCTTCAGATCGATGTAATCGGCATTGGAGAACGGCAGATCGCGAACATGGCGCTGACGCAGGTCCATGCCGGCAATCACCAGTCGTCCGGGATGCTTATAAGGAAGCGGCTGTAACAGGACCGCGTTGGTCACGCTGAAAATGGCGGTGCTCGCGCCCACTCCCAGAGCGATCGTCAGGACGGCGGTCACCGTAAATACCGGACTCCTGCGCAAAATGCGGACGGCGACGAGAAGGTCGTGGAAAGGCATAGGGCTTAGACACCTGGGCACGAGAAACGAATGCAAAGATTTTAAATTTAAAATTTCAAATTTGAAAATTTAAAATCTTTTGCCTTACCGCTGGTTCAGTTGGGATCTCGGCCAGTGGGCGGACCGTAGTCCGGACTGGGAAGCAGACGGTCGCGGTCGTAAGGCGGGTCTTCGTGCGCAGGAATGGGATCGCCGGGAAAGTCCTTCTGCCACTGCCGGCGCCAGGTGTCATCCGCGTAATACTTGAGATAGAGCCGGGTATCTTCCTCGCTGCCGCTGCCGAGTAGTTGAATGTGGTACGCGGAATTTGCAATCAGCGGCAATGCGGGTGTTTCTTCTCGCAGGGAATCGGTCCAGAGATGGGTATAGAGTTCGCGGTCGCTGAGATGATCGGTCTGTTCTATAAACACGTGCAGCAAGGCCAGCTTTTGAATTACCTCCTGGAGTTTTGCCGCCAGTTCCTCATCCTTGAGCGAATCCGGCGGTGGGAGTGATACGCCCGCGTTCTCAAGCTGCCGGAAGTTGGTGGTCCACGGAGCTTCCTCGTAGTCCACCACGTGTTGCCAGAATTCTTCTTCCACCTCGGCCGGGTAGTCGCCCGGCGCACTAACCTCCATCTGGCCGCCACAAAGCTCTTCTGCGCGCCGTTTCAAGGCTTCGATTCTTTCTTCCGGGCTTCTCTCTTCCGGGATTATTTTCTCCCGGTCGTCCTTAGCTTTTGGTTTTGCCACGATTACCTCCCGGCGCGGCCCGACTGCGCAATAGTCCGCGCCTGCCGCCCGCCCTGCTCAAGATGCGCGCCCATCCTACACGAGACTGGTCCGGACTTCTACCCGGTAAAACGGCGAGCCGTGCAATTCCGCGGCAGCGCTTTGCCGCTGGTTTCGCAGATAAGCACAGATAAGAGAGGCCTCAAAAAGGCTTTTTATTTCTTATCGGCGTTTATCTGCGTAAATCAGCGGCAAACCCTTTATTTTTCCGCGCGCCGTCAATTTTCTTCGCGCAAATTCGCGGTGATTCGCAGCCAAAATGCTTTCGCCTGGTTTACAATTTCCTTCGATCTACGGAGGATCCCCCATGAATGCATCCCCTCTTCCCCGCAGGTTTTTTGACGCCAACTCAACTCTTCCCCGGAAGACCATTCTCGTTCTCGCGCTATTCTTCCTGATGATATCCGCTGCGCTCGCCCAGGTCATTCCGCCGCCCGGACTGGTCATCGGTTCGGCCAACACCGCAACCGCCGATCCGCCGGTCGCGCGTCCCGACACCACGCCCTGCGAAGTCACGCTGTTCAGCAATTTCACCTTTGCCGATTTCTCTCCCAAGCCGTTTTCGTTTACGCCGCCTTCGGCGTGTCCGGGGCCGTGGGCCAAAGTCGTTCTCGAAGCGGATTTCTCCATCCAGGCGGGACGCCAGTTCGACCGCACCGCCAATATCTGGATCGGAGGGACGAATGTCTACTTCGGCACCACCTCGGAACCCTCACGCACTGTGGCGCGCTCGTGGCACATTGAGCGCGATCTGACCGACTACGGCTCGTTGTTCCGGAGCCCACAGGCGGGCCGCGTCGATCTCGGCAACCTGGTGAATTCCACTTTCACCAGTTCCCTGTTCGGCACCGCCACGCTGCAGTTCTATCCGGAAGGCAAAAAGGCCAGGGCTCCGGAGACCGCCGATATGGTATTGCCGCTTTCCGGAGGACCGACCGGCGGCAGCGTAGACCTCGGCACCACCGCCGATAAACTCGCCCGCACCTTCACTTTGCCCGCGAACGTCGAGCGCGCTTATCTCGATGTCATCGCCCAGAGCCAGGCCAACGACGAATTCTGGTACACCTGTGTGCCCGACGATCTGACCTCGGAGTTGCAGAGCTGCGGCTCAACTTCCTTCCGCGAAACCGAAGTGGCCATCGACGGACAGCCCGCCGGGGTCGCCCCGGTTTATCCATGGATCTACACCGGCGGCATCGATCCGCTGCTGTGGCGCCCGATACCGGGCGTGCAGACGCTGAACTTCGCGCCTTACCGCGTAGACCTCACTCCCTTCGCGGCGGTGCTCAGCGACGGGAACCCGCATGAAGTCGCGCTGAACGTCTTCAACGCCGATCAGCACTTTTCCACCACGGCCACGCTGCTGGTCTTTCAGGACCATGAGAGCGCGCAGATTACCGGCGCGGTGACCAGGAACTCCATCGGCGCACCCGCTCCCGAGGTCACGCGGAACATCGCAGTCAATGGCAATAACATCACTGGCAATGTAACCGTAACCTCGGCGCGCACCTTCGAAGTGGAAGGCTTCGTCCGGACGTCGCATGGCCGGGTCCGCACGCGGGTGGAACAGACCATCCACTTCACCAGCAGTCAGGACTTCAACATCTCTGACGTCCTGTTCGACCAGGACATTCATCAGGGCACGACAATCTCATCGAAAACCTCCACGCGCGGCGGCGATGGCGAGAAAACGGTCCTGCTCAGGGAAGATTGGCCGTTGCATCTGGATTTCCAATTCGTCGTGAACCCCGACGGATCGGCTGCGCAAACCACCACTATCGACCAGGCATTCAACAGCAGTCAGGCGACTTCAGGCGATGACGGCGATTCGCAGTTCAGTGTCGTATCAAACCGCGTCACTCCGGTCGATACACTGATTTTCAACACCGATGGCTCCGTAACCGCCGGCCCCGGGCAGGCGAGCGCCCAAACCTACTTCTCGCAGGATTCCAAAGGCAACTGCTTTAGCCGAACGATCAAGGCCGCGGGCGGGGTGCTGACCAGCGTCGAGGAAGGATGCCGGAAGTAAAAACAGGTTAGCCGCGAATTAACGCGAATGAACGCGAATTAAAAACAAAAGAACAAGTGCTAAAAAACAAAGGGGGTGCGATGGAGCCAAATCCATCGTAACCCCCTTAATATTTTGTCCTTTGCTTTTCCTGCGTCTTTCTCTGCGTATCTGCGCCTCTGCGGTGGGTTTTGGTTTTAATTCGCGTTCATTCGCGTTAATTCGCGGCTAACTCCTCCTAAATTGCCGAAGCGCCGGCTCCAGTACGCACGGCGCTTCGTGATGGGTGGGCATCTTCAATTGAATGAGTAGGCCCGCCCTATAGCTTGCTTGTCAGACCTGCTTCAAGTCCGCCTGGCGTGAGGCCGGCTGATAGGTGCAGCAGGGTTCTTCGGAGAACAGATCGCCTGTCATGGCATACGCCCTGGCGCGGGACCCTCCGCAGATTTCCCGGTACTCGCATTCCCCGCATTTGCCTTTCAGATTGTCGGTGTCGCGCAGCGAGGTAAAGAGTTCCGAGTCCTGGTAGATTTCAGTCAGCGTCTTCTTCCGCAGGCTTCCGCCCGATACCGGCAGAAATCCGCTGGGATAAACTTCGCCGATGTGCGATACGAACACGAAACCTTTGCCGTCGTTGATCGGCAACAGGCCGGGCCCGCCCTGCTCCAGTCCGTCGATCGCGGGCTTCACCATCTTCAGATCGCCCGCGCGCTTGCGCTGCTGCAGAATGAAGCGGCGGTAGTGCTGGGCTTCGGTGGTCTTGATTTTGAACGGAAACTCTCCGGCGAAGCGGTACAGCCTGGTGAAAGCTTCTTCGAACTCTTCCCCGGAAGGCAGGTCGCCCATCTGTCCGCGGCCCATGGGAATCAGGAAGAACACGCTCCATAAAACGATCTTGAAGTTCTTCAGCAGGTTCGCCATGTTTTCCAGGTCGGCTATATTGCGCGTGGTCACGCTGGTGTTGACCTGAATCGGCAGGCCCGCTTCGTTGGCCCAGTGGATGGCCTCAAGCGTGCGCGCATACGATCCCGGAACTCCCCGGAAGACATCATGGAGTTCAGGCACCGAGCCGTCGAGACTGACGGCCAGGCGCGACAGACCCGACTTCTTGAGCTGGGCGATGGATTCGCGCGTGAGCAGGGGCGTGGCGCTGGGGGTCATGGCAGGATGCAGTCCCCGGTCCGCCGCGTAGCGCACCAAATGAAAGATATCGGGCCGCTTCAGAGGATCGCCGCCGGTGAAGATAAAAATCGGGGGACGCAACTCGGTCATCTCATCCATCAGCTTCTCACCTTCGGCGGTCGTCAGTTCCAGCGGATGCCGTTTCGGCTGAGCGCAGGCGCGGCAGTGATAGCAGGCCAGATCGCAGGACTGCGTGGTTTCCCAGATCACCACCAGAGGACGTTTGTTGAGATCGAATTCCGTGTTCATGGCAACAAGCTTAGGCCGCATCGCACACCGGGGCTGTGAGCGCCGTCACATGAGTTGGGCTGCGATTTGACCGCAAAATCTGAAGAGATTTGAAATTTAAAATTTGAAATTTCAAATTTAAAATCTTTGCTTTTGGCCCCCTTCCCCCGGTCCCTCCTTCGATGTACTATCAGCCGATGCGACGCCGAATTGCTTTTTTGATCTTCTTTCTCAGCGCCTTTCTGGCCGCGCAGGACGTGCGTCTGGCTCAGGTGGGCGGTGAAATTCTCGACATGCAAGGCCGGCCCCTCGCCAAAGCCGATGTGGTCTATACCAACGCGGGCAACGGAAGGACCTACCGATGCAAGACCGGTTCCGACGGGCGCTTCTTCATGATCGGTCTGATCCTGGGTAAGTACGACATCAAAATCACCGGCCCGACCGGACGTCTCGTCTACTCCGGCACGCGCCAGTTGTATGCGGGCGATCAGGAAAAGCTCAACCTCATTCATTTCGACGCATCTGTTATTCCCACCGCGGCCTCGCTGGCGCCTTTTCGCGGGCCAAAGGCCGCCGAAATTCAGGCGCAGAAATGGCGCAAAGCAGCGGCAGCCGGCGAAACGCTCACGCCCCCGCAGGAAGCGGAACTGCGCGAAGAGAATATGCAGATCGTCCGATACAACGAACTGACGCCGGAAGTACAGGCAGCCCTCAAACAGCAAGATTGGAAAAAAGCGGGGGAATTGCTGCGACAGTTGATCGCAGTCGCGCCCTTTCAATGGGAGCTGCGGCAAAACCTCGGGACCATGGAACGCAATCTCGGACACTATGAGGAGGCGGCCCAGGCCATGGCCAAAGGCATCGAGCTTCTGCGCGCGGATGACGAAGCCGGCAGAGATGCCGCCCGGCGGAATGCGGCGCTGGCGCAGATGATGATCGCCGAGGGCGAAGCCCGGGCCGCGCTCGACCAGCCGGAAAAGGCCGTCGTCTCTTTTCGCGAAGCGATAGAGATCGACGTGAAGCCGGGGATCGCGTACATCCATTTATGCGCCGCCGAGTACAGCAGCGGTCATGCGGATGAAGCGCTGGAAGCCTGTGGCCAGGCCATTGACGCCGACCGTTCTCGTCTCGATTTTTACCAGATGCTGGCGGGCATTCAGATGAATCTGGGCCGTTATAAAGATGCGATTCGCACCTACAACAAAGGCATGAATGTCGCGGATAGTGCGATCAAAATGAACCGCTACGGCGGCAGCTCGAATATCAATTCGAAGAGCCACGCCGAGATAAGCGGCGCGCGCGAGCAGATGGCGCGCATGGGCCAGATGCTCATCTCCCAGGGGCACGCGTACTTCCAGCTCAGGGACAACGCCCACGCCATCGAAGCCTTCACGCGGGCCACGCAACTGCATTTATATCCCGCACTGGCGTATTTCAATCTTTGCGCCGCTTACTACGACATGAATGAAATGGCGAAAGCGTCCGCCTCCTGCGAACGCGCCACCCAGGCCGATCCGGGGCTGGCCGATGCCTGGTACGTAAAGGCCACCGCTCTCTATGCCGAGGCCGTGCATCGCGGCAAATACAAGGCATCCCCGCAGGTGCGCCAGGCGCTGACAAAATATCTGGAGCTCGCGCCTGAAGGCGGTTATGCAGAGCAGGCCCGTGCGATGCTGAAAGAAATCGGGGGGAGTTAATCGCGGGGTACTTGGTACCTGGCATTTGGTATTTGGTACACAAAAGAATGTTCGCCAATAATTACGCCCCGCCCAAAAGCCGGGCGGGGCTGGCCAAATACCAACTACCGATTACCAACTACCGATCCATCCTCTCACGACACCTTCAACTGCGGTTGCAGCACAAAGCAGAGGAGCAGAAGAGAATATGCAAGAGCGGCGCCAACGTGTCCGGCGCCGGCGATTGCGATCCTGGCCGGTTGTATGAAGTCCATAAAATCTCCGTTGATTCAGCGCGGGGAGAGGCCCCGGTGGCCCGATTCCCTGAAAGGGACCAGATTGATTTTGCCGTCAATGGCGGGCACCATGTTGAGCTGGGAAGCGCAGCTTGCGCACAGCCAGAAATACTCCACCCGGCTCCGCTCATCCGCGGTCTGCGAACGCGTGGCTATCAGCTTTCCATCGCGCAGGTAGAGAAATGGGGCGCGACACGTCGGATTGGCGCATTCTGAAACCATATCTTTATCCGATTTCATTAGAGCATCTGTGCGGAAATTTGCCCGTGACAGAGATCACACCGACATGTGACATTTTTACCGGACTGAGACACCGCGCGACGAAGCCGGCGAGGCTCTTTCCGTGATAGCAATCAGCAATCAGCAATCAGCCATCAAGCAGCTTGGCGAAGGCGAAAATATTGCGTCGGCAATACATCGTGGCGAAACCAATGGGAGCGCACAGGCTGTTTCATGGCTGAGTGCTGAGTGCTGATTGCTGATTGCTGACCGCTATTTCAGCGCGTCCAGCCCCGGCTGCAGGAACGACGTCACGTACCGGCCGATAGAGGGGAAATGCGTGGCCAGCAGCGTGATCAGGGGTGCCGCTCCAAATGACACAATGCGGATATAGAAATCCACGCCCAGATCGTTCGGCTGGGTGCCGCTCATCCGGCTCAGGATCGGGTCGCGATGGATCTGCATGAGCGACATGACCGTCAGCAGCCCGAGCACGAAGAAAATCACCGTCAGCGACCAGATCACCGACCGGTGCGGCTCGAAGGCATACAGATTCAGCGATATCAGGACCAGAGTGAATGAGATTGCCTGAAAGACCAGAAGATGCTTCATGTGGCCAAGCACGCTGCGAATGAACGCCTCATAACGGCGCGCCACAAATTCTTCCATCAATCCCACCTGCCGCAGGGCAGGCGTCCGCGGAGGCTGGTTCTCCGTCTCGGCGTGGGCCACATCCGAAGCTTTTTTCGCGTCTTTGCTGTCCTGGGCCGGCCGCGATTCTTCTTCGGGCATGCAATTCAGTTTTGTCCAGCGCTCTTCCAGCAGGGGCAGCGCGTCGTTGAACAAATCAGCCAGACCGGATTGCACCGCCGCGAACTTCCGCTCCAGATCGCGATAGCGGCTTTCGATTTCATGCCGATCATCGTCGATTTCAGAGACGGTCTTTTTCGCGCTCTCGGCTCTCATCAGGGCGCGGCGATTGAGGCGCGCGGCGGCTTTCCCGGCTTTTGATTCCGATCCGGACCGCTTCTCCGCCCTGGCCGCTCGCCTGGCCACCCACCACCATCCGATCCGCACTACCTCGGCCCGAAACATTTCCCGCCACAGATTGCGCCGTTGCAGTGATCCACTCAGATCCCTGACCTCCGCGGCCGTCTTTGTCACCTCACCGATTTTTGCGGCGACCGGCGCGCCCAGGCTGAGATCGCCTTCCACGGAGGATGCGGCAAGCTTGCGCAGCGTTTCGATGGTGCGCGCGAGGTTGATCCATACAAGTTCTTCGCCGCCCTGACGCCAGATCGGCGACCATTCGCTATCCTTAATGCGCCGGAAGGTAAAACGAATGGGCGAACGCTCCATATCGGCGAGCATCTTGCGCATCGGCGACCAGATCTGCGCGAAGCGGAAACCCGACGACAGCAGCATCAGCACCACCACGCTGAAGCAAATCACATAAATGATGCGGAACTGGCGGGCCTCGAACAACTGGAACGGCTGAAATGGATTGAAGAAAGTCAGCCACAGCGCGAACACCATCAGGAACCCGGCCGTGTATCGCGTAGCCAGCAGATAACTGCGAATGGAACCGGCCACTTCCCTTTCATGGCCGGCGCCGGCCAGCAGCCTGGGGGCCGGCGGCAACGCGGCCGCGGCCGCGGAACTCCGGCGGCGATTCAGTCGGGGACGAAATTCGTCATTGAAGCGAATGCGCCAGACTTCGAAGATGCTCCACAGGTAGCCGGCCGTCAGCAGCGGCACCATGGGCGTAGCGGGTGAAACGCCGGTGGCCATATGTACCGATCTGAAGGCAAAGAAGAACCCATATAAGCTGCCGCCGGGATCGATGGTGAACAACGCCGACCAGGTCCGCCACATGTACCACGCAAACGCCCACAGCGCGAGATGGGCGATCAGCCATCCCGCCATCCGCAAACGAGGGAGCAGCCTGCGATAGTTCCATAATCTGAGCCACTGGAAAACGTAACTGACTTCCAGCAGGAGGCAGGTGAAGAGGAGGAAGAAGAGGCACGCTTCGGCGGCGGTCGCGATCCAGCCTATGTGGCGGCTGTCGGCGCTGTCGAACTGCCATGCCGGCCTGGCCATCATGGCCAGGGCAAGCGCCAGAGTCACGGCCCCGGCATGAATCAGGAACAAGCGCTGACCGGGCATGGGCGCCACCAGGGAAAAATCTCTGAAGCGCGGCGACGCCGGCGTGGTGAGCAGCAGCACCATGGAATGCAGAAACGCCACCACGCATAACACCACCACCAGGCTCTGCCATCCGAGCGAGAAGTCGATCTCGCTGAGCATGGGGTCTCTCGCCTGGCCCTGGGCCGATTCGCCGGCGCCGCGATGTTCCCGCTCGCCGGAAGTCAGAAGCCTCACCGGCCAGTAGCCGTCGGTGCCGACCACCGTAAGCCACTGCGGCAGATCCTCGGAAGTGGCATGGAACGGCGCGCGCATCTCATAGCCTTCCAGCCTCCTGGGATAGGGCATCATCTCCTGCAACAGACCCACGATCGCGTTGTACTGGCCCTCTTCAAACTGGTCGGAAAAAGGCAGCCGGTCGAGGGAGCGAGTCACCTTCGGCCACGTTCGGGTCGTCCAGTCCAGGTTGCGCGTAACCAGCGGATAGGTACTGACCGACAGGGTTCCCACGAAAGACGCGTTGTCAAGTTCGCGCTCGAACAGCAGATCGGAGCTGATAAGAAAGACGCGCGCATCGGGGTAGGCGGTGCGCAAAAAATTGCTGAGGAACAGGACGTCGAGCCCGTTGGTGCCGACTACGCCGATCAGTTTGTACCGGTTGTTCCGCAGTTCAGAAACCACCTTCATCAAAACCGCTTCCTTGGAAAGCGGAGACTGCTGCTTCGAGAAATCCGGCGGCTCATCGCTGCTGTTGGACTGCTGATCGGACAGATTGAACGACAGATAAGGACGCGAAGCATCCCCGTTTTTGCTCCCGGTCACATCGCCCGCCGAGGCATGATAGGCATTGCGGAGACTCGAAATCTCCCGCGGATACGAAAACCCCGCATAACATGCATCCAGCCCCACATCCTCCGATTGCACGGAAGCGATCGCGGATGTCTGCAGCTTGCCCATATATCGCCCGGAGGGGCGCTGGGCCGCGCCGAAAGTGGTGGCCGCCTCGGAAAGAATTGCAACCTCCGGATGGCCGGGAGTGCAGGATATCTCTTTCGCCGTTTTCAGATACTCGATAAACCGGCTGATCGACGTTTCGCTCGGTGCCACAAACGATTTAAAGGTTATCCCCCGGGCCAGTTGGGGCGTCTTCTTTTCCGCCGGACACACCGGGGCCAGCGTCATTTCCCGGTCTTCCATCGAGCAGACGATGAAGGCGGCGCCGTTCGCCAGTTTGGGCGCCGAGTCATCCTGTGGACATGATCCCCCCACGGCCGCCACCAGTTGCTGGTTTTGGGTTGCACACACATTCGCGGGAGTCCCTTCCGGCAGATGGCCGGCTTTATCGTCCGGATCGCACGCCCCTTCGGGCGCCAGCGTCAGTTCCGAACCGCGTGCCGAACATACACTGAACAGGGTTCCCTCCGTCAGTTTGGCTTTCTCTTCCGGAGGACAAAGCCCTTCGGGCGCTATCGCGAGCTTCTGATTCTGTATTGCGCAGGCGCTGGAAATGGTGCCGCTAAAGACCTTGAATTCCGATGGGGCTCTGGCGGTCAGGGCGGTCAGCGAAGCCAGAGACCCTGAGAACGTCGGTCCCAGCACGTGGATGCGAGGCCGGCTGTCGGCGCCACGGCATCCACGGTTGTCGTCGCAGACCTGGCGAACGTAATCGACCGCGTGCTTAAACTGGAAACCGTTCATGCCAAAGGTTGAGGTATCGGCGACCAGAAAAACATACAGAATATTGGCGGTGGCCTGTTTCGGATTCCCATTCCAGCGGAAGAGAAGCAGGCCGGGCTGCTCCTCTTTGTTGCGCAGATCGCGGCGTTCCTGCTTAAACGACTCGTAATCGGACCAGGCGTGGCTGCCTTCGTCGCCCCACGGCAGCCAGTAACGGTCCACCACATAGTTGCCACTCTCGGCCGCCAGTTGCAGCGCCTCAATCGTGCGATCGAAGGCCAGCGCCAGATGCGTATGCACCGGATCGGGCACAATGGCGACCATGGCCTGCACCGACTCACATCGCGGCACGGCCCAGAGATCGAAACGCGGACGCCGAATCTCCGTCAGCGCTCCATCGTCTTCCAGATAAAGTTTGTCTTCGCCGGAATAGGAAGAACGGGCGCCGGTGGTCTGGTCCGCGGGCGTTTCGCAAATGGACTTGCGCCCCGCGAAGTGATCGCGCGAAGCCTTCCAGGGACCGCCCTCGACGGACAGCTTCCGCACCTTGCCGCCGCCCTTTTCGGGAGCAGCCGGCGGGCGCTCTGCCTGAACGACAGCCGGACTTTGTACGGGAGATCCGGAAGGCGAAGGCGTACCGCCACGGAGAAAAAAGGCGGCCATCAACAGCACACCGGCGGCGGAGCCGATGGTTCCGCCACGCTTCATGACGTTACCTCTTGCATCGTTCTATCCTGCGGCATTTGGATGCCTCGATCGCGTATCGTTCCGGTCCGGAGCGCGCCGGCCAGTTGAACATAAGAACGGAGATTCCGGCCCGTTCCCTGTTTTAAGAACCACGAAAATCCTGACAAAATGCGGCGATTCTTTCAGAGTGGGAATTTGCCAACCTAGGGTTCCCTGCGTTTTTTCCTGCGTCCTTTACGCTGGATTTGGTTTGCCTACCGCTGCCCCAACCCCCCATCCACAAATAAAATCTGCCCGGTAATAAACTGCGCCGCCGTAGCCAGAAACATCACTGCATTCACGATATCGTCGGCGGTTCCGTTCCTCCGCATGGGCGTATGGGCGGCCATCCTCGCGAGAAACTCGCGGTCGCCATCCCCCTGATCGATCATGCCTGGAGCCACGCAGTTCACCGCCACCTCCGGCGCCAGCGCTTTGGCCATCGTCCGGGTCAGCATGTGCAGCGCGGCCTTCGACGAGCAGTAATGCGCATGGGTCGCCCACGGCCTCTCTCCCCCGAGCGATCCCAGGTGGATGATCTTTCCCCGGCTCGCTCGCAGCATCGGCAGGCACTGCTGCGAAACCAGGAAGGGCCCGCGGACGTTGGTCGCGAACATGTTGTCCCATCGATCTTCCGTGAGTTGCTCAAACAGAGCGCTTTCAAAAAATCCGGCGTTGTTCACCAGAATATCGAGGCCGCCCAGGCCGTCCATCGCCGTCCGTACCGCCGCGGCAATGCTCTCC
>WNFD01005931.1_pt1 | contig 12215 bp, 13 predicted proteins | sample 5400491 | NCBI WGS metagenome assembly WNFD01 (sample SAMN13153343, study PRJNA577476) | soil metagenome | isolation source: 120 cm saprolite under Douglas fir tree site 2 hole 2 replicate 2 | place: USA:California | collected 2015-04-18 | reverse complement strand
GCCTCCAGCGCGCCGCGGTGGAAGAGGGCCCCGGTCCAGGCATACACCGGCAGCGTGAGCGCCAGCTGGACCCACCCGGCCCACGCCGCGGACGCGTAGCCGTAGGCCACGACCAGGACGCCGGCCGACAGGACCGCCGCGGCTGCTAGCTGGACACGGCGCCGGCGCAGCTCGGCGGCCTGCGCGGCCCGCCGCCGGGCGACGTCGTCGGCGTGGACCACGGCCGGGACCGCTGCCTGGTACCCGGCGTCCTCTACCGCGGCGATCAGCGCGTCCGCCCCGGCCTGCGCGGCGAGGGTGACGTCTGCGGACTCGGCTGCCAGGTTCACGGTGGCCGCCGTGACGCCGGGGACGCCGGCCAGGGCACGCTCGACCCGACGCACGCATGAGGCACACGTCATCCCGGTGATCTCCAACCTCAGGTGCGGCGCATCGCCGCTTCCCGCGTCAGGTGCCGCGAGCGGTGAGAGCGCGGTCTCGGTGCTCACCGAGGGGTCTCCCGCGCGTCCCGCGATGACCCGTTCGGGGTGCCTGCGCTAGCCGCGATGTCGGTCGGCGTCAGCGGCTCTGCCAGATGCCGGAAGTCGGTCAGGCCCGAGTTGTAGGGCAGCGCCTCCATCAGCTCGGCGATCTTCTCCTGGCCCTGCCCGGTGCGGATCGCCTCCGACACGCAGGTCTCCAGGTGGTTGCGCAACAGGACCCGGTTGACCTTCTCCAGCGACGCCTGCAAGGCCGCCACCTGCTTCATCAGGTCGGGACAGTACACCTCGTTCTCGACCATGCCGATCACGCCGTCGATGTGACCCCGCACCGTCTTGAGCCGCAGCAGCGCATCACGCTTGTAACTGGCGATCACCCCGAACCTCCCTCGCGTCCGCCTCACGATACCCCACCCCGGGTGGGGTGGCAATTCTGGCCGCCTGCCCAGTCGGCTGTGGCGGCGTTACCGGCATCCGCGTCGCTCAGCTTCCTGGCGGCGTGCTTCCCGCGCGGCGCCCAGCGCCGCCACGGTGATCCCGTCGCTGCACGGGATGGTCGCCGGGTTTGGCTGGCGATGCGCCGATAGGGTGGCAGCCCGTAACGGGCCGACCCGGCGCAGTAGCGTGCGCCACCAATGCTGCTTAGGTGATAATGGGCTCAGGTTTCAGGGTCGGGCGGGTCTGGGCGGGAGGCGATGTGCGGAGTTTCGGCGAGCTGGAGGCCGCCATCATGGACCGGGTCTGGCTGGCGGGCCGCCCGGTGCTGGTGCGCGAGGTCTGGGCGGGCCTGCGGCCGGAGCGTGAGCCCGCCTATAACACGGTGCTCACGGTCGTGGAGATCTTGTATCGCAAGGGCTGGCTGGAGCGTGAGCGGGACGGCCGCGCGTATCGGTACCGGGCAACGGTAACCAGGGAGGATTACACGGCCGACCTGATGGGCGAGGCGCTGGAGGCCAGCCCGGACCGGGCCGCGGCGCTGCGCAGCTTCGTGGGGCGCATCGATCCGGCGGAGGCGCGGCAGCTGCGCCGGATGCTGGACCAGGCACTGCGCGAACAGGCCGGCTCGTGATCGTGGCCCTCGCCCTGCTCGGCTACGCCGCGCTGCTGCTGACCGCCGCTCCTGCCCGGCTGGCCCGGGCCCGGTGGCCGGACGCCGCGCCGCGGCTGGCGATCGCTGCCTGGTTCGCGCTCACCGGCTCCGCGGTGGCCTCGGTACTGGCTGGCGGGCTCGCGCTGATGGTGCCGACGGTGCGCGTCAGCGCCGACCTGGCCCGGTTGCTGGCGTCGTGCGTGATGGCGCTGCGCGCCCAGTACGCCCACCCCGGCGGGGCCGCGATGACCGGGGCTGGCGCCATGCTTGCCCTGGCCGTGCTCGCCCGGGTCACCTGGTGCACCGTCCAGGCGCTGGCCCGCGCGGCCCGGGCGCGCCGCCGTCACCGGCTGCGGCTCTCGCTGGTCGCCACGCCCGATCCGCGGCTGGGCGCCGTCATCGTCCGCCATCACGAGGCCGCCGCTTACTGCCTGCCCGGGCGCGGCAGCCGCATCGTGGTCACCACAGGCGCGATGGACACGCTTGACGACGGCCAGCTGCGCGCCGTCCTCGCGCACGAGCGCGCGCACCTGCGCGGCCGCCACCACCTGCTGGTGACATTCGCCGGCGCCCTGTGCGCTGCCTTCCCCCGCGTGCCGGGGTTCCGCATCGCCAGCGAGCAGGTCGCCCGGCTGGCCGAGCTCAGCGCCGATGACGCGGCCAGCGCCGCGGCGCACCGGCTCGCCATTGCGGGTGCCCTGCTGAGCCTGGGTGCCGGCGTCCCCGCCGCAGCACTGGGCGCCGCCGGCACCGCCGACGCGGCCCGCGTGCGGCGGCTGATCGACGGCCCATCCGCGATCAGCAGAACCCGCGCAGCCTCCGTCGCCCTCACTGCGGTCGCCGCGGCGCTGGTGCCGCTGCTGCTCCTGGCCGGGCCAGCAGCGTCGGCCAGGGGGATGAACTACTGCCCGCACGGCCGCCCTGCCGCCGCAGCTCCGGCGGCCGGCCTGTACAGCCGCTGAGTGTGCCGAGCCAGCGCCCGGACAGGCGGCTCGCGGGGGAGATGCCGCCGAGCCGCCCTTGCCCGACTGAGCTCCGAAGGCCCGCGGACCGCCATCGGCGCTCGGTCGTATCGGCAGCAGGCTATGTCGCGCGGCCCCGCCGCAGGGGGGACCCTTGCCGCGAAGCCTGCTCGCTGAACGCGCCCGGCAGGGCAGCGGGCGCCGCCGACGGCATGCGCGCCGTTAGTGTCACGTCCGCCTGAATACCTAAAGTACTTAGGTGTAACCTGATCGCGCGTCAACCCGCGCACGAATCAGGGACCGATCTGGGGAATCCCACCCGGCAGGGCAGCCGGCTGCGGTTGGCGTGGCGGCAGCTGGCCTCCATGCGTGCCGCGCGGGTCCTGCTTGCTGTGGCCAGAAACTGTCCGGCGCGCGATTCGTCAGATTGCACCGCGAGTGAGATGAGGATGATGTCCGGCAACGGACCTGCGAGAATGCTTGCGATGCTCAGGACGTCGCTTCGGGTCTGGGCGGCTGCGGCAGGCCGGGGTGTCCGGCGGCACAAGATCGCGGCCTGCCTGACCGCAGCGGTCCTGTCCGTCGCTGTCACCGCCATGGTGATTGGCGCGCCCGGCCATGCGCATCGCGCCGCGCCCCGCGTCGCTGGCTTCACCCTGCCCTCCCTCAGCCATCCGGGCGAGCAGATCTCCCTCGCCGCCTACGCGGGCAGACCGGTGGTGGTCAACTTCTTCGCCTCCTGGTGCGTGCCCTGCAAGAAGGAGACGCCGCTGCTGGCCCGGTTCTTCCGCACGCCGAGGGGGCGGGTCGTCATGATCGGCGTTGACGTGAACGACGCCACGGCTGCGGCGCTCCGCTTCGTACGCAAGGCGGGGGTGACCTATCCGGTGGGAGTCGACGGCTCGGCTTCGACTGCGAGTGCGTGGGGGGTCGTCGGGATTCCGCAGACGTTCTTCCTGGACGCGGCGCGGCATGTGATCAGGCGAGTCCTCGGCGCTGTCACCATGGCGGAGCTGACCCGCGATACTGCCGAGCTGCTCGCAGAGTCTGGCGCGCATTAGCGGATCCGCCGCGGCGCTGCGAGCCAAGCTTCAGATGGCTGCGGCCGCCGGCTCTCAAGCCCGTCCGTCCGCCGTGCCGGGACTCCGCACCTGCAATTGCCCTGGGCCCGGCCGGTCGTTGCTCATCGCAGGTGCGGAGTCCCGGAACCGGCGCACCGTGCGGGGCAGCCAACCGGCCGCGAGAAAAACTGCGCTTCCGCCAGCGCATGCACAGCGGGCGGTGGGATGCAGGGGTCATCCGTCGGGTCTCCGGCCTGCTGGTGGCGCTGAGCGCGGCGGGAATCATGCTGGTCGCGGCGGCACCAGCCGCGTCGGCGCGCGACACCGCTTTTCACCTCCCCGGCGGCCGGCAGCGCGGTACCGGCTTCCCCCCAGGCGATCACGGCGAGATTCAGCCAGGCCGTCACCTTGCCAGCGACGCCACTAACGCTCACTGGCAAGGGGTGGGAACAAGATCACGCACAGGATCTCGACTGCGGCGGTCCTTGCCGTTGCCGTGGCCGCTACCGTGATCGCCGCGCCCGGCCCAACCCGTGGCGCTGCGCGAATCGTCCCGGCTCACCTTGCCTGGCCTCGGCCAGCCCGGCGGGCGAGTCTCCCCTCACGGCTTACGCGGGCCGACCAGTCGCGGTCGATTTCTTTGCTTCCTGGTGCGCGCCATGCGAGAAGGAGCTTCCGCTGCTGGCGCGCCTCTTCCGCCCGCCGAGGGGACGGGTCATCATGATCGGCATTGACTGACGACGCCACGGCTGCGACGCTCCGCTTCTTGTCGAAGCAGCATCTCATCATCGAAGCCGCCCTGCGCCGCCGTCACTGCCGACGATAAGTGGTCGGCCGGCGGCGTCACCGCGTTATGCCGGCGGTGTGGCCGCCCACATTCTGTCGGCTGCCCTGCCGGATCGCACGCAAGCCGGGCTTCATCTGCCCGCGCATGCGGGCATGGCCGGGTAATGGCGCATCATCCGCTGGCAGTTCCCGGCCGTGGCACCCTGCGCGCCCGAGGCGGTTGCGGGCCCCGGGAGGCTGACGGGGATGGGCCGCTGGCCCGGGCGCCGCGCCGACGGGCAGCGCGATCACCACCGGGCCGGCCGGGGTGGCGGTCCGGGCCGCGCTCACCCCTTGGCCCTGTCGTCGCTGGCTGACGGGATCCGCTGGGCGGCGCGCAGCTGGTCGATCTCGGCGCGCAAGGCCGTGATCTCCTGGTCCTGCCGGGCCAGCTCGCCAGGTTGGGGCGCCTGCTGGCTGTTGCCGGGCCGCTTGTTCATGAACCACATCATGGCGCCCATGCCGATCGGGCAGGCCAGCGCCAGGAGCAGGTAGAGCAGCTTATCCACGGGATTGTCCTCCGGTTCAGCGCGGTTCGGGAGCCAGGCGTCCGAGCACGCGGCGCAGCCTGCGCTCGGACAGCCGCCCGTGGCCGAACGGGCGGCCGTCCACCAGCACGCCGGGCGCGAACACCATCCCGGCGCGGGCAGCGAGGGCGCGGCCGTGCTCGGTGGCCAGGTCGATCTCGGTTACGTCGAGCGGATGGTCCTCGCCGACCCGGGCGAGCACGCCCTTGGCGTGCTCGCACAGCGCGCAGTCGGCCTGGGTGAGCAGCGTGACGGCGGTCATGACGGGTGCTCCCCGGCCTTGATGTCGGCCAGCAGGGCTGTGGTGGGCAGGAACATGATGTACTTCGGCGCGCCGCCGTAGTCGGCGCGCCAGCGGATCACCCCGTTCGGGCCGACGAGGATGAACGTGTGCCCGTCCCGGCTGGCGCCCATCATGCCGTACTTGTTGGCGCTGTAGGCCCGCGACACCGCCAGGCCGGGGTCGGACAGCACCGGGGTGGTCAGGCCCATGTCATGGGCTTTCTGGGTGATCGGCCCGGCCGGGTCGCCGGTGATCGAAATGATCTGGCTGATGCCTGCCGCCCTGAGCAGGGCGGCGTGCTTCTGCAGGTCGGTGATCTGGTTCCAGCACGGCTGGCAGGTCAGGCCCTCCTGGAAGAACAGCAGCACGTTCTTGCCCCGGTAGGCTGACAAGCTGACCTTGCCGCCGGTACTGGCGGCCAGGCTGAACGCTGGCGCGGCCTGCCCCGGACCGGGGCTGCCGACCTGGTACGGGTAGGCGCTGCTCCCGGACGACGATGCATTGTGGAAGATGATGAACAGGCCGGCGACGAGCCCGAGCACGCCGGCCGCGATGGCGGATCGCACGCCGATCCGGCGGCGCCGCTCGGCCCGGCGCTTCGCCTGTCGCGCGGCTGCCAGCCTCGCCTTCCGGTCGCGCGCCAGCGTGGCCTTCTGCTCCGCTGCTGTTGCCGGCTTGCGATCCGGGGCCGGCGCTGTGGCAGGCCCGCCGTTGGCCTCGCCGGCCGGCCGGGCCGGCGGCGGTCCGGGCGCCTGGCGCTGCCGCTGGCGGGTTCTGGGTTTATTACCGCTCATGGGGGATCGCTCCCTGCCCGGCATGGGCTCTCGATGTGGTGATAGCGGGACTTCCGGCGGGATCGGGTGGCCCGGGAACCAGTTGCATCGGGCCGTCGGGCGCCTCTGCGCTGATGGCGGGCTCGCCCGCGCGCCGGCGGGCGCGCCGGGCCTGCCCGGTCAGCGCCGCGGCCAGGGTGGCCAGGATGAGCAGCACAGCCCAGCCGGGCAGCCAGGACAGCGTCCGTGCCGTCACCGAGCTGATGTGCTGCAGCCAGGCGGTGAAGCCCACCCGCCACCCCGAGCTGGGCATCGACGGGCCGGTCACCGCGGTCACTAGCGTCACGGCCCCCATCCCGATCAGCACCACCCCCGACGCGGCACTGCCCAGCGGCATCTCCCGGGCCAGCCGGCCAAACCACACCCGGACCCGGCGGCCATGCAGCAGCCGCGAGGAGCCCCAGTCCCGGCCCTCCCACACCAGCGCCAGCACCGCCAGCGGGGCCACCATCCCGGCCACGTAGGTGAGGCTGACCGCCAAAGCGGAACCGAACGACGGCGTGGTCCCGGTCAGCACCACCAACGCGGCCAGCACCGGCGCGCAGCACGCCGAGGCGATCCCGGAGAACAGCCCCAGCCCGTAGGCCGCGCCGTAACCGCGCCCCGACGGGGAGCGCAGAGCCGGCATCGGCAGCATCGGCTTCCACCCGGCCAGCACCGCGATCCCGCCGGCCAGCATCAGCGCGCCGCCGATCGTGAAGATCAGCAGGTGATGGGCGGGCAGCGCGGCCGACAGCGCCGAGGCGCCCAGCCCGATCGGCACGATCAGCGTCGCCACCCCGGCCGCGAACACCCCGGTTGCCGCCGCGATCCCGGACCGCCGCCCGAACCCGGTCGCGAAATAGGCCGGCAGCATCACCGACACGCAGCACGGCGCGAGCAGCGCCACCACCCCGCCCAGGAACGAGACCAGCAGTGCCGTCCCGAATAGCACCTGATGCATGCCCGCTCCCTCCGGTGATCTTGACCGCGCCCACCTTACACCTAAGCAGCTTAGGCGAATGGCCAATGTGCACGGGCTGGCGCTGGTCAGGGCCCGCCCGGTGCCAGGCCGTATACCCGCGGGTGGGCCGTCGCGCCGCGCGGCCCCATGCGGGCCCCTGACCGGGCGCTGATCGCGGCCGCCGCGCCTGGCCAGGAGCATGTCCGATGCGGATGCCGCGCATGCCCGGACCACGGCAGGCTCGCCGAGGAGCGCTACAGGCAATCCGGCGGGCTAGCCGCCAGGTGCCGCGGCCAGCCCGGCAGTGTCCCTGGTCAGCTCGGCGAGCGTAAGGGCACCGAACACCCGCCTGATGACGTGGCGCCCCGGGTCAAGGAAGAATGTCTGCGGAATCGCGACGACTCCCCCGGCGATCGCGGTCGCCGCCATCCGGTCGACGCCCACCGGGTAGGTCACCCCCGCCTTGCGTACGAACCTAAGCGCCCCCTCCGTGGGGTCGTTGACATCGACGCCGATCATCACGACCCGTCCGTGACCCGTGATGAAAAATCTGGCCAGCTGCGGGGTCTCCTCCATGCATGCCGGCGACCAGGAGGCGAAGAAGTTGACTACCACCGGGCGGCCGGCGGGAGGCCGTGAGGGAGACGCGCTCGCCGGGATGGCCGAGCGCGGGCAGGGAGAACCCCGGGAGGGGGGCACCACGCGACGCGCATGGCCCGGCGGGCCGGTCACCGCAGCGGTCACGGCCATGGCGAGGCCCGCTGCGGTCACTGCGATAGCGATCTTGTGCTGCCGCATCACACGGAGTGTCGCGGCCACCCTGTCCCGTAGGGTGACGCCTTGAGCGTGCCAGGCATTCCCGCGGATTCCCTACCGGACATCTTCCTCATCTCGCCCCTGCGCGCCGACTTCATCCGGTGGCAGCCAGGCGCAGCCGGTGCACCGCTTTGCCCGGCGTTCCTGGCGGTGTCTCTGCCACGGTGCCATCGCCCGCACGATCACCTATGTACGTTAGGTTCTCCGCTCAATCTTGGCGACGGTCCGGACGCCCTTCCACATGCACGACGATCCTGGCGGCATGGCGATCCACCCCCCATCCCCTTGGGCCGGGCCGCGATGGCGACGGCCAGCGCCGCGATGGTGAGCGCGGTGATCGCGATTTCTGGCCACTGCCCGATCCGGCCGGCGAGCGTGATCTGGGCGCGGTACCCGGGCCTCGAGCACCGCCCGCTGCCAGGTGCCGCCACGCTCCAGCACTTAGCCGTCCGGTGCGATGATGTCACTCACCCCCGTCGTGGAGGCGTCTACGACGGAGCCGCCGGACTGGACCGCGCGGATCCTGGCCATCGCGAGCTGCTACGCCCACTCGCCGGTCTGGCCGTCCACGTCCATCGCGTCAGTGGACTGCACGGCCCGCAGGATTGGCGCCTCCGGTCACCTCGGCCCGGAACCCGATGGCCAGCGCGCCGCGCAAGCTCCGGCGTCAACCGGACAGCTCCGCGCGCGCCGGTATCGTCGCCGTGGGCGGCTCGTCACCCGGTGACGGTGACAAGGCTGCCGTAGGTGAGGTAGCGCCATGCGCGCTCGGCGGCAGCGCGGGGAAGCTCGACGCAGCCCAGGCTCTGCGGGGAACGGTAGGAGGCGCGCGGGAAGTAGTGCACCGCGTCGCCGCCGTTGACGTAGGCGACGAACGCGACCGGATCGGCGTAGTGGCTGCCATCAGGATTGGTTCCCTGCATGACCTGGAACCGGTACCGCAGATACACCGGGTAGGTCCGGTCAACGGTGGGCGCCGCGGGTATGCCCGTGTTGGCAACATGCTTGAACACCACACGGCCGTCGTGCCAGATGGTCAGGGTTTCCGGAGTGGCCTTGCTCACCAGGGCGTAAGTGTAGCCAAGGGCGTTGTTCTGCCCGGTCGCGGCAGCTCGCAGCATCGCCCGCCACGCCTCCGGGCTGATGATGCCGTACATCGCGAGGCCGTGGTCCGACTAGAAGGCCGTGACGGCACCGCGCAGAATGAGGCCGTTCTCACCCGCCGTCCACAGCCTCCTGAGCGCGGCGGGATAGCCGGCCTGCCAGCTGAACGTCCCGGCGCCCAGGACAGCGGCAGGTAACCAAGCTGGGCCAGCAACTGCTCGAAGCGGAGCCTCCGCCACCTTCCGGTCCTGAATCGCGCGACGACCTGCCCGTGCAGGAGCCGCCCGGCCGCGGACCGCACGCCCCTCCGGCCGCCCGGGATGATGACGCGGACGCTGGTCAGGGGCGGGAATGCCGTGGCAGGGGCGAAGGTCGCCGCCGCGGTGCCGGTCCGCTGCCACGTGCCCCGGATGGCGGGAGCCAGCGTCGGCAGGGGCGAGTCCTGTGCCAGCGGCACGGAGAACGTCACCCGCACCGGACCCGCGCCGTCGACGCCGCGGGCACCGCCCGCCGGCGACACCGACACGACGCGCAGCGGACCGGGTGGTGCCGCGGCGCCGCGTACGCTCTGAGGCCGAGCAGCACCGCGCCCGGGCCCAAGTGCGGGCTGACGGGTCACCGCATAGACCACGCCAGCGCCCAGCACTGCGGCAGTCACCGACGCCAGCAGGACAATCCTGGCCACCGGCAGCCCGGCGGCCTGACCTGAACCCCCCGCAGCGGGCGCGCCCGCCCGCCTCGGTCGTCTTAGGCCGAATAGCAATTTCCCTGCCGTCCTCGGCGGTCGCCAGCTGCGAGGCGCTCGCCCTAGCAGGCTCGCCGCAGCGGGCCAGCGCCGGGCGCAACTCTGGGCCGCGCATGAGCGCAGCCGGTGATGAAGCCCGGGATACCGATCACGCTGCCGGGCCCACCCGCGGCGGGATTGCCAGCGCGATCAGACCGCCTCGGCCTGCACCCGGCCGCCGGGATGCGGCCGGGAACCGCCGCGATAGAAGCGCCGAGCCGCGAGGCGAAATTACACTCAATCACCTTAGGTGTTTGATGTTGTCGGCTATGATCAAATGCCTGAGGAAGCGCCGGGCACCGCTGACTACCCGCTAGGACGGTCCGGATGCGAGGAGTAATTGCCGCAGCAATCGGCCTGGCGGCAGCGGGCGCGACCGCTGCCGTGATCGTGAGAGGAACCACGGACCACCCCGTGCACGTGATGCGGGTGTCCGGGCCCCTAGCCGGAACTGCGGCGCGGTTCATGCTGCTCGCCCATCGGGACTCGAACCGGTGCTCGCTCCGGCCCGGCGAGCTGATGAGCTACCCGGCCGGCCAGCAGCTGCAGGGATCGTGCTGCGCTGCCATGAACCAGGCCCGTTACCAGCACCAGGTAGCGTCGCTGCGCCGCTACGCCGATATCGCGCAGATCCCCGCGGACCCCTACGACATCCCGGCCGGCCTGGCGCAGCGGCTGATCCGCTACCAGCAGACGATCCGGTTGACCACGGCCCAGCACGGCATCTACCGGACCGCGATGGAGCTGACCCCCGAGCACGGGCCATGCTGCTGCCACTGCTGGCGCTGGACCGCATTCCAGGGGCTCAGCGATTACCTGATCGCGCAGCGGCACTGGCAGGCGCGCCAGCTCGCCGCGCTCATCGGCGATCTGGACGGATGCGGCGGCTCCGGCTAAAGCTGCGGCGCGCGGGCGCCGCCGGTTGGCGGGAGCTACCGGCATCACCCCGGGCGGCACCGCTCGCAGGGCCGCATGAGCCCACCCGCCGGCCTGGGTTCGGCCGGCATGGCGGCCCGCCACCCCCGGGTCGTGACCGCGCAGATCACGGCCGCCGCCGCTCTGGTCGTCGCCTGCCCATGGGCGCTCGGGTTTCGCCACGCCGGTGGGCGGACTAAGTTCCTAAGGTGCTTAGGTGTATGCTGCTGCCCGCTGCTTCGACTACTGCCTGTAGGAGATGGTTCCGTGCCTAGTGCCAGCGCGCCGTGGCCGGGCCCCGCGGCCGGGCTGGGCCCGGCGGCCCCGATCGCGCGCGCGGCCGGCGTCATGGGGGGAACCGGCCGGGCCGCCTATGCCACGGCGCGGGTTTCCGGCGGCTTGCTGCAGCTGGGTGGCCGCACCGCAGGGGCCATGCAGTGATGGCCAGGCCGGGCGGTCCTGGGGCAGGGTTCGGGTTGACCGCGTGGGCGCGGTGGGGCTGGCGGCAGCTCACGTCCATGCGCACCGCGCTGGTGCTGCTGTTCCTGCTGGCGGTGGCCAGCGTGCCCGGCTCGCTGCTGCCGCAGCAGGGCATCGATCCGGCCGCGGTGCAGCAGTACTACGCCTCGCATCCGGCGCTGGCACCGTGGCTGGCCCGGCTGTCGCTGTTCAACGTGTTCGCGGCGCCCTGGTTCGCGGCGATCTACCTGCTGCTGTTCCTGTCGCTGGTCGGCTGCGTGCTGCCCAGGACGCTGCGCATGCTGAGCTCGGCCCGCCAGCCGCCGCCGAGAGCCCCGCGCCACCTGGCCAGGCTGCCGCTGTCGGCCAGCTACCGGACGGCGCCGGCGCCCGAGGCGGCGCTCGAGTCGGCCGCCACGCTGCTGTCGGGCAAGCGATTCCGGGTGCGTGCCGAGACGGGCTGGGTGGCCGCGGAAAAGGGCTACCTGCGCGAGGTGGGCAACCTGCTGTTCCACATCGCGCTGCTCGGAGTGCTGGTGTCGATCGGCCTGGGCGGCCTCTACGGCTACAAGGCCAACCGGCTGCTGGTGGCGGGGACGTCCTTCTCCAACACGCTGACGGCGCTCGACGAGTTCCACCCGGGCCGCCTGGTCTCGCCGAGTGACCTGCAGCCGTTCTCGCTGACCCTCAACGGCTTCAGCGCGTCCTACGTCACGTCCGGGACCCTCATCGGCCAGCCGTCCTCGTTCAACGCGGCGATCAGCTACGCGGCCCAGCCCGGCGGGCCGGCGCACCACTACACGCTGGCCGTCAATCACCCGCTGAACGTGGACGGCGTGCGGGTCTTCCTTATCGGTCACGGCTACGCCCCCGAGTTCCGGGTCACCGACGGCACCGGGCACGTGGTCTTCGACGGAGCCGTGCCGTTCATTCCCGTCGAGACCTCGGGGCTCACCTCGGAGGGCGCGGTCAAGGTTCCGGACGCGGCGCCGCATCAGCTCGGCTTCGTCGGCGTGTTCCTGCCGACCGCCGTCGATGTCGGCGGCCAGCTGCAGTCGGCGTTCCCCGCGCCGCTCAAGCCCCGGGTGAGCCTGGTCTCCTACGCGGGCAACCTCGGCATGAACTCCGGCGCCC
>WNFD01009077.1_pt1 | contig 12218 bp, 12 predicted proteins | sample 5400491 | NCBI WGS metagenome assembly WNFD01 (sample SAMN13153343, study PRJNA577476) | soil metagenome | isolation source: 120 cm saprolite under Douglas fir tree site 2 hole 2 replicate 2 | place: USA:California | collected 2015-04-18 | reverse complement strand
AGTGCCGAGAAGCGCGAGATCAACCCGGATCCGAAATACGGCAACCTGGTGGTCTCGAAGTTCATGAACTCGATCATGCGCGCCGGCAAGAAGTCGGTGGCCGAGACCATCGTCTACGGCGCGTTCGAGATCATCGAAGGCAAGACCAAGCAGAATCCGGTCTCGGTGTTCGAGCAGGCGCTCGACAACGTCATGCCGTCGCTCGAGGTGCGCTCGCGCCGGGTCGGCGGCGCGACCTATCAGGTGCCGGTCGAGGTGCGCACGATCCGCCGTCAGGCGCTCGGCATCCGCTGGATCATCGCCGCGGCGCGCGAGCGCAACGAAAAGACGATGACCGAGCGGCTCTCGGGCGAGCTGCTCGATGCGTCCAACAGCCGGGGGAACGCCGTCAAGAAGCGCGAGGATACCCACCGAATGGCCGAGGCCAATCGCGCATTCTCGCATTACCGCTGGTGACGGCCGGCCAATAGAGATCGAGGACCTGGAGTCGCATGCCCCGCAGCCACCCCATCGAGGACTACCGCAATTTCGGCATCATGGCCCACATCGATGCCGGAAAGACGACGACGACCGAGCGGATCCTCTATTACACCGGCAAGAGCCACAAGATGGGCGAGGTCCACGAGGGCGCGGCCACCATGGACTGGATGGAGCAGGAGCAGGAGCGCGGCATCACCATCACCTCCGCCGCCACCACCGCAATCTGGAACAACAAGCGCCTCAACATCATCGACACGCCCGGGCACGTCGATTTCACCATCGAGGTGGAGCGTTCGTTGCGGGTGCTCGACGGCGCCGTGTGCGTGCTCGACAGCAACCAGGGCGTCGAGCCGCAGACCGAGACGGTCTGGCGGCAGGGCGACAAGTACAAGGTGCCGCGGATCGTCTTCTGCAACAAGATGGACAAGATCGGCGCCAATTTCTTCCAGTGCCTGACCGACATCGTCGACCGCCTCGGCGCCAAGCCGGTGGCGATCCAGCTTCCGATCGGAGTCGAGCACGGCTTCAAGGGCATCGTCGATCTCGTGCGCATGAAGGGCGTGGTGTGGGACGACGAGTCGCTCGGCGCCAAGTATCACGACGTCGAGATCCCCGCCGACCTCCTCGAGCAGGCCAGGGAATATCGCGAGAAGATGATCGAGGCCGCGGTCGAGCTCGACGACGAGGCCACCACCGCCTATCTCGAGGGCAGGGAGCCCGATGAAGCGACGCTCAAGCGGCTGATCCGCAAAGCCGTGATCACCGGCGCGTTCTTCCCGGTGCTGACCGGCTCCGCCTTCAAGAACAAGGGCGTGCAGCCGCTGCTCGACGCGGTCGTCGACTATCTGCCCTCGCCGCTCGACGTGCCGCCGATCAAGGGCATCGACAACAAGGGCAACGAGGTCGTGCGCATGCCGTCCGACAGCGAGCCGCTGGCGCTGCTCGCCTTCAAGATCATGGACGATCCCTTCGTCGGCACCATCACCTTCTGCCGCATCTATTCCGGCCGGCTCGAAAGCGGCACCGGCGTGATCAATTCCACCAAGGATCGCAAGGAGCGCATCGGCCGCATGCTCCTGATGCACGCGAACAACCGCGAGGACATCAAGGAGGCCTATGCCGGCGACATCGTCGCGCTCGCCGGCCTCAAGGAGGTGCGCACCGGCGATACGCTGTGCGACCCGCAGAAGCCGGTGATCCTGGAGAGGATGGAATTTCCCGATCCGGTCATCGAGATCGCGATCGAGCCGAAGTCGAAGGCCGATCAGGAGAAGCTCGGCGTCGCGCTCGCCAAGCTGGTGGCCGAGGACCCCTCGTTCCGGGTCACCACCGATCCGGAGTCCGGCCAGACCATCATCAAGGGCATGGGCGAGCTGCACCTCGACATCAAGGTCGACATCCTCCGGCGGACCTATAAGGTCGACGCCAATATCGGCGCGCCGCAGGTCGCCTATCGCGAGAGGATGACCCGGACGGTCACCCACGACTACGTCCACAAGAAGCAGACTGGCGGCCACGGCCAATTCGCGCGCGTCAAGATCGTCGTCGAGCCGAGCGAGCCCGGCAAGGGTTTCGAGTTCGAGAACGAGATCATCGGCGGCGCAGTGCCGAAGGAGTTCATTCCGGCGGTCGAGAAGGGGCTCGAATCGGTGCTCGGCTCCGGCGTGCTCGCGGGTTTCCCGGTGGTCGACTTGAAGGTCTCGCTCATCGACGGCGCCTCCCACGACGTGGATTCGTCGGCGATGGCGTTCGAGATCGCAGCGCGCATGGCGCTGCGCGAAGCGCTGCAGAAGGGCGCGCCCGTTCTGCTCGAGCCGATCATGAAGGTCGAGGTGGTGACGCCGGAGGATTACACCGGCTCCGTCATCGGCGACCTCAATTCGCGGCGCGGGCAGATCCAGGGCCAGGACATGCGCGGCAACGCCAACGTCATCAACGCGATGGTGCCGCTCGCCAACATGTTCGGCTACGTCAGCAATCTGCGCTCCATGTCGCAGGGGCGAATTCGAACGGACGAAGCCGCATTGCAACGTTGGGACGATTGGTCACGTGGACCACGGCAAGACGACGCTGACGGCGGCGCTGACCAAGGTGTCGGCGGCCAAGGGCTGGACGGCGAACTTCGTGAGCTACGACCAGGTGGCGAAGGCGTCGGAGGCGCAGGGGCGGCGCGACTCGACCAAGATCCTGACGATCGCGACGAGCCACGTGGAATACTCGACGGCGAAGCGGCACTACGCCCATGTCGACTGCCCCGGGCATGCCGACTACGTCAAGAACATGATCACCGGGGCGGCGCAGATGGACGGGGCGATCCTGGTGGTTTCGGCGGCGGACGGACCGATGCCGCAGACGCGCGAGCACATCCTGCTGGCGCGGCAGGTGGGGGTTCCCTACATCGTGGTGTTCCTCAACAAGGTGGACGTGGTCGACGACCCCGAGCTGCTCGACCTGGTCGAGCTCGAGGTGCGGGAGCTTCTGACCAAGTACCAGTTCCCCGGCGACAAGGCGCCGGTGATCCGCGGCTCTGCGATCAAGGCGCTCAACGGGGAGAAGGGGGAGACGGCGGACGAGGCGGTCCTGAAGTTGTTCGAGGCGCTCGACGCCTATGTGCCGTTGCCGGAGCGGCCGATCGACCAGCCGTTTTTGATGCCGATCGAGGACGTGTTCTCGATCTCGGGACGCGGCACGGTGGTGACCGGTCGGATCGAGCGGGGCAAGATCAAGGTCGGGGAGGAAGTCGAGATCGTGGGGCTGCGGGACACCCAGAAGTCGGTGGTGACGGGGGTCGAGATGTTCCGCAAGCTTCTGGACGAGGGGGTGGCGGGGGACAATGTGGGCTGTCTGCTGCGCGGCATCGACAAGGACGCGGTCGAGCGCGGGCAGGTGCTGTGCAAGCCGGGGTCGGTGAAGCCGCATAAGAAGTTCAAGGCGGAGGCCTATATCCTGACCAAGGAGGAGGGCGGCCGGCACACGCCGTTCTTCAACAATTACCGTCCGCAGTTCTATTTCCGGACCACCGACGTGACCGGGCAGGTGACGCTGCCGGCGGGGACGGAGATGATCATGCCGGGGGACAACGCGGCGATGGACGTCGAGCTGATCACGCCGATTGCGATGGAGGAGAAGCAGCGCTTCGCGATCCGCGAGGGCGGCAAGACCGTCGGCGCCGGCGTCGTGGTCAGCATCACCGAGTAACGGACGACAGACGACAGAGAACAGAGGACGGAGGACAGACAGCCGACAAATGTAGGGTGACGGACCGCTTATCCGTCGTCTGTCGTCAGTCTTCCGGCTTGCAATGGCGGCGGTGTTCATGCATCTACAACCTTGCGGCGGGCCTTGGCCGCCGCAAGTGCTTCTGCGCAAGTGCTTCCGGAGGAGTGTAGCTCAACTGGCTAGAGCACCGGTCTCCAAAACCGGGGGTTGGGGGTTCGAGTCCCTCCACTCCTGCCAGGCGTAGGCCGGCTCGGCTCAACAGGTGAAAGTTCAAGGGGTTGTGCCGCGTAACCAAGGGAGCGGCGGGTAAGCTATGGCAAAGATCAGTCCGTTCAAGTTCATGCAGGAGGTTCGCGCCGAGGGCCAGAAGGTCACCTGGCCGACCCGGCGCGAGACCGCCGTCACCACCGCGATGGTCTTCGTGATGGTCGCGATCGCCTCGATCTTCTTCCTGGTGGCGGACCAGATCATGCGTTTCATCGTGACGCTCGTTCTCGGCATCGGCGGTTGAAGGGAGCCGGCGGAATGGCGGACAAGCACTGGTACATCATTCAGGCCTACTCGAATTTCGAGCGCAAGGTCGCCGAGTCGATCCGCGAGCAGGCGAAGCAGCGGCACCTCGACCATCTGTTCGAGGAGGTCATGGTGCCGATCGAGAAGGTCGTGGAGGTGCGCCGCGGACAGAAGGTCGACGCCGAGCGCAAGTTCTTCCCCGGCTATGTGCTGGTGAAGATGGAGCTCACCGACGAGGCCTATCACCTGATCAAGAACACGCCGAAGGTCACCGGATTCCTCGGCGCCGACAAGAAGCCCAAGCCGATCTCGGATGCCGAGGCCCAGCGCATCATGCACCAGGTGCAGGAGGGCATCGAGCGGCCGAAACCCTCGGTCTCCTTCGAGGTGGGCGAGCAGGTGCGGGTCTCGGAAGGGCCGTTCGCCTCCTTCAACGGCGTGGTCGAGGAGGTCGACGACGGGCGCTCGCGGCTCAAGGTCGCGGTGTCGATCTTCGGCCGGCCGACTCGGGTGGAGCTCGAAATGGGGCAAGTGGAGAAGCTGTAGAAGTCAGAGGACAGACGACAGATAGCCAACGACGGATTTTCTTCATCCGTCCTCTGTCGTCCGTCTACTGTGTTCCGAACGTGGGAGGTGCGGCGGCCGCCAACCGCCCAAATCCGCACCACGGACCCTGAAGCGGCCGAACATGGCCAACAACGGGAGTGAGGCATGGCAAAGAAAATCACCGGCTATATCAAGCTGCAGGTGCCGGCGGGAGCGGCCAATCCGTCGCCGCCGATCGGCCCCGCGCTCGGCCAGCGCGGCCTCAACATCATGGAGTTCTGCAAGCAGTTCAATGCGCAGAGCCAGAAGATGGAGAAGGGATCGCCGATACCGGTGGTGATCACGGTCTACCAGGACCGCTCCTTCAGCTTCGAGATGCGCACGCCGCCGGTGTCCTATTTCATCAAGAAGGCGGCGAAGCTCGAGAGCGGATCGAAGACGCCGGGCCGCGAGAAGGCCGGCAGCGTGACCAAGGCACAGGTGCGCGAGATCGCCGAGCAGAAGATGAAGGACCTCAACTGCGACACCATCGAGGCCGCCATGCGCATGGTCGAAGGTTCCGCCCGTTCCATGGGCATCGAGGTCGGGGAGTAAGCGCCATGGCCGCACTCGGAAAACGCACGACCGCCATTCGCGAAGGCGTCGATCGCACCAAGCTCTATCCGCTGCAAGAGGCGGTGAAGATGGTCAAGGAGCGGGCCAAGGCGAAGTTCGACGAGACCATCGAGGTCGCGATGAATCTCGGCGTCGATCCGCGCCATGCCGATCAGATGGTGCGCGGCGTCGTCAACCTGCCGAACGGCTCCGGCCGCAGCATGCGCGTCGCCGTGTTCGCCCGCGGCGCCAAGGCCGACGAAGCCAAGGCCGCCGGCGCCGACGTGGTGGGCGCCGAGGATCTGGTCGAGAAGGTCAATGCCGGCAATATCGACTTCGACCGCTGCATCGCGACGCCCGATCTCATGCCGCTGGTCGGCCGGCTGGGCAAGGTGCTGGGGCCGCGCGGCATGATGCCGAACCCGAAGGTCGGCACCGTCACCATGGACGTCGTCAACGCGGTGAAGGGCGCCAAGGGCGGCTCGGTCGAATTCCGGGTGGAGAAGGCCGGCATCGTCCAGGCCGGCGTCGGCAAGGCGTCGTTCTCGGCCGAGCAGCTCGTGCAGAACATCAAGGCCTTTGCCGACGCGGTGCAGAAGGCGAAGCCGGCCGGCGCCAAGGGCACCTACATCAACCGGGTCGCGATCTCCTCGACCATGGGGCCGGGAGTCAAAGTCGAGCCGGCGTCGCTGTTCCAGCAATGAGCGGTCGGCCCCGAGCTGTCCGCGGCTCGCCGCGCGCCTCTTTCGTCGTGCGCCTTCTCGAGTTGCGGCCGGGACTTATGCCGCCGAGCGCCGGCCCCACAGTTCCCGGGACGCGATCCTCGCGCCTTCGACCAGCGATTTGAGCTTCGCCCACATGATGGTGGGATGCACCCGCTGCGCAAACGGCGACTGGGCAAAGCCGCAATCGGTGCCGCCCATGACGTGCTCGCGGCCGACGATCCTGGCGAGCCGCACGATGCGCTGGGCGACCAGCTCCGGATGCTCGACGATGTTGGTGGCATGGCTGATGACGCCCGGGATCAGCACCTTGCCGGGCGGCAGCTTGACCGACTGCCAGACCACCCATTCGTGCTCGTGGCGGGGATTGGCGGCTTCGAAGCTGTAGTGACCGACCTTCACCTGCAGCAGGAGATCGACGATGTCCTTCATCGGCACGTCGAAGGCGTGCGGGCCGTTCCAGCTGCCCCAGCAGATGTGATAGCGCGAGCGCTCCGGCGGGATGCCTTCGAGCGCGTGGTTGAGCGCGTCGATGCGCATCTGCGCCCATTCGCGGTATCGGGCATGCGTCATCGGCGGGACCATTCGCTCGTGCATGTAGGGCAGGAAGGCGTCGTCGATCTGAACGTAGAGGCCGGCATCGACGATGGTCTGGTATTCCCGGTGCAGGCAGTCGGCGAGCGCGCGCAACAGGCTCGGCTCGTCCGGGTAGTGCTCGTTCTTGGCGCCGGGCAGCGCGCTCGCCGGCGCGACCACCGGCAGGAAGGCATGCTGCACGCCGGCCTTGGCGGCGGCGGCCTTCAGATTGGCAATGTCGCGCCTGACCTGGCGGTCCGAGTAGGTGAGCGCGCCGTTGACGACGAAGCGCTTGCCGAGCCGCGCTCCGAGCCCGGAGATCCGGTCGTACTCGGCGTAGAACTCCGGGAACGCGACGCGGTCCTGCCCGCCGCCCGCCGATGCCATCGGATCCTTCGCCTCCTCCGGGGTCAGCGGCCGGGTGCTCACGCCGGTGAGGCGGTCGTGGACGTAGAAGGCCCAGTTGCGCCCCTTGCTGAACTCGCCGTCGCTGACGATGTCGATGCCGGTCTCGGCCTGGCGGCAGACGACCTCCTCGATCGATTGCGCGAGGCAGGCCTCGTAGGCGGCGCCATCGTAGGGATGGCCGTCCTCGATCCGGCGGAGGAACTCGACGAGCTTCGGCGGGCGCACCAGGCTGCCGACATGGGTGGTCAAGATGCGGTCTGCGCTACCCGCCATGGGCTCCTCCCGCGCGGCACGAACGAGATACGATTCGCCTTCCGGGTCGCGGCCGCGACCGCTACGTCAGCGCGGCGTCGATCTCGTCGTAGTGTTTCCGGACCAGCTCGATGTTGCCGGGAAACTGGATCGGCTGCACCGCCTTGAGAGCCTCGTTCAGCTCTTCCAGCATCTGCTTCTTGTCCTCGTCCGGAATGGTCTTGTCGGCGGTGACCTCGGCGATCTCGTTCTTGATCGCGGTTATCGGGTCGGTGAATGCCTTGGTCTTCGGATCGATGCCCGCCATCACCATCGTGATGTTGGCCGCGATCGCGTCATACTCGTTGAAATCGTTGAATCCGTGCTTCTTGGCGGCGGTCTCGAGCTCGGCCTGGAGCTGCGGGGGCAGCTGGTCCGAGGTCGCGCCGTGGATTTTCTCGAGCACGGCGGCAAGGTCTTTCTGAGCGGCGATGAAGTTCTGAATGTGGTTTTCGGTGAGTTGGATCTGGTTCACCACCGGCTGCACCGCGGACTGCGCCGTCGCGGCGGTGGGGACGTGGCCGAGAACGATGGCCAGCGCGGCCGCGATCATGACGCGGAGCATCTGTTGCATGTCGTTGATCTCGCTTCTTGCGTTCGGATTCGGTCGGATGGCGTGGTTTGCTAGAGGTTCCCGGTGACCAAAGTTGGACCTGGCGCGCGCGCAAAAATCTGAGAATTTCCGGCGATTTTGCTTGGCAAAACCGGCCGCAGCCCCTAAATAGGTGTCAGGGCGTGCCGGCCCAGTGTTGTCGGCGCGCCTTTGTGCGCTTCATGGAAGACATGGTAGTTAGGACTCTATTCCTTTTGGACATCCTGCGGGATCACTCCGAAGGGAAGCGAGGAGGATCGCAGTTTTTCCTTTGGCGCCAGGGCTTTCGGACGGTTTCCGGAAGTCCGTCCTGTCCAAGACCGCAGGTGCCGGCCATCGGCTTAATGTCACACGCCTGCGCAGACGGGGAAGACCGTTTTGGGCCGAAAGGCCCGCGACCGGTTCGAGCCTCGAGAACCCGGAGCGGCGTCTGTTGCGCCGGGGGGCAGGATTACGAGCAGCGCCGTTCCGTTCAGGCCCGTGCAAGGCCCGGAAGGGACGGCAGGTCGCAACCGGCGGTTCCGGCATTCGATTGAAGACCGACCGCCAACCGGAAAGAGCTTGCTAGTGGATCGAGCGGCCAAGAAAGAGCTCGTCGCGACGCTCAATGGTCTGTTCAAAAGCACCAACGTCGTGGTGGTAGCTCACTATTCCGGCCTCAACGTCGGCCAGATGCAGATTCTGCGCAAGCAGATGAAGCAGGCGGGCGCGGCGGTGAAGGTCGCCAAGAACCGTCTCGCCAAGATCGCTCTCGAAGGCACGGACGCAGCCGTGATCGTCCCCCTGCTCAGGGGGCCGACCCTGATCGCCTATTCCGGCGATCCGGTGGCCGCGCCCAAGGTCGCCAGCGACTTCGCCAAGGCGCACGACAAATTCGTGATCCTCGGCGGGGTGATGGGCAAGACCGCGCTCGACGCGAATGCCGTCAAGGCGCTCGCCTCGCTGCCGTCGCTCGACGAGCTGCGCGCCAGGATCGTCGGCCTCATTCAGGCGCCGGCGACCAAGATCGCGCAGGTCGTCAATGCCCCGGCGGCCAAGGTCGCCCGCGTGGTCCAGGCCTATGCCAAGACGGGCGAGGCGGCGTGACCCGCTTCGCAAGCCCGACCGGTTCGAATCGATAAAGGATGTCCAATGGCTGATCTGCAGAAACTCGTCGACGACCTCTCGAAACTCACGGTGCTCGAGGCCGCCGACCTGGCCAAGATGCTGGAAGAGAAGTGGGGCGTCTCGGCCGCGGCCGCGGTCGCCGTCGCCGCCGCTCCGGGGGCCGCGGCCGCCGCCCCGGTCGAGGAGAAAACCGAGTTCACCGTCGTGCTTGCCTCGTTCGGCGAGAAGAAGATCGACGTCATCAAGGAGGTCCGCGCGCTCACCGGGCTCGGCCTCAAGGAGGCGAAGGACCTGGTCGAGGGCGCGCCAAAGCCGGTCAAGGAAGACGTGTCCAAGGAGGAGGCCGAAAAGATGAAGGCCGTCCTGGAGAAGGCCGGGGCCAAGGTGGAGCTCAAGTAGGCTCGGAATGACAAATCCGATGATTCCGGGGTGAAAAACCCCGGAATTGTCCCTATCTCCGCCTAGCGGCGGCACGAAGGAGGCGGCGGTCCGGCGGTAGCCGGATCGCAACAGACAACGGGACCCCGACGCCTGTCCTGACGGTCGCGATGGATGGCGGCCTTCCGGAGAGTCGTCCCGGGCCCGGCGGTTCGACAAAGCGAGAGATGAGATGGCGCAGACGTTTACCGGTCGCAAGCGCGTTCGCAAGTTTTTCGGGAAAATCCAGGAAGTCGCGGAGATGCCGAACCTCATCGAGGTTCAGAAGGCATCCTACGACCAATTCCTGCTGGTGCGGGAGCCGGTCGGCGGCCGGCCCAACGAGGGCCTGCAGGCCGTGTTCAAGTCCGTGTTCCCGATCTCGGACTTCTCCAACACCTCGATGCTCGAATTCGTCAAATACGAATTCGAAGCGCCGAAATACGACGTCGACGAGTGCCGCCAGCGCGGCATGACCTATGCCGCGCCGCTGAAGGTGACGCTGCGCCTGATCGTGTTCGATATCGACGAGGAGACCGGCGCCAAGTCGGTCAAGGACATCAAGGAGCAGGACGTCTACATGGGCGACATCCCGCTCATGACCAATAACGGCACCTTCGTCGTCAACGGCACCGAGCGCGTGATCGTCTCCCAGATGCACCGCTCGCCCGGCGTGTTCTTCGACCACGACAAGGGCAAGACCCACTCCTCGGGCAAGCTCCTGTTCGCGGCCCGCATCATTCCCTATCGCGGCTCCTGGCTCGACATCGAGTTCGACGCCAAGGACATCGTCTACGCGCGCATCGACCGGCGCCGGAAGATCCCGGTGACGTCGCTGCTCTACGCCCTCGGCATGGACGCCGAGGAAATCCTCAACACCTTCTACCGCAAGGTGAGCCACAAGCGGCAGAAGGACGGCTGGCGCGTGCCGTTCGATTCCAACCGCTTCCGCGGCTACAAGGCGATCAACGACCTGGTCGACGCCGATTCCGGCAAGGTCGTGCTGGAGGCGGGCAAGAAGCTCACCGTGCGCCAGGCCCGCCAGCTCGCCGAGAAGGGGCTCAAGGCGCTGCGGATGACCGACCAGGAGCTGGTCGGCCATTACATCGGCGAGGACCTGGTCAACCCGAAGACCGGCGAGATCTACGCGGAGGCCGGCGAGGAGATCACGGAGAAGAACCTCAAGGCGCTGAACGAGGCGGGCTACAAGGAGCTGCCGCTCCTCGACATCGACCACGTCAATGTCGGCGCCTACATCCGCAACACGCTCAACGTCGACAAGAACCTGACCCGCGAGGACGCGCTGTTCGACATTTACCGCGTCATGCGTCCGGGCGAGCCGCCGACGCTCGACACCGCGGAGAACATGTTCCAGTCGCTGTTCTTCGACTCCGAGCGCTACGACCTCTCGGCCGTCGGCCGGGTCAAGATGAACATGCGGCTCGACCTCGATGCGCCCGATACCATGCGGGTGCTGCGCAAGGACGACATCATCGCGGTGATCCGCACGCTGGTCGACCTTCGCGACGGCAAGGGCGAGATCGACGACATCGACCATCTCGGCAACCGCCGGGTGCGCTCGGTCGGCGAGCTGATGGAGAACCAGTACCGCATCGGCCTCTTGCGCATGGAGCGCGCGATCAAGGAGCGGATGTCGTCGGTGGACATCGACACCGTGATGCCGCAGGACCTGATCAACGCCAAGCCGGCGGCGGCGGCGGTGCGCGAGTTCTTCGGCTCCTCGCAGCTCAGCCAGTTCATGGACCAGACCAATCCGCTCTCCGAGATCACCCACAAGCGGCGGCTCTCGGCGCTCGGCCCCGGCGGTCTTACCCGCGAGCGGGCCGGCTTCGAGGTGCGCGACGTGCACCCGACCCATTACGGCCGCATCTGCCCGATCGAGACCCCGGAGGGTCCCAATATCGGCCTGATCAACTCGCTCGCGACCTATGCGCGGGTGAACAAGTACGGCTTCGTCGAAACCCCCTATCGCAAGGTCAAGGATTCCCGTGTCACCGACGACGTGATCTATCTCTCGGCGATGGAGGAGGGGCGCTACACGATCGCGCAGGCGAACGTTCCGATCGACAATCGCGGACGCTTCACCGAGGACACGATCGTGTGCCGCCATGCCGGCGACGTGCAGATGGTGCCCGCCGACAAGGTCGATTTCATGGACGTGTCGCCGAAGCAGCTGGTTTCGGTCGCGGCCGCGCTGATCCCGTTCCTGGAGAACGACGACGCCAACCGCGCCCTGATGGGCTCCAACATGCAGCGCCAGGCGGTGCCGCTGGTGCGCGCGGAGGCGCCTTATGTGGGCACCGGCATGGAAGGGGTGGTGGCGCGCGATTCGGGCGCCTCGATCGCGGCGCGGCGCACCGGCGTGGTCGATCAGGTCGACGCGACCCGCATCGTGGTGCGCGCGACCGAGGAGTCCGACCCGACCAAGCCGGGCGTCGACATCTATCGGCTGATGAAGTTCCAGCGCTCGAACCAGAACACCTGCATCAACCAGCGTCCGCTGGTGAAGGTGGGCGATCAGGTGCGGAAGGGCGACATCATCGCCGACGGTCCCTCGACCGAGCTCGGCGAGCTGGCGCTCGGCCGCAACGTCCTGGTCGCCTTCATGCCGTGGAACGGCTACAACTTCGAGGACTCGATCCTGCTCTCCGAGCGCATCGTCAAGGACGACGTCTTCTCCTCGATCCATATCGAGGAATTCGAGGTGATGGCGCGCGACACCAAGCTCGGGC
>WNFD01024737.1_pt1 | contig 12219 bp, 13 predicted proteins | sample 5400491 | NCBI WGS metagenome assembly WNFD01 (sample SAMN13153343, study PRJNA577476) | soil metagenome | isolation source: 120 cm saprolite under Douglas fir tree site 2 hole 2 replicate 2 | place: USA:California | collected 2015-04-18 | reverse complement strand
GCGTGGCGAGCATGGGCACCGGCTTCATGAGCGGGCTGAAGTCATACACCGACGGCCAGTGGAGCGAGTTCGACGACAAGCTGAACGCCAACTTCCACGATCCGCGCTCGGTGAAGTTCACGGAGACGTGGATCGCCATGGTCCGCGACAGCGGTCCGCCGAACTGGGCCAACATGCAGTGGTATGACGCAATGGAGGCCTTCACGGCCGGTCAGGCCGGCATGATCGCCGACGCCGACTTCTTCGCCGCCAATTACGAAGACCCCAAGAAGTCGAAGGTCGCCGGCAAGGTCGGCTACGCGCTTATCCAGGCCGGCCCGGGCGGCAAACCGTACGCCGGCCTTTGGACGTGGGCGCTGGGAATCAACAAGGCGACCAAGAACAAGGAAGCGGCCTGGCTGTTCGTGCAGTGGGCGACCGCGCCGCGCACCCTGCTCAACGCCACCGTCGGCTATCGCAACTACAATCCGGCCCGCATGTCGGTCATGAACGACCCGCGCGTCCAGGAGATCATGGGGTCGTGGGGCGTCGTCAGCTACCTGAAGACCGTCGCGAAGAACCTCGAAACGGCGCGGGTTGCGTGGATACCCCAGCCCGAGCGCGGGCGGGCCGGCGACATCTGGGCGCGCGCGCTGCACGAGATCTACTTCCAGCGCATGTCCGCGGCCGACGCGCTCAAGAAGGCGAGCGTCGAAGTCGACAAGGTGCTCAAGGAAGCCGGTATCAAGCCGTAGCGGCGCCAGGCAGGTGACCACCGCGCGAAGGCGCCGGCACTGGCGGCGGGAGAGGTTTCTGCCGTATCTGTTGCTGGCGCCGGCTTTGGTCCTCCTCGTGGGAATGGTGTACCCATTTGGCTTGGGGCTGTACTACAGTTTCACCAGCTATTGGTTGCAGTATCCCAATCGTTTCCGCTTCGTTTGGTTCGACAACTACGTCGACCTGATCGGCGAGCCGCTGTTCGCCCGCGCGCTCGAGTTCACGCTCGGATTCACGCTGGTGGCGGTCGTGGTCCAGGTCGGGCTGGGGCTCGCGGTGGCGCTGTTCCTGCATGCGCGTATCCCTGGGCGCGGCGCGATCCGCGCGCTGATGCTCCTGCCGTTGATGATGCCGCCGGTGATCACAGCGCTGATGTGGAAGATCATGATGGCCTCGACGAATGCCGGCATCCTGAACTACCTGCTGTCGTTTCTCGGCGTCGATCCCATCAACTGGTTCGGCTCCACGCAAGGGGCAATCGTCTCGGTCCTCATCATCGATACGTGGGGCAACCTGCCGTTCGTCGCCTTGGTGCTGCTCGGTGGGCTGCAGGCTCTGCCCACCGAACCGTACGAAGCGGCTCGGGTCGACGGCGCCGGCCCTGCCGCCATCCTGCGCTACGTCACGTTGCCGCTCCTGAGCCCGTTCATCGTGCTCGCCGTCCTCTTCCGGACGATGGATTCGCTGCGGATCTTCGACGTGATCTACGCCACCACGTTGGGCGGGCCGAACGAGGCGACCACCAACCTCCAGATCATGGCGTACCAATATTCCTTCCAGTGGTACCAGATGGGCAAAGGCATGGCCCAAGCCATTGTGCTGCTCCTGCTGGTTGTCATCGTCAGCTACTTGCTGATGCGGCTTTGGAATCGTGCAGCAGAGAGCACGTCCTGATGACGTCTCAGGCCGTGCTCTACCGGCGCACCGTGCGCAATATCGCCATCGCGGTGGCGGCGGTCGTGCTCCTCGTCTGGACCGTCTTTCCGTTCGTCTGGATCCTGCTGACGTCGTTTAAGAGCCCGGGCGACATCATCTCGGTGCCGCCGACGTTCACCTTCACGCCGACGATCGACAACTACGCGGCGCTGGTCATCGGCGAGCGGGGGGGACAGTACTCCTCCACGCGCCCGGACTTTCCGCGGTTCTTCCTGAACAGCATGATCATCTCGATCGGCGCAGTGGCGCTGTCGGTCGTGGCCGGCATCCCCGCCGCCTACGCATTGGCCCGCTTCACCTTCCCGATGAAGGGGGCGTTCGGCTTCGTCCTCATGAGCTTCCGGTTCGTGCCGTTCATCGCCTTCGTGATCCCGCTCTACGTCCTCTACCAGCAGTTTGGACTGTACAACACGCATGCCGGGCTGATCTTCGCCTATCAGCTCATCACCCTGCCATTCACCATCTGGATGCTGCGCAGCTTCTTCATGGAGATCCCCTTGGAAATCCAGGAAGCGGCAAAGATCGACGGCGCTTCCTGGCTGGGTGTTCTCACCCGGGTGATCCTGCCGCTGAGCATGCCGGGCATCTCGGTCACGGTGATCCTGGGGTTCATGTTCAGCTGGAATGCGTTCAACTATCCGCTGATGCTCGCGGGCCGCCAGACGTTCCCGGTGACGGTCGGGGCCATCCAGTTCATCTCCTATGAGCAGGTGCTGTGGGGACAGATGGCCGCGGCGACGATCGTCGCAGCCCTGCCGCAACTGGTGCTCAGCCTGATGGTGCAGAAGTATATCGTTCGCGGCCTCACCATGGGCGCGGTGAAATGAGTCTTTATCTTGCCCTTTTGGACCGCGAGCGTCTCGCTCGCTCATGATCATGAGCGAGCGAGACGCTCACGGTCCGGAAGACCATGACGCGCCAGCCTAAAACGTCGTCAAGTGGTTGCGATCTTGCTCCACAGCGGCCTCACTTCACCATCCGGGTCGCCTACGACCCGGCACTCGTCGTTGAACACCATCGTGGCGCGCTTGTCGGCGGTGTAGACGGGCCACGTCGGGATCGACTTGTTGCCGGGATCGCCGTTGCGCGCAAAGCTGGCCCAGGTCGCTGAAACCCGGTCGGCGAGATCCTGCGCGTGTGGCTTGCGGTGTGCCTCGCCGATCACGTCAAGCGTATCGAAGACGAACGGCACATCCATCGAGTGCGGCGCCTTCAGCCGACCGCCGAACGCCGGCGTCTCCCAGTCGAACCGGTACATCCAGACGGCTGTCTTGCCGTGCTGCGGCGATCAGAAGATCCGCCGGAGTCGCGGCGGGATCGCGCCGCTTGTAATACGCCAGCAGGCTCGCGGCCGCGTCGCCGGCGACGGCTGCGATGCGCTTGCGCAGCTCCTCCTCGCCGAGCGTGCGGTTCCACACGGCATCGTCCGGCGCCAGGAAGATCGCCGACTCGTCCTTGGTCCCACCGATCATGACCGGTACGTCGTCCGACAAGGCGGAGGCGGCCGGATCGAAGGGATGGGCCGGCAGCACCTGCCCGTCGATCACCGGCCCGAAATTGTAGCGGTCGAGCAGCGCATAGCGCGGTCGCGGCAGGGTCTTCTGCGCAGGTACGATGGCTTCCTGCAGGCGCGCGAGCGGCAGCGCCTGCAGGTCGTCGAGCTGCCGGGGACCGAGCTCGAGCTGTTTCAAGACGGCATCGGCAAGGCGCGTCGTTCGCTCGCGCTCGGCGAAGCGCACGCCGGCGCCGCTTTGAATGATCGCCTTGTGGAAGAGTCCCTTGGCGCGGGGCATCGCAAGCAGCGCGCTGACCTTCCCGGCGCCACCGGACTGGCCGAAGATGGTGACGTTGCCCGGATCGCCGCCGAAGCCTGCGGCGTGCTCGCGCACCCACTCCAGCGCCGCCACGAGATCGAGAACGCCGACGTTTCCCGACGCGGCGAACCGCTCGTCGCCGGTGCCCGACAGATCGAGGTGGCCGAAGATGTTGAGCCGGTGGTTGACGGCGACGACGACGACGTCATTGCGCCGGGCGATTCGGCTGCCGTCATAGCGTGGCGAGTTGGCCGATCCGTAGGAGAAGGCGCCGCCATGCAGCCAGACCATGACGGGACGCTTCGCGTTGTCGAGGTTGGGGGTCCAGACGTGCAGCGTCAGGCAATCCTCGCCGACCGGCAGCTTGTCGACCGGTCCCCAGACGGCTGCCAGTTCCGGGCGCTGCGCGGCGCCGCTCGCCTGGGGCGAACGGCCGGCATAGGCGATCGCGTCGCGAACGCCCGCCCAGGGTTCGGGCTTGCGGGGCGGCATGAAGCGGTTGGCGCCGGCGGTCGAGGCGCCATAGGGAATGCCTTTGAAGACCCGCACGCCGTCCGACGTGACGCCGCGAACTTTGCCCGAGGCGGTGTCGGCAACGGGCCCGTCGTCGGCCCGCGCGACGGCGGCGTCGAGAGGGGCCACGGCCAGCGCGGCCAGCGACGTACGCATCAAGGTTCGACGGCTCGGCATGGCGCTCCCTTTCCAGCAGGCCAGCGAACTACAACTCAAATTCCTCTCCCGCGCTAGGGCAAGAGGAGCCTCATGATGGGCAGGGGTAAGAGCTCCACCACGCGCCGCCGATGGGAGTTCAAGTCCCGGACAGGACCGCGACCGCGCGATCGAGCTGAGGATCATCGCCGTCCACGGACGGCGGGCCGGCATGCACGTCGATCGTCGGGGCGACACCGACGCCTTCCAGCCGCTCGCCGTCGACCAGCACGTCGCTGACGGCCAGCAGCAGCAAGCCGCCGCCGATCAGGAATGCCGTCGCCGCCAGCACGGCGCCCTCGGTCCGCGTGCCGATCACCTCGCCCAGCCGGTATTTCTTGAAGCCGTAGGCCAAGACCTCCTTGCCGCTGCGGGTGCCGCCGTTGACCAGCATGGCGACGGGCTTGCGCCACTTCACGCCCTCGAATCCCCGGGCGCCGTTGCGGTCGGTGAACTGCATGGTCGGCGCCCGCGTGTTGAACAGGTCGAGATACTGGGGCATTGCGCCGCCCCAGCCGTCGCGCAGGTCCCAGATCAGCGCGTCGGCATCCCTGAGCGCACCCTCCGAGACAAGATCCTCGAGCGCCCGCTGATAGGCGTAGCCGGCGTAGCTCCAGACATGGACATAGCCGATGCGCCGCCCGTTGGCCGGCACGATGCGGGCGCTGGCTTTCAGGCCGTCCAGGAACATCTTGTTGGGCTCGATATCGACCGGCGTCACCGCTGCTTGCCTGAACGCGCCGGCACGGCTGAGACCCAGCATGACCGGCTGGCCCACCTTGCTGCGAAACGATCGCACCGGCTGGAACGGCGCACCGTCGGCCGAGATGATCTCGTCGCCGGCGATTAGGCCGGCCTGCCGGGCCGGCGTGCCGTCGATGACGCCGGTGATCGTGCTGCGGCCATGCCTGTCGGCGCGCGACAGGATGCCGATGCCGGGATACCCGACGCGGCCGCCCGGAAAAGCCCGATCCAGTCCGCGCCGCCGCAGCGCGCCGGCAAAGATACCCGCGAGCTGGTAGTACTCCGGCTCGTCCGCCGTGTAATAGTGCGTGTGCGAGGCCTGCAGCCCGGACAGCATGCTGTTGATGACGCGGGCCAGCGCCTCGTCGGAGGTCGCCCGTTCGGCGTCCGGCAAATGGCGTTCCCGCACCGCCGGCCAGTCCAGCCCGTGCAGATGCGGATCGTAGAACCGGTCGCGCACGGTCCGCCAAACCTCTTCGAACGTGCCGACGCCTGCGGCGACGCCGGGCGCTTCGCCCTGCTCGGCCCACAGGATTCTCGGCGCCAGGACGGATGCCGCGGCCATTGCCGTCAGCCGCAAAAAGTGGCGCCGCGGCGGGGCGGCGTGCATGAGCTGGTTCAACGGGCGACCTCGCGAGTGAAGCTCTTTTCCTATTGACCGGGAATTAAGCCGGCGTGAGGGCAGACGATGGGAGCTGGTCGAATTGTCGGCGATATTTGGCTAGATTGGTTGCCATGAGCGGGACAAATGCCGATCGCGGTAACGCCGTGCCGGAATTGCTCAGGGCCTGCGTCGGAGCGCTGCTGGCGCTGTCCGCGCTGGCACTCTGGTCGTACCGGGACGTCGTCTCGTCCTGGTTCGCAACATCCTACACAGCGACGATCGAGCTCACCACGACGACCGAACGCGACGACAAGCGCGTCGAGCGCGCCTTCGCCACCGCGCAATCGGCGCGGCCGGGCGAGGCAACCTTCGAGCTGGTGCCCGGCCTGAGCCAGATCCGCCATAGTGTCGTCCATGTGACGGGGCCGTCCCGCACCGAGGCGATCGCTGCCGCCGAATCCCTGTCGCAATCCATGGTCGCCGCTTTCGACGCCGAAGGCTCCGGTCGACTCGACGCCAGCGTGCGCCGCCGGGCCTACCCCGCGCCTGGCCCGACGAGCACCGCCGTTCTGGCCATTCTCGCCTACGGCGCTCCGCTGCTCGCGCTGGTCGGCATCGCCTTGCTTTGGCTCGGCTGGCGTGACTGGCCGGCCGACGCCGATGGGATGCCTCGGGCGGCCGTCTTCACTGCGATCGGCTTCGTCTCGTTGTCTCTCGTGCCCTTCGTCATGCCTGGATGGATGGTGATGGCGCTGTTTGCCATGGCGATTCCCGGCGCGATTGCCGGGACGATCGTCTACAAGATGCGCGAGCTGCGGCGCACCGCCCAATGGCCGTCGGCTCAAGGGCGCATCGTGCGCTCCGGGATGCGCACCGTTCGGCGTAAGCAGGCCGGCGAAGCAACCAAGGTCGGCAACGTGCCGGCGGTCGAATATGTCTTTTCCGTCGACGGTGTACAATCCCGACAAGCCCGAGGAGGCCGTGCTGGAGCGCGACCCGCCGGCCCGCCCGGCGGTAGTGTACGGCATCGCCGCGGGGGTGATGCTTGTTGGCCTTGCCGTCGTCGTCACCTTCACCCAAGCCAGCGAGATCATCGGTTGGCTGGAGCCGTATTTTCCGCCCGGCGCCGTCGTTCAGGGCGTGTTGTTCTGCACAGCCGCCGGAATCCTGATGGCGCTATTCCTCGTGTCCGACCGGCGCACCGCTACGGCCGCAGCACGCTGGCCAACGACGCCAGGGACGATCCTGTCGAGCATCGCCGAATCGCACCGCACGCTCGTGCCACGCGGCCGTGGGCAGACGATCGTCGTATGGTCGCCGGTGGTCGAGTACAGCTACGGCGTCGACGGGCGCAACTATCACAGCTCTCGCCTCGCGTTCGGCGGCGATGTCGCATCCTCGCGCGCCTTTGCCGACGAGATCGTCGCCCGTTATCCCGTCGGCCACGAGGTGACGGTTCATTTCGATCCCGCCAATCCTTCCTTCGCTGTGCTCGAGCCCCGCGTCGCCTTCGCCTGGTCGACCTTCCTGCTGACCGTGGCTTTTTTTGCCGCGGCACTGTTTTTCTCGGGCTGGCGCGGATGATCGGCGGGCATGGAACCCGTTGCAGGCTATCCAGGTCGATCGGCCCTGTGGCAAGCTCGGCATCATTCCAAGGGAACTGGCCGCCATGATCCGTTACCGCAAACTGGGCTATGTCGAGCTCATGGTCACCGACCTCGAGCGCTCCGCCGCCTTCTATCGCGACATCGTCGGCCTCGAACCGGCGGGCGAGGGGGCCGACGGTGAGCGGCGCTTCCGCTGCTCGGAGGATCCCTATGCCGTCGTGCTCCACCAGGCCGAGCAGCCGGGCTTCAAGCGCGGCGGCTGGATGCTCGAGGACGAGCGGCAGTTCGCGAGCCTCCATGCGGCGCTCAAGAGCGCCGGCGTCGCCTTCGAAGCGCTGAGCGATGCGGAGTGCAAGGGCCGCGGGCTGGGTCGCGCCACGCGCACCGTCGAGCCGAACATGGGGACGACGCTGGAATTCTACCTGCTGCCCGCTGCCGCCAGGCCTCAGCTTTTTTCACCGACCTTGGCTAAGATCCAGCGGCTCGGCCATGTCGTCTGGGCAACGCCGCACTACGAGGCGGCCAATGCGTTCTTCCGCGACGTGCTGAACTTCGCCGAGTCCGACCGCCTCGGCGAGGGCATCACCTTCTATCGCGCCTTTCCCAACCCCTATCACCATGGCATCGGCATCGGCCGCAGCGCGCGCAATCACTTCCATCACCTGAACTTCATGGTGACCGAGATCGACGATGTCGGCCGCGGCCTGGCGCGCCTGAAGTCGAAGGACGTGCCGGTGGTGTACGGGCCCGGCCGCCATCCGGCATCGACCAGCGTGTTCCTGTATTTTCTCGATCCCGACGGCATGACGCTGGAATACAGCTACGGCATGGAGGAATTTCCCGAAATCGGCGCGCGTGCGCCGCGCCGGCTGGAACCGACGCCGGCCAACTTCGACTCCTGGGGCTCCTGGCGCGATCCACGGATGTCGACGACGGGCGAGATCGCTGCCTACAAGGTCACGGGCGCCGCCTAGCCACCGTGCCGCAGTGATCCTCGCGGCCGCCGACGAGGTGATCGAGTAGAATCTCAGACCGCGCTTGGCATCCTGATTGTCAGCGCTCTCGCCGCCGAAAGTCCGAGAGTGTCACGCCCAACCTCTCAAATACGTCGTCCAGCTTCTCGACAATGACGGGGACGCGCCATCCCTTGGATGTCTGATAGGCCGCATATAGCCGCACTAGCAACTTGAGGTCGTCGTGGGCGACGACGTAGATCCGCTCGCGGTCCTGGAAGGCCTGCGGAAGGTCGCCGCGCCTGGAAACGAAATCCGTCGCCAGCTCCGCCTTCTCGACTCCGGTGAAATCGAAGATGCAATCATACTCCCCTGCTTGGGGCGTAGCTCGCGCTGACGCATCGAGCGCCGTGAAGTCAGCCTCCGACAATTGTCCCCGGAAGCGAATGAGGACGATCCGACGGGGCTCGCAAACGTAGATGTCGAACATGCTGCTGTCCCGTGACTAGTCTTTCCCGTTCCCTCCCCCCTCTCGACGTGACCGCGGCCAAGGTAGGGGTATGCTGTCCAGCACCGCAAGAACCCTGCCGCGCACATCTGAGCTGCGCGACTGCGAGCCGCTGGCTCGGCTGACGCTATCTGATCGAGGCCGGAAAACCTGACAGGCGGCGTCTATTTTGTTAGTGCTCAGGCACGTCCCCGTAGCTCAGCTGGATAGAGCAGCGGTTTCCTAATTTTGGGGTTCATCGAAAAAGCCCCGATTCTCAGCGGTCAGATCTAGGCCAAATGGCCCCGCGTGGGTCCCTTTGCATCACTGAGTCCCTGACGCTTCTCAGCAACTGGTGGTGCCTTGGTCTACGTGGGATGATGATGGAGTTCCTGCAGGATCTTGGGCTCGCACTCGAGGACTGAAAGGGTGCTGCGGCAACGGCCCGACGACGGTCACCAGGCGCTGCTGCGAGAGGCGCGACAGCAGCGCGGCCGCCGCTTCCTCGCGGCCGATCATGCGGGTGACGGCGAAGGGCAGATTGTGCTTCGGCGCCGGGACGACTGGTGCAACTGGTGAGGCCAGTAGCGGCTTCTCCGCACCGGGGCAACAAAGTTGTAACCCCGTCCTGAAACGGTGGCGATGTAGCGATGGCCGCCTTGGCCGTCGCCGAGGGCGCGGCGCAGCGCGCTTACCTGAATCTTCACGTTCGCGTCTTCGACGAATGTCTGCGGCCACGCGCGGGCCATCAGTTGCTCTTTGCCGACCACCTCGCCGGCGCGTTCGACCAGAGCAGCCAGAATGTCGAAGGCGCGGCTGCCGAGCCGCACCGGCCTGTCGCCCTCGAGCAGAAGCCGTTGCGCAGTAAGGAGCCTGAACGGACCAAACGCGATCGCGTGGCCGTCCAGGGGGACGGGTGCCGGCGTCACCCCTCTTTTTTCCCAATTTTCCTTCACTGCGGCCAGGGAGCCGAATGCCGGTGCCTCGTTCGGTTGGGCGAGCATGCCAACAAGCGGATCGCCCGGACTCTCCAGATCTCACCGGAGACGGTGAAGTCGCACGTCAAGCGTATCTTTTCGAAGCTTGCCGCCAGTTCTCGCACCGAGGCCGTGTCTCGCGCTGGATCGCTTGGGCTGCTGTGATGTTCGTCGGTCACTGAGACATCCCCCTCCGCGTATCGCCTGCTCCCCCGTCCGGGGGATTGTCTGAGAAGCGCCGGTGTCCAATCTTCTGCCGAGAACACCTGACCGATTTCCAAGTCGAAGGAGCGGCGACATGGCAGCAGCAACATTAATCGTCGATGACGACAACTCGGCCTGTGAGGCGACGATCGACCTCCTCAGGGCCATGGGCTTCGTCGCCAAGGGATCGCAAAGCGCGGAGGACTTCTTGGAACCCAACCACCTTGGTCGCACCTCCTGCCTGAATCGCAGACATGCGGATGCCCGGAATGAGCGGCCTGACCTTCACGCCCATCTCGTACGGTCGGGCAAGGACATCCCGACGATCCTGACGACCGCCTTCCCCAATGACAGGGATCGGGCGCACGCGCTGCAGGTCGGCGTCGTCTTTACCTGGTCAAGCCATTCAAAGATGCAGATCTGCTCGGGTGCATCCGATCCGGTCTCGAGTCTCACAGGGTGGGTAATAGGAGAGAACGGTGAATGACTTCCTGTCCCTTAACACCGGCGAATTGGCGGATGCCCCCCAATCGACGCTGCATGGGCTTCTGGGCATCATGGCCGCCGAGCCCGCCGAGCAGCCCTTGACGCGCTTGCGACCGCAATTCCGCGGGGGTTTGCGGCCTCGCGTCCTGCAACGCGTGCGCGACTATGTCGAAACGCACCTCGAGGACAGCATCAGCCTCCAGGACCTAGCCAGCACGGCGGGCTTGTCGACCTCCCACCTTATCCGGGCGTTCAAGCAGTCGGCGGGCATGACGCCGCACAGGTACCTTCTGCACCGCCGCGTGCGGCGGGCGCTGGGTCTTCTGGCGGAAACCACGTTGGCGATGTCAGAAGTCGCCATGGCTTCCGGCTTCGCCGATCAAAGCCATTTCTGCCGCCAGTTCAGAAAGCTCGTTGGCGCAACACCGAGCCGCTACCGCTGGTCGACGCGCTAGGGGCGGCAGGGGGTCGCCGTGATTCAGGTCATTTAGGCCGGCTTCAAGCCGATTAGCTGGATCAACAGGGTGCGCGACCCCCATGCTTTGGGCTGCTCTCCCAGCTGCAGGTGTTGGTGGCTCGGCGGAAGCCTAGGCGAAAGGAGCTTGTGATGAGCACGTCCGCCTCTCTCGCCGCCGGCTTACGTTCGGTGGCCGGTTAGGGCGACCATGGAGGGCAACCTCGAGCGGATCGCGAAGATCGCCCAAGTTGGCGGGCCTGCCCCAGGTCTCGCGCCGGCTGAGATAAGCACGGACCGGACCGTCGAGCGCAAGATCGCCGGCGAGGCTTTCGCCAGGCTGCCGGAACTCTTCGCGCTGAGCCACGCCGACAGGTCGCACCAAGCATCCATCGGCTTCAGCTACATCGCCAACCGTCTCTTTCAGCTGGTGGCGCTGCCGGGAGGACTTCGACGACATTGAGCCCGAAGGACATCACGCCGGTCGACAAGGTGACTATCGCAAAGGCTGGCGCGGGCGGTCGTCACATCAATTTTGGGATCAGGGTTCACGTCGGCGATCCCTCAGCGGCTTCAACACTTGGCTGCGCCGCCCATCCAGTTGGCAGCGCGGCCGCGGATACTTGCTCCCTCGCTTGCTGATCCCCGGCAGTCGCGGCTTGCCGCCTCTCGTCGTCTGCCGTGGCATCACGCCAAGCCAAGCCGCAAGATCGCGGCCGCGGGTTAGTGCTAGCGCTTCGACCATCTATAGGTGCTGGGCGTGGTTCCCACGACACTTTTGAACTGGCGACAGAAATGGCTTTGATCGGCGAAGCCGGCAGCAATGGCAATTTCCGAAAAAGCCAACTCTGTTCCAGCCAGCAGCTCCAGTGCCCGTTGCACCCGACGTTGCGTGAGGTATCTATGCGGCGTCACGCCCTTCGATTGCTTGAACGCCCGGCCGAAATGACTTGTCGACAGGCCCGCAATACCGGCCAGTTCCTGCAGGCCGATGTTGCCCTCCAGATGCGTCTCGATGTAATCGCACACGCGTCGCAGCACGCCGGGCGAAATGCCGCCGCTCCCCAGAAGCCCATGCAACGTCGATTGCGAGACGTCTGGCAAATTGCCGGGATACTCTGGCACAAAGTCACTCATCGTTTTCTCCTACAGGTTTCCCACCCTGCGAGATTCGAGAGCTGAACGGACGCACCGCAGCAAATCTTGGTCGTTGAACGGCTTGGCCAGGTAGCAGACGACGCCGGCCTTGAGGGCGCGCGCGCGATCCCTGTCATTGGGAAAGGCGGTCACCAGGATCGTCGGAATGGTCTTACCCGATTGCACCAGATGGTCGTGCAGCTCGAGCCCGGTCATTCCGGACATCCGCATGTCTGTGACCACGCAGGCGGTGTGGCGAAGGTGGCTGGATTGCAGAAAATCCTCCGCGCTCCGGGAGCCCTTGGCGACGAAGCCCATGGCCTTGAGGAGGTCCGTCGTCCCCTCGCAGGCC
>WNFD01005924.1_pt1 | contig 12219 bp, 18 predicted proteins | sample 5400491 | NCBI WGS metagenome assembly WNFD01 (sample SAMN13153343, study PRJNA577476) | soil metagenome | isolation source: 120 cm saprolite under Douglas fir tree site 2 hole 2 replicate 2 | place: USA:California | collected 2015-04-18 | reverse complement strand
AGTAAGGCGGATGCGAATCGTGACATGAGATCGAGTCTCCTTTGGGGGCTGGCTGGTTTTATGGCGCCCAGGAACGCTCTCTAGCTTTTCGCGGGGCCTCCAAAGCGTACCGCTAAGAGATCAGCGCGTTGTCTCCGGGAGGTAAATTTGTTGTCATCTGCGCCGACGGAGGGGCGCGCCATTGGCCCAGAACCGCCGTCGTTGGCCCTGACGCTGCGATTGGTGGCAGGAAGAGTCTACTCCACAGGCATTTCGTTTGTCGATGCGGCCAGTGTCCCTCGTTCTTTGTTTTGACTCGGAATTCGCAATCCAACAGGAACGACTATGCTGCCATTATGTGTAACAATGTTGGCCGACCAAGACGATGTGTCCCGACAATCAAGCCGATCCGCGTCGCCGCCTGGAGGAGATGGGAATCGCATACAGCGAGAAAAAGTTTCTCCAATACGTCGCGGGGGGCGATGTCCCAGTAGTGGACCTGTTTTTAGAGTCTGGTATCAGGGTCACCGCCAGAACTGCCGACGGGAAAAGCGCCCTCTTCCTGGCAACTATTGAAGGTCATACTGAAATCGCCAAACAATTGCTGCACAGAGGCGCGGATCCATTGGAGGCCGTGCATGCAGTCCACCGGATAGCATCAAAGAAGAAGGACGTTTGGGACAAGCTTTCAGCCCTAGCGTCGGTAGCTACAATCCTTTCAAGCTTATTGATCGCGCTCGTGGGCGGTTGGTTCACCTACTCGTACAACAAACGCCAAATCGAGCAGGCAGCACTTCAGAGCGCTCGCGACAATGCCCTCAAGGAGCAGCAGAATCGTGTCGCCGAACTGGACACGATACAAAAACTAGTTCCGTACCTAAGCAAGGACGAAGACAGCAAGTGCGTGGCACTGTTAGCAATTAACGCCCTAGCGACACCTCAAGTGGCCACACAGATGGCTCGTTTGTACCAGGGCAAAGGGTCCGTTTGCGCATTGGAGAAGATCGCTACGGTCGGTGATCAGCAAGCAAAACAACAAGCAGTCTCTGCCCTATCCAGTATCGCAAGTTCCACGCGTGCAGACGATAGAAGTCAAGCCATTGGAGCGCTGAGTGGCATCTTTGAAAGGTATAAGAGCGGGGTCGTTAAAGTCACTGTCACAACCGATCAGGGCGAGGCAAGCAGCTCAGGTCTTGTCGTGAGCGGCTCGGGACTTGTGTTGATTCCCGATTACATGGCTGGAGCACATTTTGCTGGAGGCCCCGTCGTGAATGCGAAAGGATTTCAAGTAGAACTTTTCGATGGAACTAAACAACCGGCTGCCCTCATTGACGTCAGCGAGCCGTACAAACTTGCGATTCTCAAGGTTACGAATGCACATGTTTTCCCGATTGCACTGTCCTCCGTACTACCTACCGCCGGAACTCCAGTTGTAATGGTAGGCTTTCTCCAAGGTGGTGAACTCAGGGCTGCCGTTGGGACTGTGGCGTCCGTGGACGCAAGCTTCGTAAAAGTCTATGGAATCGGAGAGGCCGCAGGAGGGGGTGGCGGTCCCATTCTCAACGACAAAGGAGAAGCGATAGGAATTTTGCATTCGGCTCAATCCGGTCCTCAAGGACTCCAACTGTTCGTAAGAAGTGACCTAGCCATTAAATATCTCCAATCCAAACGGTTACTCTAGATCCGGACTCGGTCGTGGCCTAGCCAATCTGCTCCGCCCTTCTGACCAGAGCGGAAACCGTAATGGAGAAGAGTGGGAACTAAACCCGCGCTACGTCCGAGCCCGTTCAGGACCTCTGCTTTAATTCGGTCAATTCGAGAATCCCGCAAGGAAGACGAAAAATGGACATCTTTGCGCCTGCCAACGGGAACCTCTGCTACGCTCACTTGCCAGTCACAGTCGCGCCGACAAACCGAAGCAAAAGGTTCGCGAGTGCAAGAATTGCCGTCATCCCTCCACAGAGGGCGGATAACACACCTTTCTCTGACTCGAGCAATCTTCGGAGGAAGCGTTCCGCAAAGCAGCGGACGGGTGAAGCGAACGATTTTAGGATCAAGATTGCCAAGATTAGTCCAAACAATGTGAGAGGCACGATGGAGGCTAGCGGGAGCATGTGGACAGTACCGTTCGGCTCAGTCCACCTGAATTGACCATAATCCGGCCGCTCACACCATCAGATTTGCTAACCGATAAAAAGATTAATTATCGGTGTTATGATTTATTGAGATCGCAGAATGGACCAGGCTGGGACAATTCGCACTTCTGACTGGAAAGACGGGTTTCTCTTCGTCGGCAACCAACTGGCTCTGGACCTCGTGAACACACGGCCAGTCCAGAACCGTGAACCGATGGAGTTGCTTCCGGACTTCCCCGCGCTCTTACGCTGGTTTCAGGCAGCCAGCCTGCTGACCTCTCGTGAAGTGGCGAATCTCCAGCAGCAGTGGGGCCAATCGATCCGGGCCCGGCACGTGCTGGAAGCCATGCGCGCGTTGCGGGAAAGACTGAGGAAGGAGATCCTCTCCTGGGAAGGTGGCGGTGCTGTTCATCACTCCACCGTGGATGAACTGAATCGACTGATGGCAGAGCACCCCATGCGCGCCAGGCTGAAAGAAAAGGGACACTCGCCGTCGACGGAATTGTGGTTCGAGCCGCACCAGCCCGAAGACTTGTTTGCCCCCCTGGCGCACAGTGCGGCGATGTTATTCGCCAATCTGGATCGCAACCGTGTTCGCAAGTGTGATCAGTGCGTTTTGCATTTCCATGACATCAGCAAAAAGGGCACCCGGCGCTGGTGCAGCATGCAATTGTGCGGAAACCGCCTCAAGGTCGCAGCCTACGCAGCACGTCGACGACTACATGCTCACGAACGTCAAGACGACCAAATTCAAGACTGATTTTCAGGGGACAACCCAACGCCGTTGGGATGCAAGCGATTGTGAAGGTACTCAAGCACGCGTCAGGAACGTCATGTCTCGTGCTGAGTCAGTGATGGGAGGCATTTGCTTCTCGGGGTTTGCCAGCCGGTGTTCCTTCAATTCCACAGCAGGATGACGCTGCATCCACAAAAGCATAAAGGCCATCAAGAGGGGGCAAGCTGTCGAAGTTGCCAAGCCTAGCCGCAGAGATGACCAATCGGCCGTCACGCCGACCAGCCACGGCATGAGGATTCCACCCAGATTCCCGAAGGCAGCCAGCAGCCCAAACATGGAGGCGCCGCCTCGGGGGAAACGGTCCGCTGCGACCCCAAGAGTGGTGGGCCACAGGCAGCTGCCTGCCAAACCCACGGCCACGCTGGCGGCAAGAGCAACTGTTGGCCATGGGGCAAAGCAGACAAGAAGGAAGAGAACGACGGAGGTCCAGCAGCAATTCAACATCAACTTGATCGGGTCAACTCGACGACCAATCACTCCGGCGAAGATGCGTCCCAATGCCATGGCGGCCGAGAACGCAAGCAGGGAGATACCTCCGGTCCACTTCGAGAACCCAAGGGTCATCTCAGCATACGCAGGCAACCACTGCGCAAGCCCAAGCTCTAGAGCGCCCCCAAGAAAGATCGCCACATTGACGGCCAGGAAGGAGGAATCTCGACAGAGATCGCGCAATGCGGTTCGGCCGCCTTCCTTTCCAGAGATGAGCGGAGGCAGATCGACCTTGACGAATCCCAGAGCCACGAGCAGTGGAACAGTGATAAGAGTCAAGGAAATCGTGCGCCATCCGACTTCCAATCGAAATGCCAGCGTACCAACGAGAACCGTGACCACAGTCCCGATGCCATAGAAAGAATGCAACCAGTTCAAGGCCGTCGCGCGGCTTCCTGGCTGGAGTGCGGCAACGATGGGGCTCAGCACCATGTCTAGAATCCCAGCTCCGAGGCCCATGATGAACACTGCAACCAAAACCATGGAATAGCCGGGTGAGATGCCCAAGAGCCCGAGGCCAACAGCAATCAGCAGGGTTCCGAGGACGCTGAATGGCTTTCCTCCCCATCGATCAGCCAAGGGGCCAGTGAAGAGGATACCGCCAACGAGTCCCGCAAACGTGATCGCACTGATGCGACCGAGTTGCTCATCCGTCAGCCCGGCCCTCCCACCAAGGTCCACCCGGACGGTAGTCAAGAACACTGGCATGAGATTTACCGCGATAGCGAGGCAGACCATCCCTGCGTAGCAAAGAGCCAAGGCAAATCCTGGATTGAGTGCGCGATTCTTCATGCTGTTGTTCCTGAAACAAACTGGGCCGGCCGTGGCCAGACCGAAGTCCTGGCCATGAGATTCCATGAGGTGTGAAACGTTCCAGAAGGAACTGGGCTATTGATTCGTGTTTGTGAGGGAGACGCGCTGGGAAGTACGCTAAGCGTGGCGCGAGGCACCACCACCACATTCGGGACAGGTGTGAAACTCCTCGATGAATCCGCCGAGGCTAGGATCGGCCTGCCCAGCATCTTGTGGGTCGGTGGTGTACACAAGCTTGTCGCAGTGGTGGTTCATCTCCACCCTGCAGCTCGGGCAAATCATCTTGTCAGTCTTGGTCACAGCAGCCATCCTTGTCTCCGGGGATCAGTCGAGAGATATTCGCGCACGACCCTGGCGTAGCGTCTTCGCCATCCAGATGAGTTCTTTCAAGAACTTATCGATACGCCGAATGTAGGACTCATCGAGAAGTCTTCCGTCCTCGGTAAACACTTTCTGAACGCTTGAGAAATTAACATCCCAGAAAATCGTAACCAACCCGAGTTCGCGCATAACCGGTAGCAGGTTCTGAATTACTCTGGTTCCGCCAAACGGTCCGGCTGATACCCCCACTATGCCAACCGCCTTATGAACGTATTCTTTGAGACAACTGTCTAAGACATGCTTCAAGAGACCGGAGTAGCCGTGGTTGTACTCCGGCGACACGACTACCAACGCGTCAGCCTCGCTCATCTTGGCGGAAAAGTCGGCTTGCTTAATGGCCTCGCCCGCATCGTTCGTAGGTAGGGGAAGCTTTGCGATATCGATGAGGTCGGTTTCAACAGCGGCGCACTTGCTCAGTTCCCCCGTGACAAGCCGAGCCGCGTGCAGGCTCATGCGGCCCATCCTGGCTGTACCCAAGATCACAGGGATGAACAAACTCTGACTAGCGTCCATAAACGTGCCCCTTTGTGAAGTGCAACCCTTGCATCAGCGATCAACAGACTGAGTAATTGCAACCAGCACATCGTTCTCCTGGTCACTAAGCAGACTTCCTGATCGAAGCACTTTAGAACTCGATGATCTTGCCCCGCTGTTCCAGGGGCTGCCACTGCCTCTTCGGCGGTTTGAAGTTCTGCGGAACATAAAACTGAATCAGCTTCGCCATAGTAACTCCTTACGAATCGAGCACGAGTATCCTTACTCCCAATTCATTGTCTAAGCGTGAGATTCAGATCGTTGAGAGAGGTGACAGCTCCCCGGAACAGAGAAACCGCCGGAGGGCAAGGCTACAGCCAACTGTCCAAGGTTATCTTAATGTTTGCGGTCAGATTCGGATGGCTGAAACAAGTGAAACATCTGCGCCGCTCGGTGGCGGTCCTGGTTCCTTTTTCTGTCACTACCCCATCGCGGCAGCATCTTACCTTGATGTATCCCTTCCGAGAATCTCATTCCCATCGCTGACTTGTTCGAAGCTCATCTCACGGTCAGCGACCTCGATCGAGCCGTCGCCTTCTATAGGGACCAACTCGCCTTGCCCCAGGCGCATATCTTTCCCGAGCGTAAAGTCGCGTTCTTTTGGATTGGCGCTCCTGGGAAGGCAATGCTCAGCCTTGGGAGGCAGGTACTATGCCGATCAATGTGAGCCTGCATGTGGCCTTTCAGGTCGCTCTTTCTGATCTTCACGATGCCCAAGCGAAACTGCAAAACGCTGGAATCCAACCGAGAGACTTCACCGGCTTCCCGACCGAGGAGCCCGTCGTGCTGGCCTGGATGCCTGCGGCTTCCGTCTACTTCCGCGACCCAGACAATAACTTACTGGAGTTCATAGCGATGTTGACCGATCCGCCAAGACCCGATCTTGGCGTGTTGCCTTGGAGTGATTGGGTCCGCCGAACGCCACCGAGCGTTTGACCTCGGAAGGTTTCCGAAGCATCAAGTCGTGTGGCGATGTGATTGGAGCTTTACACCGAACACGCTCGTGGCTACGTCCACAGTGTGAATCGCCACGGCGATCAAGAACGCCACCACGCCCAGTGTATTGGTCAACAGGCCCTCTCGATAAGCAACCTGACTGACTACCAAAACAGGGGGGATACAAGACAAGAGCAGTGATGAGGTCTGGGCAATAGACACCAGAGAGCGCCGTGGCCCCCACATGGAACAATCCATTCAGGACACTCTCGGAAAAGCAAAGGGCAAAGAAGAGGAAGACCACAGCGCGGTTCGGAAACATCGAAGCCAGTCCGCAGAAGGCAACCGCAAACACCATTCCGAGTCCATGGATCCGCCGCCAGCGTTGATGCGTGTAGCCAGTCAACGCGTACTTGCCTGCCCAGTCTGCAAAGTGTGGAGCTTCTTCGAGGAAGTGAAGCGCAGTCGCCAAAGGAAACAGCCAAACCGCCTGACGGAAGGGCAAACCTCCCAGCAAATTCAACTAGGTGATTGATATCCATTTCTAGCTCCGAGTCTGCGTCACGCCCGTTGATAGCTGCTTGTCGTCGTCGGAAACACGCGTGCGACCAGCCTCCGGAACCACGATGGTACTATTCAAGCCGCCGACACCGTCAGGCGCCTTGCGCGGATTGTCCGGATCATCGAGCCAGCTTGTGCCGTCGAGCAAGAACTTATAAGCGTATTGCCCATGAGGGAGATGCACAGGCTGAGTTCGCCAGAATCCTGGCTCGATGGACCTAGCGGCAATCCCAGGCGAGCGCCAACCATCCCAGTTTCCGAGGACTTGCACGCTCGTTGCGACATGGTCGTGCAGTGAAAACGTGATTCCTTCGGGCGACAAACAGGGCGAGATTTGTAGCCCAGCGGAGCGGCTATGCCGCTCTGCCAATGCGCGTGCCACCGCTTGCCCAGGGCTCAGTGCTCCTGCGCCTTGACGTTCGCGATCTGCCCCTGGAACGGGGTGAGCCGTTTCCTTCAACACATTCCGGACCAGGAGCGGCGGAAGCGTGGGATTAGCTTCGAGCATGCAGGCAATTGCGCTGGCCACAATCGGCGCCGCAAAACTGGTTCCTTCGACATGCTGATAATGGGGAGTGATTAGCTTCAATTCTGCGATGCGGCCGTGGACGTTCGGATCCTTATGCTCGCGACGGGAAAAGAGATTTTGTGCTTCCTGGGCGACCGAAGTACCGGGAAGCACGGGTGCCGCTACCCAGATGCTGGGCGCTACCAGGTCGGGCTTAGGCACGTCATTACTGGCGGTTCCGTAGTTGCTGTGCCACAGAACAATTTCCTCATCGCTAAACGTGTTCTTGTCGTCAATTCCGCCGACGGTTAAGGCGAGAGGAGCGGTCGCTGGCGGTAACAGGCTCCGTTGTCCGTCGTTGCCGGCAGCAGCCACCACACTGATGCCCGCCTCCACCAAAGCCGACACCGCTTCGTCCACGGCGTTTCCGGCCAGCGGTGAAACAGGGTCTCCGCTCACTGAGAGACTAACGATCCGGATTCGGAGTTCGGGGCTGTGTTTCAGAATCCACGCCAGCGCTCGGTGAATGCTGGCGCTGGAGATGTGCCCGCTGGAATCACGTACTTGAATCAGTACCACCTCGGCTTCATGGGCCAACCCCGAGTAAAGGCCGTGACTCACAAAACCATTGCCGGCGGCCACGGTACTCGTCATCGTGCCGTGCCACTGCCAATCGCGCGCACCGTCCCAGTCCGGCCACCTAGGCGTCTCGTCCGGTTCAAAGTGGATTGCAGATACAGAGTCACGAGTCGCATCTGCCCAAACACGAATACGATTCCGCGGCTGCACTAGATCGGGATGCGGATAAAAGCCAGCGTCCACCAGAGCGATGGTTATGCCTTTGCCGGAGAACCGGGGATCGGCGTGTAGGCGGAGGCGGGTCGGCAGAACTCCGAAGGCGGCCTCTGCATCCAGCGGCCATGCCGTCTGGATCGCCTCATGCACGGCCGTGTCGCCTCTGGCCAGCAAAGTTTGCAGGAGGTTCTGCTGAACGCAAGCTGGACACGCGCCGTCCTCGCGATCCCAATAGGGATACAACTTAGCTTCTGCCAGCAGGGCCTTGCTCACGGAATTCCCACACACGGAGCATGCTCCGAAAGTGCTCGTTGACTGATGTTGCGCACGCATCGTCCGATGGGATGCCGGTGGCGAGAGATAGTTTCGTTGCAGGCGTTGAGAGCTCACCCTCTCGCGCGATAGCCATAGGCCGTCACCTTCTGCATATTCAGGCATCCCACGGCTGATATGGAATTCTTCGTCAATCGCGTGCTTAGTCTGCTGGCAACGATAGTGGATGCCAGCACAGGAACCGCCATTGGTGTGGGTGTCCTAGCAGCCTTGGCAAGAACGGCCAGACTCAGCGTCCGCCGCGGGACCAGCCTGGACTCCGCGATGTCTGAGGTTCGAATCACGCTGGGCCGATGGCTGGCTTTGGCTTTGGAATTGGCACTGGCAGCCGACATCCTGCGAACTGTAATGATCCCTACCTGGGACGAGATCGGCAAGCTGGGAGCAATTGTCGTGCTCCGCACCGTTCTCAACTATTTTCTTGAGCGTGAGACTGAACAAGAGCAAAAGAAGGCAGAGTATGTCCTCGAATCAGCTGCTTGATTTCTGCTGGTGGGGCTTGGCGCTCCAGCTCGTGAGCGCCGTGGTCATTACCGGTTTCGTGTCTGTGGCCCTGGTTTCATTGAGCCTTGGCCGCAGTGTCATACAAGCGAGATTGTTGGTGGCGGAAGGCGTGATCGGCGGTCTTGGCGTCATGACGGCAGCGACTCTGTTGCGAACAATCGGGCTTCGCACTTGGCACCAGATCCTGATGTTCACGCTCATACTCCTCCTACGAATCCTGCTGAAGAAACTATTCGTGTGGGAGAAGCAGCGTCTTTTTCAAAATTCAGCCTAGGGCGGACATTCCAACTTCCTCTTCACGCAGCGTTCGTAACCTTTCAGACCTGTCGGAATCTGATGGCCAGTGAGATCGGAGCACTCGATGAAGGGCAAGGTTGTACTCGTAACCGGGGCCAACGGCGCCTTGGGGACCTATGTGACGCAGGCGTTTCTCGACGCAGGTGCTAGCGTCGTCGGCACATCGCGGAAAATAGAGCAGTCTGATTTCAGCAACCCAAACTTCACTGCGTTACCAGCAGAGATTTCGACTCGTGAGGGCGCCCAAACCCTCGTAGATCAGGTTGTGGCGCGTTTCGGAAAGCTTGATGTTTTGGCGCACACAGTCGGCGGTTTCGCGGGGGGCCAATCGATAGCGGACACCGACGACGCGACTTTCCAGCGCATGTTTGATCTCAATCTGAATTGCGTATTTCACATTCTCCGGGCGGCAGTTCCACCTCTGCGAAAGACGGGCACCGGTCGCATCATTGCGATTGGAAGCCGGGCCGCGCTGGAACCTGGCGCAGGCGTGGGCGCGTACAGCGCTTCGAAGGCTGCAATGGTCTCCCTAATCAGAACTGTGGCGCTCGAAAACAAAGACGCGGGACTGACCGCAAACGCTATTTTGCCTGGCACGATGGATACCCCAGCTAACCGCAAAGCGATTCCGAATGCGGATGTCAGCAAGTGGGTGCAGCCGGACTCGGTTGCGGAGTTGGTTGTCTGGCTCGCCAGTGAAGCTGGCAAGGACGTCAACGGATCTGTGATCCCGGTCTACGGTAAAGATGCTTGAGATCTTCGCCAAAGCGATTGTTTACACCCTGGCGGTATACGCCAGCCTTGGATTGGTGTTTGCGGTGCCATTCGTGTGGTTAGGAGTTCAGCGCTTGGATTCCGAAGCTCAGGGATCAGGCATTGGCTTTCGACTCCTGATTCTGCCTGGCGTCGCTGCGTTCTGGCTGATGTTCGCTTACCGCTGGAGGCGAGGGATCGCTGAGCCTCCTGTAGAAAAGAACCCACACCGGTCGTCGAACAAGCCATGATTCAGCCACTCAGAACCGTCCATCGCCGCGCATTCGTCGTTCTGGCGCTAGTGTTACCTGCGATTCTGTTGATCGCGCTCGGAGCGCGGCGCCCCCGCCTCGGCCCAAGTGCTCACGCTACCGATGTGCCGGATACCGGGAGCATGGTGAGAGAGTCGAGCACTCTGTGGCAGAAGCATTCGATTCAATCAAGGTTCTATAGCAAGTCGGACCGTCCACAAGACATCTATCTCGTTCTACAACCGGCGCAAGAGTTGAACGAGCCGGACTTGCTGCTTTATTGGATGACCGACGCACCCCAGGGAAACGTTCTGCCTGCGGATGCGCAACTGGTGGCCGCCTTTACCACGGGCAAGGCCTTTCTTCTTACGCTGGAAGAGAAACGTGCTGGCCACTTGGTCTTGTTCAGCCCGGCTCATCAGACTGTGTTTGATACCGCCACAGTGGAGAAGTTGCCATGAGCGTTCAATATGGCGCGATCAGTTGGAACCGGCAGAAGAAGGTGTACGATCTGGCGCTCCTATCTTTGCTCGCACTCTACCTCGCCGTCTTTATCGGTGTCGGCTCTTGGCGGAACCCAAGCGCGACGGCAGAGACGCTGCTGATCCGCGCGCTTGGAACCGCTGCATTCTTGCTTCTGAACGTGGTGCTGTGCATCGGCCCTCTGAGTCGATTGGATCGTCGTTTTCTTCCACTGCTCTATAACCGCCGGCATTTAGGCGTCACGACGTTTCTGTTGGGTTTGGCACATGGTGGGTTTGCCCTGTTCCAGTTTCACGCTTTGGGAAATGTGAATCCACTCGTCAGTCTGTTTATCAGTAACCCCCGGTATGGCAGCATTGCCGACTTTCCGTTTCAGGCCCTCGGTTTCTTTGCATTGATCATCCTGTTTCTAATGGCTGCTACCAGCCATGACTTCTGGCTGCGGAATCTGTCCGCACCCATGTGGAAGCGGCTGCACATGCTGGTGTATGTGGCCTACGCGCTGCTGGTCGCCCACGTGACTCTGGGGGCTTTGCAGTCAGAGACGAGTCCCGTGCTGGCTTCTGCCCTTATGGTGGGAGTGGCCACCGTGCTTTCGCTTCATCTCGCGGCGGCGTTTCGTGAGAAGCGGATAGATCGAGCGAGACATCAGGCCGTCGACGAAGGTTTCGTCGAAGTCTGCAAAGTGGATCGTATAGCCGAGAAGTGCGCGACCGTCGTATCTTTCTCCGGGGAGCGCGTTGCGGTCTTTCGCTACGATGGCAAGGTCTCTGCGATCTCAAATGCTTGCCAACATCAGAACGGACCACTAGGCGAAGGGCGCATCATCGATGGCTGCATTACCTGCCCGTGGCATGGTTACCAGTATCAGCCAGAGTCTGGGGCGGCCCCGCCGCCGTTCAAGGAAAAGATTCCGACCTTCCGAGTCAAGGTTGTCGAAGGATCTGTCTTCGTGCATCCGCGTCCTAACCCACCCGGAACCCGTGTAGAGCCTGCCCAAATTGAGTCTGCCCAAGTTAAGCCCAGGGAGGCACAACCTCGATGAACGAATTCTACGTAGGTTACCTGCCGAAGGCGCCCACCGCACTGGCCCGTTTTGTGCGAAAGGTCATTATTGTGCTCGGCCTGCTTGCGGTGACCGCGGCTCTGGTGTTGGTTGTTGGACAAATGCCGTTCGCTAGTTCCGCGTTCGAATACGGGAAGCTGAGCAGTTTTGAGGGAGTTGTCGTGAGGCGGCCTTTCCCGACGCTGTTAGTCGCGCGTCCGGGACAAGTCGGGCAACAAGACAAATATTCACGCTATCTGCTGGTCGCGCCTGGAAAACATGGGGCCGACGACCTCGTGGCCGGCTTCGATGGCAAACAGGTCCGTCTGCAGGGCCAGCTGATCTATCGTGAGGGCGGAACCATGCTGGAAATCACACCCAGTTCCATCGCTGTGATCGATACCGCGCCAACAATTCAAGAGACGACTCGCGACCTAGGAACTGTGATGGTCACCGGCGAAATCGTAGACAGCAAGTGCTACCTGGGCGTAATGAATCCCGGCCAAGGGAAGGTTCATCGTGACTGCGCGACGCGCTGTCTGAGTGGAGGGATTCCGCCGATTTTTGTTACGACCGACGGGCGTGAACAGTTCTTGCTGGTTGGCCTTGATGGACGTGCTCTGGGA